>Ga0210393_10000670_pt1 | contig 30125 bp, 45 predicted proteins | sample IncBWC27OmetaG_FD_160068 | JGI IMG/M metagenome (GOLD analysis project Ga0210393, IMG submission 160068) | Forest soil microbial communities from Barre Woods Harvard Forest LTER site, Petersham, Massachusetts, United States - Inc-BW-C-27-O ...
CGCGCGCGCTTTCCACGTCGGCACGGGCGTAACGGATTATGTCGCTGTGGTAGAGCTTCACTCTCTCCATGCGTTGGAGGCCCTGAATAACCTGCTCAAATGCCGCGTTTAGCTCCGTGAGTTCTTGGAAGAGGCGGAGATTCATTTCTGGTCTCCTTCAGGACGCTCCCCGTCGCTGGCAACATCGCCGGGCAGATTCGAGCACAGCCCCTCCCAGGCACGCTGCTCCTCACTGCTGAGGAAACGTACCTTGGGCGATCTACCTTCCAAGCGTCCGCGCTCTTCGATCGCTTGCACGTCCCGATAGACTTGGACTTCGTCCAAGGCTTTCTTTTCGTATTCGCGGTGCAACCGGTCAAAACGCGCGTCGTCCCGATTTTCAGAATTCTGGACGTTGTTGCAGAAGTAGCCGTTAAGCAAGGCACGGTGCATTTCAAACAGTGTCAGCTTTTCGTCGAAATAACCCGGCTTCAGCCCTGAATCTTTGGCGCGTTTGAGCAGTTCCATTCCCCGGACCGCTTGATCAATCCCCCGGTTCACCGAAAGAATTGCTTCATAGAGATGCGCTTTTTGCATTTAAGTCTCCTCCATTACTTGCGGCGACGATGCCGCTGTTCGGCAATTGATAGGAGGGTTGGGACACACGTCTCCTATGGAGCCGAGTGCCGACCCAGACGGACACACAAATTCAGTTGGACGGAGCTACGGTGGAGGATGCGCAACACGCAAAGGGATGGAGCGTGCGATGGAAACGAAGCGGAGATGGGCGGGTTGCGCCCAAAAGGGGAACCCGTTACCTTTTGTGACAGCCATTGTTGCCTCTAACTCAGGCGACCCTGGTTAGGGGCGCGTTCGGTGTTCAAGCACCGGCGCGTCCCGTTCTGACTCAATCGAAAAAGCGCGTAGAGCACAAACTTCATGCCACTAGCGCAAGTGGCATTGAGTATTACAAACCAAACTGTACGTGTCAATGCCCAAAAAGTGGCGACTAATCCCCATTCCTCATAAGATGAAGATATGAGACGTGACCTAATTTCCAAAGTGATGCGCGAGATGGGCAGAAAGGGCGGGAAGGCCGCCGGCGGCAAGGGCGGAAAAACGCGCATGGCAGCGCTGACGCCACAGGAGAGGAAGGAGCTTGCCAGCAAAGCGGCACAAGCACGGTGGGCAAAGGCTAAGAAAAAACGCAAACCCTCTGCCAAAACATAAAGCGAAAGAACCGGCGCATAATTATCACATTGCCAAAAGATGCGATCCACATCTTCGAGGCGGAAGCGGCGAATCCACCTACAGCTTCCGAATCCATTCGCGGCCAACACCCGAACCACTTGCTGTCACAGTTGGCTGTCATAGCTTGTCACAGTAGCCGCTCGTAGTATTTGGTGGGGTCAGTGGGACCCGTGCCGATCTCGCGGACTAGGCCCTTTTCAACCAGCAGTTTGAGATCACGTTGGAGCGTTCTTCTGTTCATCTTCAGTTCCTCTTCGCATTCTGCCACTGTGGCTTTACCAGCGGTGAGCAGATAACCGAGAACCGCGACGGGCCGTTCTTTCAATCCGTTCTTCCGGGCTCTCGCCAGAATCACATCCTTGCGCAAGACGTGCTCAGCAGTCATTTGAACGTCGCGCATCTGCGCACCCAAGCCTTCCGCGAAGTATTCGAGCCAACCAGTCATGTCCATTCCGCGCTGGCGCACGCACTGAAGCGCTTTGTAATAGGCAGGCCGGTCGCGGTCGTAATACTCGCTGATCGTGAAGAGCCGCTTGAAATCGTATCCTGTTTTGTAGAGGCAAAGAGTAGAAAGCAAACGTGCCGTGCGTCCGTTGCCATCAACAAAAGGGTGAACGTGAACGAGTTGAAACTGAGCAATGCCGGCTACAATAACCGGATGTATTTGTGTGTCCTTCTGCAGCCACGACACAAAGTCGGTCATCATCGGTGGAACTTCGAACGGTGGCGGCGGCGTATATGTCTTCTCTCCTGTGCGCAAATTGACGATGTAATTTTGAATTTTGCGATATTCTCCTATTGATACCGGCATTGATTGTCTTGAAAAACCTCTCACGTTCCATGTCCTAGGAGCCTTTCGGCACAGCCGGCAGCGGCTCGCCGGCCAGCCGTTTCTCCACCAGTCCGGCGACGAAATCAGCGAACGGTGCGATATCCTCGCCAACGCTCGCCTTTTCGAGGGCGTGCATGTAGGCGGTGCGGTTTTCAACGGGGATGATGGTCCAAGGGTAGCCGCCGGACGCCATCATGACATTCATGAGGAAGCGGCCGACGCGGCCGTTGCCATCCATATAAGGATGGATGTAGACGAATATGAAATGTCCAAGCACGGCGCGGACGGGCGGTTCCGTCTCCGCGCGCAGCAAGTCGAACAATGCCGGCATCGCGTCCAGCACGGCCTCGCGGTTCAGCGGCACGTGCATGGATTTGCGGATGTAAACGGGTCCGTTGCGATAGCCTGCGAGATCGCCCGGCCTGAGAGTACCGGCCGTCACGCTCGACGCGAACAGCTTGCGGTACCAGTTCCGGTGATCGGCGGCAGCGACGTCGCCGGGGTTCGCGCCTTCGACGACGCGGCGCACGCTGCCCTGGACCGACTGGTAAGCCAGCCAGTAGCCGCGCGCCGCCATGGCGTTGCGCTGTTCGCGGTCGCCCTCGTTCGCCTCCGGGTTCCACTTCCTGGTCCGTACGCGCTCGATCAGGTCGCGCGTTACGCGGTAGCCTTCGATCGACAACGAATGGTAGGCATCTGTGACATACGCGTCGTCGACGCGCTTCATATAGGCGTCGATATTCTTTGGCAGCCCGGGCGCTTTAGGAAACCGTTCGATGATCGGTTCCCTCATTTTTTCCCAGAGGAGCCGGATGCGGTTGACATAGGGCGACGTTTCGCGGGCGGCGAAGACGAGTGCGGGGTTGTCGGCGAAGGGATCGCTTTCACGTGCGTCGTAGCCTGCGGCCGCCATCGTTTTTAGGATTTCGTCGGCGATCTGCGCGCGGCCGATATTGCGGAACGCGCCCGCCAGACGGCCGGCGATCACGGTGTGGCCGCCGTTGAGTAGGCGCTCAAGCAGCGGCGAAGCGTCGCGGATCAGCGGCAGCACCGCGCGCACATCCGTCGCGTGGTTCTTGAAAAATCCGGGCGAACATTCGATCAGGGAGGATTCCGGAGAGAAGAGACGCAGGCCGTCTTTTTCGGCGCGATCGGCGGCGGCCGGCAGCGCGGCGCGGAGGTCGAATAAGGATGTGCCGTGGGGGAGTTTTGTAATTTTATTCCGCGCACGCGCCGACCTCACCATCAGCTGGCGGGGCACTGTCCAGTTCCCCGCGTGCAGACACAGGGATTGTTCGGGCGAAAGACACCAGTCCACGCCGAACCGCTCATTGAGATAGGCGGCGCAGAAGCGCCAGAAGGAAGCGTACCAGGCCGTGCTCTCGCCCTTGACCTCGTGGGGACGGCTCGGAATGTACCAGCCCTTGATGACTTCCTGCAGGAAGCCGGCGACCATGAGGCGCTCCCGGTGCGTTCGCGTCAGGTCGCGCGCGCGGATTGCTGCCGCGGCGCCGGCGACCTGAAGCTTACCCAGCATCTCGAGCGATTCGGCAAGTTTTTCCTGCGGCGTGGCCATCGGCTGCGTCCTCTGCTTAGCTTATCGCGCTGTACGATAATTAGCTTTTTATGTTGTACCATTATTAGCTTATTGCGTCGAGCGAATATTAGCTTTTCCCGGGTTTGCGAAGTGCGGATGCGCCGAGGCAGGCGCTCCTCTTCGACAGCAAGGCCCTTAGAATCTGTCGGAGGGTGCACCAGATATAAGGCCCAGCAACCTGTCAGGGCTGGCTGTCCAATGAAATCTTTGAAGACCTGGAAGAGGAGCGCCAGTCCGAGGACGGTCTTAAGAGCGTGACTGTCGTATCCGTTTCGTCGCCGCTTCGGACTAAGCTTGCCTGCTCCGTTAATATCTGCTCCTCCTCTGGACGCTCCGCCAGTGCAAGGAAGAGACAGGCCTGGAAATCTAAGCAGGCGCTTGACAACGATAGTCGGATTCCGATATAACGGAATCCGACTATGAAAGAGGATGTCAACCAGTTTTTGCCCCTCTCCCCTGCAGCTCTCCATATCTTGCTTGCCCTTGCAAGCGAAGGGCGTCACGGATACGGGATTATGCGGGAAGTGGCTCGTCAATCGGACGAGCGGTATAGATTGGGCCCCGGCACGTTGTACGACAACCTGCAAAAGCTCCTGGACCAGGGGATCGTTGAAGAATCGGGACGATCCTCAGGCGATGATCCCAGGCGTCGATACTACCGCTTGACCCGATTCGGCCGCCGTTTACTGGCAACAGAGATCACAAGGCTGGAAGGCGTGGTTCGCGAAGCGAGATTACACCTGAAAATTCGTCCTGAGAGGGCATCATGACGCGCCTCTTGTATCGCTGTCTTCTCCGATTGCATCCTCCCGCCTTCCGGCGGCAGTTCGAAGAAGAAATGCTGTGGATCTTCGACGAAGCCTTGGATACCTGCGGTGCAGCATCGCTCTTTTCCGACGCCAGTGTCTCTCTCGTCCGGCAGTGGCTACTGCGCTCGGGACTGTGGATGTGGGTAGTCGCGGGCATCGCCGGAATCATTCCGCTAATTATTGCATTCGGAAGTTTTTTGCCGTGGGACAGGCCCATGGGTCGTTGACTTTCCTAGCGCATTAGCGATCACGGGCCGCCAGCAAGGGGGAGTTGGTGTTGAACCGGCGGCTGAAGGTTGCCCTTAAGAGTTTGCCAATTTTTGTGGCGGTGGCGCTCGTAGCGGGCATTGTTTATGAACAAGCGGGACGCCGACGCGACCGAGCGCGCTTTCCACAAATCGGAAGATCGGTGGACATTGGTGGCCGCAGTCTCAATATCTTTTGCTCAGGAGCAGGTGCGCCTCCAGTGATCTTCGAGTCTGGCGGACCCGGCCCCGGCCTCGAATGGGAGCCTTTTCAACTGGAAGTCGCCAAGTTCACACAGGCCTGCTGGTACGACAGAGCGGGCGAGGGTTGGAGCGATCCCGGTCCCTTTCCACGAACCAGCAATGCAATTGCTAAGGATCTTCATGAGCTCTTGAAGCGAGCTGGAGTGCCGCCGCCATACGTCTTTGCTGGGGCGTCCTTTGGCGGTCTGAACTCGCGGGTATATGGGGGCCTCTACCCGAATGAAGTAGCTGGAATGGCACTCATTGACTCCGCGCACGAAGACGAACTACGGCGCGCACCCAAGTTCTTTCTGGGCCGCACGGCGCCGCGATTCCTCTGGCACCCACTTCAGCTTGCATTCGAGGCGGCGGCCTTCGTTGGATTGGTGCGACTTACGCAGTCGCCTTCTGCGCAAGGCAAGGCACCCGCGCAAATGACCCGCGAAGAGATCGTTGCGGCCCTGAGGCAACGGCCAAAGTCGTTTGTGGGAAACGTTTCGGCGGGGATCGTCCTGCCAGAGAGCTTTGCCGAGGCATCGTCTATGACGAGGCTGGGAAACTTTCCGTTAATTGTGCTAACGGCCGGTCAGTCATTCGATTTCGGAAATCCCGAACTGAACAAACAGGCTTCGGCGTATCAGCAAGTATGGATTCACGAAATACAACCAAAGCTCGTGGGGCTTTCTGCGCACGGGCGGCAAATTGTCGTTCCGAATGCCAACCACGGCTCGATCCCACAAGAAGTCATCATTAGCGCGATCCGCGAGGTCGTAACGGAAGCTCGCGGCGTAGCCGCGAGCCATTAGGTATTTGCCGCCCCGCCCGACTGTACGCGCTGTTGTAATAGTCGCCGCTTTGTGACGTCTTCCATCCGGGGAATGAACTTGCGTGACAAGAAGGACATGGGGAGTCGTTGGATGATCTTGCCTGAGACCTTACTCCAAGACCTGCGTTACGGAGTCCGTATGCTCTTCCGCAATGCCGCGTTCACGGCCGTCTCCGCGCTAGCGCTTGCGCTCGGTATCGGGGTCAATACAGGCACCTTCACCTCATACGAGGCGCTCGTGGGCCGGTCTCTCGATGCGCGCGATCCCGGCAGGATGGTCAACCTTGCGCTGACCCTCCAGTCGGGCGCCTATTCTTTCTTGTTCAGCTATCCAGACTATGAAGCGTATCGGGATCACGTCCACAGCTGCAGCGGCCTCATCGCGTGGTCCAACGATCAACTAACTCTCACCGATGCGGGCGGCATCCTCAGCGAACGCGCTGCCGCTGCTGGCTCGCTGCTCGGAAGACTGGGGCTGTTGCCTCCGGCCGCCAGCAACGCTGAATTCGCCGCCACGTTTTTCGTCTCGGAGAACTACTTCTCGGTTCTCGGAGTAGCGCCGTTGCGCGGCCGGACCTTCGAATCCATCGCTCCTTCCGAACTGGCGGCTTCGCCTTCGGTTCTAATCAGCGAGAACTACTGGCAGAAGCGCTTTGCTGGCGATCCCCGGGTGCTGGGCAAAACCATTCGTCTAAATAGCATGCCGTTTACCATCGTTGGAATTACGCCTCATGACTTCATTGGCACCAGCTTAGCCGTGCCGGATTTCTGGTTTCCGCTCAGCCTTGAGCCGCTGGTTCATCCGGAGTCCAACCCTTTGCACGACCGCGAAGACCTGCGCTTGCGCGTGTTCGGCCGCCTCGCGCCCGGCATCGAGATACGCCAGGCGCAGGCGGAGTTAACCCTGCTTAGCTCTCAGCTCCGTATTCTGCACGATCCGAACTCGGAATTGAGCCGACCTGCTACCGCACTCATCTCGCCAGGCTCCCCATTGCCCGGCAAGCTCCCCAGCGCGCTAAAGTTCACCGTTCTGCTTATCATGGTCGGTGCTGGCATGGTGCTGTTCATCGCCTGCTCCAATGTCGCCAGCCTTCAACTCGCACGGGCTACAACCCGCCAAAGCGAACTGAGCATGCGCCTGTCGCTGGGAGCAAGTCGCGGGCGTCTCGTGCGGCAATTGCTGACGGAGAGCGCGTTGCTCGGTTTGCTCGCCGGCGTGATCGCGCTACCTTGCACCTGGGCCATTCTGAAGGCCGGAGCCACGCTATTTAGGCAAGCCTTCCCCGTAGAGGTGGGCACGATCATCCTTCACGTAGACCCCGACCTGGAAATCTTTGCCTACGTCTTGGCAATTTCCGTATTCGCGGGCCTCCTGTTCGGCCTCGCGCCCGCCATCGAGAGCTCGCGCTCCGCGCTCTTCTTCGCAATCAAGGCCAACGCGGGAAGTTCATCGCTTCGCAGCCGTCGCCTTCGCGACGCCCTCATCGCATCGCAGGTTGCCGTCTCGCTGGTGCTGATGATCGCCGGAAGCATGTTGACGCGCAGCGCGCTTCACACACTGGCGATGCCAACTGGTTACGACGGCAAACACGTCGTCGATCTGGACTTTCGGTTTCCTGAGGGGTCGAAGTACAGCGCGGACCGCAAGATTGCCGTCGTCCGTGAACTTCGCACCCGCGTGGCTGCCCTGCCTGGAGTGGCAGCCATCACCAGCGGTCGCGCGCCTGACGACGACAACGTTCGATCCGCCGCAGTCTCGCTCAACGGAGAAAGGCCCTCGTTCCGTAATATGCAGGGCATCCTCTATTACACCTGGATTCAACCAAACTACTTCCAAACCCTCGGCATTCCGTTGCTGTTCGGGAGGGGTTTTCAAGCGCAGACTGGCCAGCCTGAGCACTCGGTTATTCTCAGCGAATCTGCAGCTAGGCAGCTCTGGCCCGGTCGAAACCCCATCGGTCGCAGTCTTAGTTTGGGGACTGACCAGCGGTTCCACAACAAGGGTGAACTCCTTCCCGATGGACCAACGTGGAAGGTCATCGGCGTTGCCGGCGACACACGCGGCGTTGAAATGGACGGCAGCGACTCGGCGCAGATCTATCTGCCATTGCCTGAAGACCGACTGCAGGACTATTCGATCCTCATCCGTACACAATCCGACCCAATGCTGATCACCCGTGCGATCGACTCCGTGGTCTCGTCCGTCGATCCGGAACTGGTGTCATCGACTTCCACTCTGCAGGAGATGCTTCGCCAGACACCGCCTTTCCTCGGGTCCGCATTTGCGGCCGCCGTTGCCATCACGGTGAGTCTCTTCGGGCTTCTGCTGGCGGCGATGGGCATCTGGGGTACGGTCAGCTACATTGTCGTTCTCCGCACGCGGGAAATTGGCATCCGCATGGCTGTTGGTGCGCAACAGCGCGACGTGCTCGGACTGGTTCTGCGTGAAAGCACGCGCCCCGTGCTCTTTGGATTGATTTTCGGAATGGTTCTCGCTGTTGGAGCCTCTTATCTGCTGCGCGGCATCCTCTATGGACTCCATACCGTAGATGGCGTCTCCTTCGTCGGCGTCTCCCTCTTGTTTTTCACCATCGCCCTGCTTGCCGCTTACCCACCTTCCCGGCGAGCCATGCGCGTCGATCCCATCGTGGCGCTCAGATACGAATGAAGCGTCGTGTCCCCTAATCCCTCGATGTGCTCTCCTTCACGACACGTCGCAGGTCCGCGATTTGGGTACGCCAGGATGAGTTAGCATTACGTTCAGCGAAGGAACCCGTATGGAAGGCCCCGACCTGTACGATGCAACAGGCCGCGTGACATTCTGCCCCTGCTGTGCAGAAACAAACGAAGAAGCGCAAACGTCCATTGACCGCCGCACAGCTCCCTGAGACAACAATGCCTGGACGAATTCAACCGTGGCCCGCTCTGAGGGCGTTCTAGGAATCGAGCAATCGGCGTTCCTGACAAAAAAGCGGGGCTCCGCACCCGTATCATCTATTGGCTTGTGAAGCGGCGACGTGGCCGGGTTCATCTTGGGATCAGGCTTCGCGCCCACGATCCCAAGTGCTTGAAATGGCCTGCCGGATGGATGTCCACACCGCTTCGGCTGGAACAGTGCCGCTTGTGCTGAAAGAGATGGCGCAAATCAAGGTGGCCGTAATGGTGGGCTGTCCACTTTGAATCGACATCCATTCTGCCGTTGGCAGAAGAGCAGGCATCACCGAGGAGCAACTCCGTGATCTGGCGCAATTTGAATCCAGCGCGCATTTCAACAACCGGGAGAAGCTGGTGCTGGGCCTCGTCACCAGCTTGACCCGCACTCCTGCGGACATGCCGGACGAGCTGTTTGCGGCCCTGCGGGCCGTATTCTCGGAACGCGAACTGGTGGAACTGAGTTCCGCTATTGCATGGGAGAACTACAGAGCGCGTTTCAGCCGCACATTTGCCATCGAATCCGGGGGATTCTCAAAGGGACAATTTTGCCCGCTGCCGGAACGATGAGATCGGGAACCGTGCCCCGCCCGCGGTACCGCGCAAAGTTCTTGTTTCAGTGGACATCCTTGAACAGTTCACTCGGCTTCACCTTCAATGTCCGCGATGCGGGGCCGGGCTGAGGGGTGACTCCTCCCCGGCCCCGGCCATCCCCCACCAATCTCGCCCTGTGGGTATGGCTAATGAAAAGGGGCAAGTAACCATCGGTTTAATATAGGCTACTTCCTTGGAACTCTTCAGTTACGATAAGAACGGGGTTTGACAAAACTTTGGAGGATAAGGTCATGAACATCGAAATCCATGACGCGGCCCTTGAGGCCAGAATCCAAAAGCTGCTCCAGGTGACCGGTTCCAGCAGCATCGAGGAAGTTTTGCTCCGTTTGGTGGAGACTCAGGAAGAACAGGATCGCTGGCTTTTGGAAAACCGAACTGCGGTTAACGCAAATATTAGAACTGGAATCGATCAACTCGACCGTGGTGAAGGAATTCCGGGCGATCAATTAGATGCTCACCTGGCAAAGCTGAAAAGCCAAACCTAAATGAGCGGGGCTCTTGCCGCGCCTGACGATCTACCCTCTTAAGCAATTCGCTGAGGGAAATTCGGAAATTCCAAAACCTTGCCCGAGCAAAACTTTGGACCAGGGGAATGGTGAGTTAGAGAAATCCCTGTTCCGGTGCCTCGCCCCGGGCAGTTTTACAGGCGCTCGAAGGACTTCCATCCTTCGCCTAAGGCATGGTGATCGATACGTTGTCAAAGGTCGCGGTGGCTGAAGCCGTGGTGCTGCCGCTGTTCGCTGCCAAACCCACATACACAGTTTGGTTCATTGTAATCGTTTGACTCGTTCCCAATTGTGTCCAGTTCACTCCATCCGGCGATACATAGCTGCTGAACGTGCTCCCGCTTCGGCTGGCCTTTACCCAATATGGCAGCGTCGCACTCGTGTTGCCCGGCTCCGTCGTGCTGCCTCCCTCGGTTGTACGCATGTCAAAGTAAATCCCGCCGTACCAGGGCCAGTCCGCTGTCTTCGCATTCGCTGATCCCCCATCCAGCGTGTTGCGGATCAAGATCCAATGGGCTTCTACAGTGGGATAGATTTCTACCAATTTGTCGAGAATAATCCCGGCACGTACACAGATCCTTCGGGGCTGTGTCCAGCGAACGTCGTTTCGTACATCAAAGACATGTGCAAATATGCGAAAGGCATAGGCGGTCCGGACTGTGAAACCAAGATCGCGCTCATCCAATCTGGTTTCGAGAGCGGATGGGGGGCCGGCCCGTTTGTGCCAGATAATAATTATTTTGGCCTGCACGGACGTGGTGATAAGTCTCCATACTCGCATCCAGCGAAGAAAAACAAGAACGCCATTATGCCGATATTCAGTTCTCCTGCGGCGGGTTTCAATGAATACAAAAATCGCCTGGACAAAGCCGATATCAGCTATCGAAATGATTTGCAATTTATGAGTGACGTTACCTTCAAGCTGAGTTTTGCTGTACCTGATAGCAAGGATCCCGCGGTGATTCTCAAAGCTCAGAAGAAATATATAAACGACATCCTCAAAATGGTCGGTGAATGTGCGCTGGCTTTGGATGGCTGCACTAAAGGTCGATAGTATGACACCGAAACTAATCGCCTACGGTCTTTCTTTCTTGATCTTAGTCACTTGCTGTCCGGTGTTCGCTCAGGACGGAAGTGGCACCTCGAACCAAGGGAAATTCACGCTTCAGTGGCAACGCGACGAGTGTAAGGGATGCGGGAACCATTTTGCACTCGGACCGTTCCAGTTTATGGATTCGAGAGTAGGATGGGCCAATGCTGAGTTCATGCCGGAGAAAGGCAACGGAACCGGAGCATCGACTGTTCTTCACACAACCAACGGGGGACGTACATGGGAAAGGCTGCCGTTCCTCGATAAATATGGGAACAAAATATCTCCTGTGTTTTGGTTCCTAGACGAGAAACGCGGCTGGCTTTCGTGGGTGGATGAAAGCGCTGTCGAGCATTTCGAGAAGACGGAAGACGGTGGATCAACATGGAGCGATCTCCCGGCCCTCGGGACATTGGACGCGATTCAATTTTTTGGCCCTGACGAGGGCATCTTTGTGACCGGCGGAGCACGGGCTGCGTTTGGTAGGACGCAAGACGGAGGGAGAAGTTGGACTAAGAGGCAGCTTCCAGTAGGATTTGCAGAAGGCGTATGGTTTCTGAACTCGAAGGTCGGGTGGATATTCGCCAACGACGGACGGAATACAGACGACAAGCGCCTGGGTGTTTTACGGACTCTAGATGGTGGGGAGACTTGGGCCTGGTCATTGGTCGGTGATTTTTCATCTGCAAATGTTCAGGATTTCAATTGGGTGAACGAAAAGAATGGCTGGCTCATTTTGTTACTTGCCGGAGATGGGGGCTCGGGCCTTTTTGAAACTCAGGATGGTGGAATCAACTGGTCCAAGCACGCCGAAGATTCATTCCAGGGTCCAGGAAAATATCTGACGACCGTCAGGTTTGTCAACGACGCGATAGGGCATATGGCTTATGACGATGCTCGGAATGGTCGCCACTATCTTTTGGATACGCAAGACGGTGGAAAAACGTGGGATCGTAGAATTCTGGGCAAGAGCATCTCGCACTGTGAAGTGTTTCACGGAGAAGTGTGGTGCAGCGCGGGCTTGGACCTGCTGAAAATACGGTGATCAGAGTGAATGTCCTGGGAGTTCTCTAAGCGATGCAGGCTCTGAGGCGGGTGGAGCAGCTTTAACGAGTAGCACAGCTCGCGTGCCGGCCCCCTTGGTTTCGTAAGGACCGGATTTAGAGTGAAATCTATGCCCGGCACTGGCGAGATGGCCAAGCACTATTCCGCTCGCGCTTCCGAGCCCAATTCCTCATACTATCGCGCTAGATACTACGACCCAGGCACCGGGAAGTTTCTCAGTGAAGATCCTCTAGAGTTTGGCGGGAGTGGTCCGAATTTTTACGTCTATGTCTTTAACAGCGCAATAAATTTGCTTGACCCAACTGGATTGCTTCCGGGCCAGAAATATCAAAGCTTGAAATGCGCTGGATGGAATGCAATCAGGGATATCAACCAAACTTCGAAACACCGTAGCCCAGCATGGCCGCATGGTAGGGAGTACGGTGGTTGGATGTATAAAAATCCAGATGGAACTTACTCTTACACTGCACCGGTTCCCGGAGGAGCCGCTGGCGTCAGCACTAGGGATTTTAGGCCGATCCCGAGGCGAGCACAAATCGCAGGTGACTACCACACGCATGGAGGCTACGATCCTGACTTCAATGGCCAAGGAATTAATCCGGGGCAGCCTGGCTACAAGTGGCGTAACGATGGCAACGAAGTCTTCTCACCAGACGACATGGACTCAAACGAGACAGAAGGGCCAAATCACTCACCTGTACCCGGCTTCCTTGGCACGCCACAGGGAACCACTGAAGAGTATCTTCCGCGCCCTGGCCATCCACGAGGTGGACGTGTGATCGTTCTGACCAGAAATCCCTGCGAATGCCAATAAGGAGAGATTCTCAAAATGCTTCGAGCTTCGGCTTTACTCGTATTGTTAGCGGCTGGATTCGTAGTTGAAGGGCAAACTTCCAGTAAGGTTCGAGATTACGTGCCCGACGAAAAAACGGCCGTTCGCATCGCCGAGGCCGTTCTCGTCGCTCAGTATGGAGAGGAAACCACGAACGCGCACCTGCCCCTCCATGCCGTAGATTCCAAGGGAGGCTATTGGATTGTCCAAGGGCACGGGCCGGAACCCGCAACAAGCAAAGGTGGCGGGCCTGCTGTGTGGATTAATAAGCATTCGGGATGTCTCAAAATCATGGACCGCATGAAGTGATCGGGCGGTGCGCTGACGTTCGCCTACGATCCATTTGGTCGGCGGCGGGTGGCAGGCCCTTAGCCGATGAACACGAATCGGGTGCCAGCCCCTTTGGTTTGTAAGGGTCCGGGTTTAGAGTCAACTTCATTGCCGTTCGATTATTTTTTCAAAGCACTCCCGTGTAGAGGGATGAGATAATCGGGATACTCGCAGGAGGTCCACCCATGGCTACCGTTTCTGAAAGCGTAATTGTTCAAGATCCGGACATCCACAGCGGAGAACCGGTCTTTCGCGGCACGCGCGTTCCTTTCCAGACCCTGCTGGACTATTTGGAGGGCGGAGAAACGTTGGACGAATTCCTGAAACAATATCCAGGAGTAAGCCGCGAGCAAGCCGTGGCTGCGTTGGAAGAGGCTAAGACCCTTCTTTTGGCTCGCTTCGGGAAATGAAGATACTCATCGATGAATGCCTTCCAGACGAACTGAAAGGGACTCTAGCGACCATGGGCCACGAGTGCCAAACGGTGCGAAAGGCGGGATATGGTTCGAGAAAGAACGGCGAGCTCCTCATGCTTGCGGAAGGTCGATGGGACGTGCTGCTCACCAGCGATAGGAATATCAAGTACCAGCAGAATATGACCGGACGACGCGTCTCAATCTTGATCCTCCGTGCGAAATCGAATCGCATGAAGGATTTGCTACCGCTCATGCCAGCCTGCGCCGAAGCTCTTCTCTCCATCCAGCCGGGCCGAGTGGTAGAAGTTGGCTGACTATAGCCAAATGGTCGAAAGAGCCATTCCGCTCAACGCATCGTACTACCGCGCCAGATACTACGACCCAAGCAGCGGCAGGTTTTTCGCTGAAGACCCGCTGAAGTTTTTCGGCGGTGACATCAACCTTTATCGATACGTCTGGAACCATCCAACCAGCCTCAGAGATCCTCGTGGACTGTGGGGAGCGGGCGTTTTTGGAACTGCCGGGGCGTTTGGAGGAGTGGGCGAAAACGCCAGCGCTGGAGCCACCGGAACGGTAGGAGGGGTATATCTCTCAGATCCTTCTGCTCCTCTTGGGTTCACTTCGGCAGGCTACCTCTCTCTCGGTGCCTTTGCAGGAGACCATGGAGTATTTGGAACGCCTGGGTCGTGCTCATCCGTTGGAGGTAATCGCGGGGCCGGAGTCGGCGCGGGGGTCGGAGCTGGATTCGTCGTTACAAACGCCAATTCGGTCAACGATTTCTCCGGCACGTTCGATAATACGACGATCCTTCTTCCATTCATAGCCATTGATCTGGGCGAAGGCTCAAATGGAGTAAAGACGCTAAGCGTTGCGGCTGGCCCTGGGTGGGGGCTAGGAATATTTCACTACACCACTAACACTTACACGAATCCAGTCACCCCTGCGAGTTTTCAATGCGGGTGCACCAAATAGCTGATTCCGACCAGGCAACTTTGAGGTAGCTGGATATGACAATATTGATTTTCGGCTTCGGGCTGATTGGCATAGCTGCGATCTTGGATTCATTCCTGCGCGTGCGAATGACGCGCATCGGATATAAATGGGCCCTACTTGAAGGAGGGGCATTTGACTATGGCAAGTACCATCAAGAGAGAAAGCGACGAGGTTGGTCGGTGTGGCCCGTCGTCCTGATGTGGGTGTCTGTTATCTCGGGCATTGCTCTGTTGATCTTGGGATTCTTCGCAATTTTTGGGACAGGACCGACACATCCGAAATAGTTACCTTCAAATACGATCCCTTCGGTCGCCGCATCTACAAATCGTCCTCCGCGGCTACGAGCATCTACACGACAACAACGGCAACACGCTGACGAAGGTGGTGGGCTCGAACACCACGCAATACTTCTGGGATTACGAAAACCGCATGAGCAGCGTCACCTTGCCCGGCTCCGGCGGAACGGTAAGCTTCAAGTATGACCCGTTCGGCAGACGGATCTATAAGTCCTCGTCGAGTGGCACGTCCGTGTTTGCCTACGATGGTGACAATCTGGTCGAGGAAACGAATTCCTCAGGCACTGCGGTCGCTCGCTACTCACAAGGCCTGAACATCGATGAGCCTCTGGCGATGCTGCGGAACAGCACAACCAGCTTCTACCAGGCAGATGGTCTGGGGTCGGTCACGTCGTTGAGCAACAGCACCGGCTCCCTAGCGCAAACCTATACCTTCGATTCATTCGGCAAACCACAGTCGTCCAACTAAGACTCGATAACGAGGCAAAGATGAACCTGGCGAAATATGCGGAGTTCCTCGATTGCTCACCATCGTATGTCGTAACGGAGGCTCTGAAGCTCGTCTATCACAAAGACAAAGAGTTTCAGAGCTGGCTATCAGGCCAACACACCAATAATCAGGAATCAAGCTCGAAAGGAAAATCCTTCCAACTGGAATTGAAATAAGAACCCATGCACCACCGCCTCCAATCCGGTATGCGCGAGAACCCAGCGTCACATCGACGGCATGGCTCACGCTTCGAAGTAGACAGTCTTTCGAATGGAAGTCGCATCGAGAAGGCGAGCGTCGCATCAGAGCAACTTGCGCCTATTCAAGTTCATTCGCCGGCTGATGGTCATGGCACCGAAAATGCCGCGCCACCTCATGCGGCCACAGGGGGAGAAGGGGACGATGCCGCTACACATTCTGCTGTTTTGGCGGGACTTCGCTTGCCTGAGAAGACCCTCCGCGGCTTTGAACCCTTAATTGGCAGCTGCGAAGCGGCCAAACTCCTCGGCAACATCCACGTCAAGACCCTGCAGCGCTAAGGGTACCGAGTTTCATTTTCCGACGAATGTGAACCAGACACTTATATTCACGATAGCCGCCGAGTCTGCTCCCTCAGAACTGGTTTTTAATCCAGCCCGTGTCATCGACACCTCAACCGGCGAACTTATTTCTGGCCCTGTGGATGGTTCGCCACCAATAAATTCCTCACCCATCATTACTGATTCATCCATTTGCAACGGCAAACCTGGCGTTGGAATGTAAGCGTTCGGCGGAAGCCGTAAATATTCAGAACCAACGCGGTAGCGGCAATTTACAGAACCGTCGCTTATTTCTAAACAGGGCTTTTTCCGCTCAGGTTGACCGTCGAGTAGTAAGAGTCTGTCAACAGAAATCTTATTTATTTCTTCGATTAAAACGTTTCCCATACGCTCGGCATTTGCCTTATCGGCAGCGCCTCTGCAGACCGCACAAAAGTGACGTGATTTTTCGAGCGACCTTAGAATCGCCATGTGGAAACACTCCATCCACCAGCGGAAGCGTCGTGCCCAACATGCGGCTGTGCTAATATCGCGTCCGCTACGCCTTCTCCGATTCGGGCAGGAGCTATCGTGCCTAAGAGAAGGTTTCAGAAAGGGATCGTTATTATTCGGGGCAAGAAACCTCGGCGCTACGGGATGTTTCGTGAGGACGTTTTGCAATCCAACGGAACATTTAAACGTGTGCGTCGATGTGTGAATCTTGGTTTGATTAGAAGTACGTCAGAACGTGCAGCAATGACACTGTTCCAGACTTATCTCGATCGCGTAAACGAAGCAGCCAAGCTGCCACCAAAGTCCGGGATCACTCTCGAGACGTTCGTCAAAGAGTGGCGTCCTAATGTGGCAGTGAATCTGAAGAGCAGCACAACGCGCGCAGCAGAATCACATCTCCGCGCCCATATTTTACCAAAGCTTGGTAGTCTCACGTTGACGGAGATAAACACAAAGACGGTTCAGGGGTTTGTGGCTTATCTCGCAACCGGACGGTCACGCAAAACGGTAGAAAATGTGTTGCTCACTCTTTCTTCAATCCTCAGAACTGCGAAGGCTTGGGATTATGCCTGTGGCAGATTTTCGCTTACGGACATCACCATGCCTCGTGAAGGCGTGAAGAAGGAACAGCGGTGCTTTACTGACGAAGAAGTGGGGAAAATCCTAGCAGCATCATCAGAACCGTTCGGAACCATTCTTGCGGTGACGGCGTTTCTTGGTCTGCGTATCGGGGAAGTTCTCGCGCTTCGTCTCAGCGACCTAGATTTTCCGCGAAAGATAATTCGCGTGCGACAGAGTATCGACGCTGCCACGCGGTTGCCTCAAACGGTGAAGTCTCAGGCCAGCAGCGCAGACGTTCCTATGCCGTCCCAATTGGAAGCACGGTTGCGCAAGCACCTTCAGACTCATAACGGAAAGACTGATCTGCTATTCGTTAACCGGCGGGGCCGACCCTTCTCAGCAAATAAGCTACGGGAAAAAGTACTGCACCCGTTGCTTGTGAGGTTGGGGATACTACGGGGAGGGTTTCATTCTATGCGTCACGGTGCAAGCAGTGCCCTGCTCGCAGACGGTGCAACTCCGGCTGTGGTGCAGAAGCAACTGCGGCACAGTGACCCACGCATCACGCTGGGAATATACGGTCACGTGATCGGTAGCCAGCAGCGTGACGCGGTTGAGAACCGGTCTGCACGCATCGAACAGTTCGCGGCTCGTTAGCTCGGGGAAGGTTCGGAGACAGAATCGTATGTCCATACCGTCATGGTGGAGCACAACGAACCTAGACGCTGTAGGGGTTCTACTTCAGCGGTTGGGCAGCATGTCGTTAGGCATCGCCGTAGGGATTGGTTTTGCACAGTACTTTGCAAAAGCTCCACACCTATACGGTGTGTTGGCGACGGCTATTGGCTTCGGTCTTTTCTGGCTCGCGGAATATCGGATTAGCCTAGCGAGAAAAGCGGTCTAGTAAGTTTAATTGGTGTCAAACGCCTTATTGGTGTCAAATGCTCCAATAAGGCATTCCGAATGAAGGAGATTGGTAGGGGCGGTGGGGATCGAAAGGACAAGCTATTAAATAAGGTTTGTGCCCTCAGTGCGTTGCAACCACCGGCTCCGGTCAACTGGAACAAACGGAACACTGACGATTTTACTTGCTGATTCCCTTCCCCTTAGCTCATTCGTCGAGTAGAGAACCACCCCGTACGTCACCTTCCACGGCATACCGTTCGCGTGGCAAATGAATTCCGAAAAGGATTTCTGACAAACGGCTCGCACACGACTCGCCCAATCCGGGTTTCGAGGGCCGTACCATCTGCGCCTCATAACTCTAAGTTATCGTTCTTTCACGAGTTCATGAACACCCGAGGTGGGCCGAGGATAGTCTCGAACATACAGATTGATTACTAAAGCGTTTGACGTAAGGTCGGATGTTTCATCTGCTGAACTAGCTTTAATAACATTTCCTGTTAATCTGCCGTCCGCGCTATCAATCTTAGGACACGCTCCGACGGCCTCGACTTTACTGCTTTCGAATAACATCCCAGGACCAGGCGTGTCTTGAGAAATCCACAAATCTAGATTGGCCGTGAGAACGCAAGGTGGTCCAGATTCGGGCCGTTCATACTTGAGTAGCCCCTCGAAACCTCGTGGTCCTCGGTGCAGTTGGAGCGAAAACGTTCCGGGGTCATAATCCGGGGCGCTTTGTTTCCAATTCCCGGTCCAGAAGGCATCGGTCGGGTAAGGCTTAGTGTCGCGGAAATCGGGACGCGAATGAAAAGCGATGGCCACCGATACAATCACACTAAACAAGATCAACGCTGTCAAAAAGAATTTTGTTTTGTGACTTCTATTCCAAAGTGATGACAGGAACGCAGAGGGGTCTTTAGTCATCTCAGTAGCCAACGGTAGCCCGGTGAGCAGGACTGGTTTTGCGCTAGTCGCCAGCGGACGGCTGGCCTCCAAAGGCGTGGCACGCTTAGGATGACCTTCGCTTGGATGCGCGGATGCAAATCGTATCTCGGCGATACGCCGATGAACCTCTTGAACGAAGTCGCCCTCACTAGCTAGCTTGGAATAGAATAAATCAATCCACTCTTTAGTTTTCTCCGGCGTCGCAATCGTTTTATCTGGCGAGTTAACTACGCTCAGTAATTCCGAGACATCATAATCATTCAAGAAATCCCTGCTTGCCATCTCGTATAGTTTCTTCGTAACGGCTTTTTTCTTGATGCTGAAAGGTTCCCAGCCAGTGAGCGCGACTGTCACGTCACCAGCGGAATCCAGAAACCATGCCTTTGGTTTTTGCTTTCCTTCTGTTGGAACCTCTTTTTGTACATACGAACATAATTCTTGAAAGGAGACTCTCCCGTCGCTATTGGAGTCTGCCTTGCCACTCCGAATTCCTTCGATGATGTGTTTCGTTAGTAGACTATTTTCATCGGCTTCGTTTTCCACGGCTAGCTGTGTATCGGTGCCCGCAGTTAGGAAAAACTTTCCTTCCCCCTCCAACCCGCGAATGGCCTGAATGGCTTGGTCTGAAACATCCCCCTTGTACATCTTTTTCACAGACCCGCTATAGCAGCAATCCAAAATAACGATGATTGAGCCGGCGTTGGATTCCCGCATATACCTTCGAATGTCTTCAACGGGTATGGACGTCGGTGGAAGTTCTGCTGTCTGTGTGTCGCGCGTAGCAAGGTAAAGATTGCCTTCCTCGTCCAATTTTCCGTGTCCGGAAAAATAAATCAAAACGAGGTCTTCTCTCTTCGCGTCACGTAAGCGTTTGTAAATTTCCCGCCTGCCCACATCATGGGTTTTATCAACGATTGGACAAATCTCGTATGAGCCGTGTTTCTCAGCGGCCAGCAACTCACCGAGAGCCTTCACATCGTTGGCAGCGCATCTCAAGGCAGGTAGGTTTGTTGGGTCTTCAGGAAAGACCGCGTTGCCCACTAAGATAGCGAAGCGCCGCCCGGGCATGTCAGTCTTCGAAGAACCGATTCAGCAGTTCGGAAGTCTCGCGCAATTGTCTGCCGCTGAGACTCTCCGCCGTGACTTCCACACTTTTGTCCGGGCGATTTAATTTCAGAACTAACTTTGGCTTCCGTTCGAAATAAGGTTTCATGACGTCTAGGAATTTAATCGCCAGACCACCGCTGCCAATGAGCGTCATCACGATAGTGCCAATTGTTATTGGGTCGCCTTTATCTCCAATATTTGGGGGCGTCTCCGCGCGTTTGACGACGCCAATATTTTCATCTCGCAGACTTTTTGCCAAGTCAAGTGTCAATGATTGCAGGCGGCTGTCATCCAATTCAGCACACTGCAACTTGAGGAAAACATTCCCAGAATTTGGCATTAGGAGACCTCCAAGATGGTCTCGACAACCTATCACAAGCAGGGTGTCGTTGGACACAAATTGACAACGAAGCTTTATTCACCCGTGGATGCAGTTCAAACAGCTTTTTCACAAGACTTACACACTTTTGAGCATGTTTTTTCGGCAAGGCGCAAAGCTTTATACTTTATGAAAAAGCGGATAAAGTCGGGGTGTATCGATTTGGAGCTGATGATGACAAAACAACCCGAATACGAACACCCGATCAATCGAGCCATCCGCAAGATGATAGCGATGAAGATGAGCGTTGGAAAAGCGTTGGTCCGACACGACGGGAAGATGGTTCATCCGGTGAATGGCTATCTCCTGACGAGCGAGCAGATTCTTGAACTCGATTCGAAAAATGAACTCACAAGTTGGGGCATTCGAGAACTTGCCGAAAGACTCGATAAGGAAGGCCGCGAGCCTATACTCTGTCCCGTTCACCAGATAGAAATGCAGGATACGACTGAATGGGACCTTCCTGAGATGCAGTTCAAATATTGTCCGCATCCAGGCGGATGCAGTGCACGGTATTCGAAGGAGACAGGACACATCACGACTTCCGATTTGCCATCTCGATAAGAAATGCCCCTCGCCTGATGTCTTCAAAATTCGATTCGCTTCCGAAGCGAGCCGCTAGTTTCCTTGAGCCGATGGAATGCCAGAGCGTGTCCAAACTCCCTGTCGGCGATCAATGGGTCTTCGAAATCAAATTGGATGGCTACCGAGCGATAGCAGTCAAATCAAAAAACAAAGTTAGCCTTCTGTCTCGGCGCCACAAATCATTCGACAACCAGTATCCGGCAATTGTAGAGGCCCTTGCCGGCATGCCTGACGACTCCGCGATCGACGGCGAGATCGTCGCCATCGACGATTCGGGCCGGCCAAAATTCAATCTCTTGCAGAACTACCGAAGTGAATCCAGCCGGATCCGATATTTCGTCTTCGATTTGCTCTGCTACAAAGGCCGGGACACGACACAACTTCCGCTCATTGAACGGCGCAAACTTCTCGCCAACATTAAGTTTGGATCGCCGAGGATCCAGGTTGTGGAGTATCAGGAGACCACCGCGGCAACGATGCTTGGGGCAGTCAAAGGCTTGGGACTTGAGGGCGTCATAGGGAAGCGGAAAGATAGCCCGTATCAGGCAGATCGTCGGTCTGGCCTGTGGGTCAAACACCGCATCAACCAGGGACAGGAATTGGTGATCGGCGGCTACTTTCCTGGCCCTCACGGTTTCGACTCGATCATCGTCGGCTACTACAAAGGCCAGGATCTGATGTACGTTGCCAGGACGCGAAACGGATTTGTTCCTGCGTCCAGGCGCCAAGTCTTCGCAAAACTGAAACATCTTGAGGCGCCGAAGTGCCCCTTCGTCAATCTGCCGGAAACACAGCCGTCGAGATTCGGCCGCGAGCTCGATGCCGAAACAATGAAGAAAGCCGTTTGGCTAAGGCCCGAAGTGGTTGCGCAGATCGAATTCCTGGAGTGGACGGAACATGATCGGCTGAGACATTCGAAGTTTGTCGGGCTGCGCGAGGACAAAGAAGCCCGAAGCGTTGTTAGAGAGCGAAAAAGCTGAATCGGGTCAGGGCTTCAGAAACGCCTGAAACCATATCAATGTTCTGCGAGTCCCATGGGTAGCCGGACACAAGTCGATTATCCACAGCGATTGAACGTGCCATGGATCAACTAAAGAGCCGCTGACGTAATGAACCTCAAGCCGATTCGCTTGCGCTTTACAGGCAGTTTCTTCAACACACTGGTAGAAGAACAGCCTGGGGCTCTATCGTTCGTTTGTTATGGCTGCGACAAGCGAAAACGTTCGAAACGGTACGCCGTTGGAACCGATCCCACCGGTGCGAGCGTTCGCGTCTGCCTTAGATGCACTAGACTTTACAACGACTGGATCGTTAAATCGATGATCGATAGGATCATCGTGCCTGGGTTGGTGCGTGAATTCCTGGATTCGACAAGATCAGTTCGCTCTGAGGGAGATTGAATTTAGTTCAGCGACGCCCTCGCGGACACCTTCGATTCGAGAAGTTCGATCACTTCCGCAGTCTCCACGATCAACTTACTGGTCTTGTCGAAGAGTGCTCGGACCCTCTTGCGAAGTTCTGGCGCCAGTGCGGGATCATTCAGATGCTCCTCCATTTGGTCGTGAATTTCGAGAGCTCTGGACAGACCGGCTTCAAAGTATTCCAGACTTGCTTTCACAGCTCGATCCATGATCCCCTCGAATGGTTGCAGCCAAGGCTATACCCGCGGCGGGAAATGGGTGTGTTGAAATTTGATTACAATTAGCGAGCGGAATTCCGTGAATCTCGAATCCGTCCTAGTCTCCGTCTGGCAGCAGGCTTTGATCGATAAAAAGAAAACCGTCGAGATCGACGGCGAAGCCTACCCCGTCCGCCAAACCTCCAAGAGCAAACTGAAACAAATTGATTTCCGATTCGAAGGCCGAGAGTTGCGCGGATTGGAACAGAATCCGAATACCAAATCCCGGTGGGCGAAATTAGCACGAGAAGGAAAGCAGGTTATGCAATTTCTCGACAACGGCAGGTATATCGCGGTCGTTGTGGACGGAAAAACGCACATGTATAAGCCAGCTGCCTGATGCTGTTCGAGATTTGTCGCGCATGAAGCGGCTGCAATTCTAGCGAGCGATTTCAAAAACTCTTGAAACCTCATCGTCGCTCTGAGAGTCCCATGAGTAGGCAGACAGCCGGTTATCCACCCAAAGGGATGACCGCCCCCGAAAGGGGTAACAATTAGGGAGACGTATGACCTGGAGCGCCTCCCTACCTCCTTTTCTTTGGCCTCGTTCGATTGCCTTCTCTAGCTTCCGGAATTCTCTGCGGCGGTCTCTATCGCCAATTCCTTTCGGATTGCAGCCTTTATTGTGTTATTGAGACTGAATAGCTGCGCCGTAGACTGCTTAAAAATTTCACTGTCATTCTTGTTGATTTTGGCAGCGACGGTTGTCGTCAGGTGGCCAAATTTATCAACGGCGTCTGCAACGTCTCCGCCACACGTTACTTCAATGAACAACCTCGACTCATCGAGCGCTGCTTTCGCCTTAAACCACTTTGTATTCTCATCGATACCTATTTGTGTCCACCCGAGGTTCTTTATCGCAGGATTCTTAATTTCAGTCTGTAAATAATTGTCTAGATTCTTCAACGCATCATATGTCGCAGCTATTCTTCTCGCCGCTTCGAACAGCACGTCGCGCTTCAGTTCCCACCGCTTTTGCCTATCCCAAACGCCGCTCGATATCTCGGCCTCTATCTTCTTTGTCGTTGTCGTGACCGCATGCACTTCCTTTATGAGGTTCTCCAGATTTTCTTTTTGGGCAAGGTTTTCGCCCTTCTTTTTAAGATATCCGGCGAGGAACCCTCCGAGACCCGTAACAAGAATACCGAGACCCCAGATGACCCAATGCAACGTATCCTGCATCTTTCACCGCGTCTTCCTATACACAAGCGCCCACAATGCAGTTGCCTGCGCGGGAGTCAAACCATGAGTCTTAGGGCTGATTGGAACAGGCGGCGATTTTGGCTTGGTCATTTCCCGCGGCGGCAACGCACCGCCAATACCGCATAGTTTTTTCGTCATAAGATGGGAACCCGGCGATGCCTCCGCATACGAGCATCATCGCATTCAGTGAAGGTATTTTCACGTTTCGATAGTCACCACAAAACTCGTCTACTGCCTTGGTTAGCTCGCCGAAGGTCACACTCTCCGACGACTTGAATCCTTCCTTCAGCTTAGTGGCGCTGGGCGGATCATCGCTGAGAAAACCTATAACCTGCGAAATCCCTTCAGCGTGCCCAACAACGTATCCGAGCTTGAATTGTGCCGACCAGTCTTTCCAGTCACCACATGTGCGCCAGTCACTACCAACAACAAGGAAAAGCGTTGGGGACTTTTGCGGGGCGTTTTGAGACCGCGCCTCAAATTTGTTCATCGCGGGAAACAGCCCAATCATTGCCGCGATAAAGGGGATGAATACTCTTGTCCTCATTTTTCCTCCGAAGCCGAGCTATCAGGCCCTTGAGCTACATGAATTTGCGTCTCTTGAATGCAGCAACGTCCGCTGCGCCAAGATCAAACCACTCCCCATTCTTTCTTTTCTCTTCAAATCGTCTGTGCCAGTAGGATTCGATACCTGCCGGGTCGTCGGTACGGATGACGTGCACTGTCTTGAGTTTCTCAGGGAGTTGAATGCCCAACTCGTACCCCCGGCGTCCCGCCGCATTGCTCCTGCCGAGTTTGTAGAACTTCCCGGACTTCATCAGGTAGACGTAGCCGATGGACGTCTTGGCATCATCGGCCTCCACGTCGTTGGTCGTGGAGCGGTCTGCGATAACAGCACAAAGGGCAATCGCATCTTCGTATCCTGCCCTGCTCCGGCAGTAATCCAGAATTGTTGCAGCAAACTCTGCCTTGGAACCGAAACGCTCAAAGGTCCTGTCGTTCGGAAAACTGGCGTCGGCGCGTACCTTCATTCTGATTTCTGCGACGACCGGAAAGCGCCCCAATTCACGCATCAACGAAATGTATTTCTCAATTAACAGCCCTTCTTCATACGCAACCGTCTTCTGGTTCGGCTCAAGTCCAGCTTCGCTAACCGCGTCGTTCCAACGTGCCCAGTATTTTCCCTTCCAGTCCGATTCTTTGATGCCAGTCTCGCGGAAGAATCTGAGCCTGCCCAAGGGTGCGCCGTCGTTGGCTTTCGCCGTTCGTTTTATTTCTTGCAGGATGTGTTCTTTGTTCATTAGTTGCCAAGATTATACCCGGAGCGGTCTACAGTCCCGCTAACTTTTTGATATACCGAATCGCAGCAATTACCAATTGCCGATGTGTCCACCCCAGCGTTAGGAGGATTCCAACTGCCGTCCAGAAGGCGCGGGACAAACCAGACGGATTCAATGCGACACTCTTAATCCAATGGCCCGCGCGCGCTGACCACGATTTGAACTGTAGCTCGCCAAGTTCGCTTAACCTGTGAGCGACGACCGCGGGATTACCGCCCCATGTCTCTTCGCTGGATAGAACGTGCCCCTTGTCGTATAGCTCCAGCAGCGCCATTTGCATTTGTGCAGGCGACGTGGCGATCATGTTGTTTGTTGCGCAGCCCGCGTTCAGATTTGCCATGATCGCGTGACCATCAGTCGGTCCAGTGTTGCACCACGCTTGCGTGCCGTTTGGTGCGGTTATCAAGCCTGGCTGTTTTCTGTTCTCGTTAAGTGTTTTTATAACTTCGAGGATGCGCCGCTGCAACGGAGAGAATGACTGATTCTTTACTTCGAAACCGAGCACAATGGCAAACATCTCGTCCACCCCAATTCCGAACTTTCTTGGCGACAGTATAAGACTTCTTGGAGGGCCACGGGGGCGCGCCGGCAAAACTGTTTACGCAGTTCTGGAATGAGCAGTAGAATCGGTTCTCCTACCTCTACCTGAATTCAATTTTTGTTCAGGGATCCGTCATGGAGCAAAACCGCGTCGATTTGTTCATCTGTCCAGAATGCCGAACGCAATTTCAAGTGAAATATCCCGATCCAGTGCCGGATTATTTGTGCAATCAGAGCAAGATCACAATGACTTGTCCGGTATGTCACGAAACATTCGAGCTTTTCAATTTCCTCATCGACTTGTGCAAAATGTTCGGACAATCAAATCTTCCGTTCATCGAAGTCACTTCCATTACACCGAAACAACTAGTTCCAGAGAACACGCGAATGGAATGGATGCGACTAGGATGGGAGAGACAAAGGAAAAAGCACGCGAGCGTTTACGCAAAACCTTAGTGCCAGTGGGCATCGTCGCCGGCATGAGCGGCTGAGCTATTTGGGTTTGGGCTCACGCATGAAAGCGTTTATGCCTGGAATGCTGTTGCAGCCAATTTTATCGAACACGTTCTGCATCGCCCTGTTCTTTTCGGCCGCATAGATAAATCGCCGGGCGCCGACCATCATAAATTTATTTATTTCACGTACCATCTTGCCTGTGATCAGTCCTCCAGAACGCCTAGCTCTGTCTCGCAATACCAAGCATTTTCCCTTAGTAAGCGGAAAAAATACTTCGACGCCCGGCAATCCGAAACCCGCTCCGACACTCACGACTCCACTTCTCTCGGGGAGGATCGTTACCACGGGACAATCGGATGTGCAAAAATATTGATCATCTTCTGTGTAAAGCACATCCCAAGGCTTACCTCGCAAAAGAGAAATAATGAACGGTAGTCCCTCAAACATTCGCTTGAGCGTATAGCCGTGGTTCTTTTGTTCGACTTCCCAATCATCTCCGAGAATAAAAGCTCGCATCTCATCCGCTGACAGTTTGGTTTTCGTCCCCTCTTTCGCTAAAAACTCCTCATATTGCTTTTTGAATTTGTCAGGGTCCTTTGCAGTTTCTTTAGCCACAAATTTCATCGTGTCGGCAGATAATTTCTTAACAAAATCTCGACCGACCGGACCCCGAATCCACAGTAAAGCCATAAAGACAGCGAGCCCTTCTGATTCCTCTGGGTGAAAATCGTGGTATCCGCGGTCAATCTGTTGGAAAAAAGGTGCGAACATTGATTCAATTTTTGACAATCCGACTTCCAAATTCTGATCGGTCCCCTCGTTGTCTTCGTATGAATAGAGATCCCGTTCGTGAGCCTCGTTTACAGGTTGTGATTTTCGAATGGGTTTATTTTTCTCGTAGACCCACAAAAATCCCTTGTCTCTCGGCAGGGGAGAAGTGAAGCCTTTGAGATAGAAAACGGGGACGTAATGATGCGCTCGGGGTCGGGCCACGTTAGGTGTCTGCAAAAAGACTAAATTCTATTGCTTCGGTTTTCGGCGTCGAGACGCTCCAAGAATAGACTTGATCTCGCCGCGACAAAGCCGCACGAAGAGCAAGACGTTGAGAGCGACGCCTTCGATTTCCAGCACGGTAAGACTAAATTGGCGAACGCTTTCGGGGTTAAGCATGTCACTTTCCCCTCAGCAGCGCGTTGCTCAGCGTGGCTATATTACCTTCAGCAGAACCTAACAAACCTTTTTCTCCCGCAGCGATACGTTCTGCGAGTGTTAGCGGTTTTGGCGCACCGACCAATTTCTCGATTACACTTGCGAGCTCGCGAACTTCCTTAGCTTTGTCTTGGATTTTCTTTGTTGCATCAGACGCTTCTTTATTAAGTGCCTCAATCAACTCGGGAATCTTGTCCACGCCGGCTAGGCGCATCTCTCTTGGGGCGTCATTGAACAGCCAAGGGCCGTCAATCTCATTTCGGTCGCTGAGTTCGTCACCCCAGATACGGCACAGTGCGATGCCCCACTTGCCGCTGACCTTACAATAGCCGATTTGTTCTTTGTCGTATTCGTTTGGGTCGGTGTCCCAGGTTCGGAAAGTGACCCAGGCGGTCAGACCTATATTTAGCTTTTTGAGAGCCTCATCAAGAACAGTGATTGCTTTCGCGAGTTCATCGGAAGCGGTGTTTAGGGAAGTGGATGTTGAAGTGAGGGCCTTGAAATCAGTTTGGAGCTTTTCAACCTTAGCGGGATTCTTCACAAATCCTCGTTTCTTGCGCCGTCAAGCGCAGGTAAATTTTTTACATCTCTTCCGGCGATCAACCAGAAGTCCTGCCATCGGCTTCCACCGACGAAACAAATATATCACATTTTAGATCGAAGAAAAGAGTTCAGCGCGCGGACGCAAACCACGCAGACAAACGTAGGCGTATAGTGGACCCCAAGGAGCCCGCCCTTGAATCACCTACTATGCTGGATTAACCAAAACGCCGCAGGTCTCACTGCTATCTTCACGTTCCTCTATCTCATCGCCACGATCCTGATTTTCAACGAAGCCCGGAAATCAGCCGACGCCTCGAAGACATCCGCTGGCGCCGCGACCGAGGCCGTGAAAGCTGCACAATCCTCGGCAAGCGCCGCTTCAGAGAGTGCCACCCTGATGCGCCAACAGATTGAAGAGCAAGCAATTCGGTGTGAAATTGCTGTTCGATCCGGCATCGATGTCGCACTTAAAACGACGGAGGTTTGGAGAGCCAGGACCGGAGACTTCGCAAACATGAACAACCTAAAATCCTTGCCTCCCACAGACAATCTAGTGCTGCCCCGCACCGTCGTCGAATCCCTGGCGCTGATTGACATTCAAATGGCCATGAAACTATCGGCCGCGCTGAACGAAATGGGGCTAGCTCGCGACGTTATCGAAAGTACGCGAAACGTGGAGAACAAGAGCGGTATGAATATCGGACATTTCCAGCGCGCCGGGCACGAAGCCGACAAGTATCTCGACGCTGCCGCTGAAAGGCTTCATGAGGTCTCTCTCTTCCTCGGAAAGCAGAAAGGATAACAAGTGTCCGAATCAGGCAGATTTTTCTCTCGCACCGAGCCTCTGCGACTTTTATTTTGGCGGTAATTTACTTGACTCATCCACGATTTTTCGGCCCTGTTTGCCCTTCTTTTTTCCCTTTACCAGCGCGTATTCTGGATCGTCCCACTTGCGTCCTAAGAGGTTGACCGTCACAGAAAAATCGATCGGGGCACAATCCTTGGCTGACATCCGAATATCGAATTTGAACGGGCCGGGACCTATGATTGATCTCCACTTGGACGGCATCGGCTCTACTGAAGGGATTACTCCTGTAAGGTGATTGTCCCACCAACACACGTTCAACCTTTGCCCAATTCCGGGCTCAATGGTAAGAGGTTCATGTCCGTAATAATCCCAACCCATCTTTAACGGGGAATTCATTTCGGTAGGAGTCCAATTACCGCTTCCGTCTAATTGGGAAACCAACAGAAGCCGAGCGCGGCATTCTAGAACAGGGGCATCGGTAAGGCACTCTGGAAGAACCTGAAGGAATATTCGCGTTACCGTACTAGCCTCCGTGTCTGTTCTTTGCGCTATTATTTTTTCGACTTTAAATTTCGGCTGGAGCCTTTCATAATCGTCTCGCCAGAGGTAGTAGCCTGTCATGAAACACACAACCAGGAGGTAGGTTAGAAACACAGTCAAAGTGGGCGAGGACCACAGTGTATAGAGGCAAAAGATTATGCCCACGATGGTAGGCCCCCAAAATATTTCCCAACCTTTCTCCTTGAACAATCCCCAGTAGGTCCAAAGCAGATGGCGGTCAAATCCTTCTCGAAATAAACGAATACTTCTGGCGATCTGCTTGTTAAATAACAATAAGGAAATGATTCCGACAACCACAGCTGAAGCAACCAGTGTAGGCAACGAAAGATGAAAAAGCGAAGGCATATCAAACGAAGGCATGGTACCCCGTCAGAAGTAGTAAGTATATCCTGCGCTTTGGCCGCCCCATTAGTCCTCGACTACCTGCCACATTTGAATTAACGCCGTCTGTTCATGCCCGAAATCAACTTGTAGCCGCTGGCCGTCCGTGTGCTCCACGATTGCCTTCACAGTGGCGTCTTCAATTCGTCCGCTGTGAACGTTGATGCGGATACGCTGGCCGACGTGGAATTGGCGTTCTGGCTTCTTGGACACTCATCGACTCCGCTGGCGGATTCTATCTCAAAACAAACGTGACAAGCTCGCGGGAAGCGGCCACGGATGGCAATTATCCCCTTTGGACGGAATAGTTCACGTCTCATCCACGAAAATGATCGCGCATCTCAACCGCGAGTCGGACGATTACAGGGTTATCAAGACTTACTCGGGTTGGGATAGCCGTCGCAACTTTCGTCTACTGGAGCGAACGGGCGGTTTCAGTATTGGTGCTCCGCAGTCCACCGAGCAGAATGCTCACCACGAAAACGCACTCTGCCACCGAGTAAGTTAAGAGATACGGGACGAATCTAGAGTTGCTGAGGGAATCTGTGG
>Ga0210393_10000671_pt1 | contig 30101 bp, 22 predicted proteins | sample IncBWC27OmetaG_FD_160068 | JGI IMG/M metagenome (GOLD analysis project Ga0210393, IMG submission 160068) | Forest soil microbial communities from Barre Woods Harvard Forest LTER site, Petersham, Massachusetts, United States - Inc-BW-C-27-O ...
ATCCTGCTATTGCGATTGGCTCGTGCGCTGAATCTGGGGCGCAGCCGCGCGGTGCAGAAAGTGCGTGTGAAACTGCACGCCGCCGATGTGCACCTGACGCTGGTTCCCCGCCGGCGTATGGGAGTGGACTTGGAACTGTGGGCGATTGAGAAAGACTGTGCCTATTTCCGGGAAGTTTTCGGGCGGGAACTTTCCACTGCCGTGTCGTAGAGCGTACGCAGAATCTTCGGGGTCACGCACCAGCTCAGGGTGCCGGAACTGCGCCGCATCTCCACTTTCGCGACGGCTCCCTTTTTCAGTTCGAGCGAGGCTTCGCATCCAGAATCGCTGATGATGGCACCCAGAAACTGGCTCAGGTTGGGGTTGTGCCCGACGACCATGATCGCTTCCTGGCGCGCGTATTTTTCCAGCAGCTTCCGGAAATCGGCGAAGCCGGCTTCGGGGCGAAGGCCAGCGTCGATCTGCAGTTTGCCTTCATAGCCCAGTTCATTGCCCACCAGAGAACCTGTCTGGGTGGCGCGTTTCAGAGGGCTGGAGACGATCACGTCCACCTGGACTTCCAATGCAGCGAGTGCGCGGCCGATGTAACCGCATTGCGCGATCCCCTCAGGATCGAGAGCGCGCTTCTCGTCCTTCTTCGGATTGGCGATGTGTTCGCCGGCGCTGGCGTGACGCAAGAAGTAGAGAATCATTGCGGACTACGTTCCTTCCCCGCGAGTACTTTGTGCTTTCGCGGCGCGGTTGGGGGAGGCAACGTGGCTGCCGGCTTGCCTTCCGCCAGGTTGATCAGGAAATCCTGCGCGCTGAAAGCGGCCGCTCCCACCGGAGGCTTGGTCTTGTGCTTCCCCTGCGGCGATTGCCAGGCTCGAATGTAGGTGGCATCGCGGAGCAAAATGCGCGCCTTGAGATTGTCGGCCAGATAAGCATCGAGAATCTCATGGCGCACTCGATCGCGCAATAGTTCGTCGCGCAGAGGCACCAGCACCTCGACGCGTTCGTAGAGATTGCGCGGCATCCAGTCGGCGCTGCCCATATAAATTTCTTCCTCGCCACCGTTGGCGAAATAATAAATGCGGCTGTGCTCGAGGAACCGCCCCACAATGCTGCGCACGCGGATGCGGTCACTCACTCCGCGCACTCCGGGACGCAGGGCACAGATGCCGCGAACGATGAGATCAATCTCCACTCCAGCCTGAGAGGCGCGGTACAGTGCCTGCACCACGCTCTTATCCAAAAGAGCGTTCATCTTGGCGATGATGCGAGCCTCGCGGCCCTGGCGGGCGTGCTCGGCTTCGCGATCGATCAGCGCAATCGACTTCTCAGCAAGATCGAGTGGAGCGACCAGCAGCGGATCGTAGCCCGGATTTTCCGCATACGCCGTGAGGAAGCTGAACACATCATGAACCGCACGGGTGACTTCTGGATTCGCCGTGAATAGACTGAGATCGGTATAAATGCGCGCCGTGGTTGCGTTGTAATTTCCGGTGCCGATGTGGGCATAGCTGCGGATCGCGCCATCGGGATCGCGGCGTACCAGCAACGAGAGTTTGCAGTGCGTCTTCAGGCCAACCAGCCCGTGAAACACCTGCACCCCGGCGTCTTCCATGTCGCGCGCCCAGCGGATGTTGTGGGCTTCGTCGAAGCGCGCTTTCAGTTCCACGACCGCGGTTACTTCCTTGCGCGAAGCTGCGTCGATCAGCGACGGCACGATCAGGGAATGCTCGTTGGTGCGGTAGAGCGTCTGCTTGATCGAGAGGACCTTATCGTCTTCCGCCGCCGACTCGATGAATGAGACCACCGCGTCGTAAGAGTCGTAGGGGTGGTGCAGAAGGATGTCGTGACGGCGCAACTCTTCAAATAAATCCTTCGACTTCGACGTAAGGCGCAATTCCCGGGGCGAAAACGGTCGATACTTCAGGTCGGGACGGTCCACCTGCTCATACACATTGAACAGCCGCGAAAGATTCACCGGCCCGTTGACCGGGAAAACCTGCCAGGAGTCGAGCTCAAACACGGTTCGCAGGCGCTCGATGATCTCGGGGTCGGCGTCGGCCTCGATCTCCATGCGCACCGCGTCTCCCTTGCGCCGGTTGTGCAATTCGGCGCGCACGGATTCGAGCAGGCTGCGCGCTTCCTCTTCCTGCAGGTAGAGATTGCTGTTGCGGGTGACACGGAAGGGCGCGGAGGAGACGACGTCATAGCCGTGATACATATTCACGGCGTGGTGAGCGACCAGATCGGCGAGGAAAATAAAATCAGCCGTACCTTCCGACGGCAGGCGCACCAGACGCGGCAGCGCCCGGGGAACGGCAACTACGCCGGTGTAGGTGAGCGCAGAGCGACGACGCCGCCGCAGTAGAAAACCCAGACACAAGGCTTTGTTGATGACCCGGGGAAAAGGATGCGCGGGATCGACCGTAACCGGCGTGAGGAGTGGATCCAATTCTTTTTCGCAATACTCATCGACGAACCGCAGGGCTGCCGGATCCAGTTCGTGCAGCGCCAACACTCGAATGCCGCCAGCCGCCAGGGCCGGACGCAGGCGCGCGTTCCAGCACTCATACTGGTCGTCGACAAACTCATGACAAAGTTTTCCCAGAAGTTCGCGCTTTTGCACCAGAGTGGTGCCGTCGGGACCGGCTTCGTTGTAGCCATCTTCAATCTGCTGCACCATAGCAGCGACACGAATCTCGAAGAACTCGTCGAGATTGCTGGCTGAAATCGCCAGAAACTTCACGCGCTCCAGCAGCGGGTTGCTTTCGTCTCCAGCTTCTTCGAGCACACGACGATTAAACGCGAGCCACGAGGTGTCACGATTGAGGTAATACTGGGGATCTTCGAGTGAAATGCGAGCCATGCGGACGTGCCGTTACTGCCTATCTTTCCTTGGTTTTCCTGCCCTGGGTCTTCCGGCCTTAACTTTCGCAGCTTCTTTAGTATAAAGCATTCTGAAAAACCAAAGCGGCGTCGGGCTGAATCTCACCTGACGCCGCTATATTGTAGAGCTGCCAATCGCTCTCCGACCGGGTCAGCGCACCTCTTTGATCGCTGCTTTCACCTTGGCCGCGACATTGTCCGGAAGCGGCGCGTAGGCCAGGTCGGAAGCCATTTTCTGCCCGTCTGTCACCATCCAGTTCAGGAAGTCGGAAAGAATTTTTCCTTTGGCCGGATCCTTGGACGAAGCTGGAATCAACAGCCAGGTGAAGCTCGCGATCGGATAGGCGTCCTTGCCGGGTGCGTTGGTGATGGAGATGCGAAAATCTGCGGGCATCTTCGGAGCCGAGGCCGCGGCCGCGGTGACGCTATCGAGCGACCCTTTTACAAAATTGCCGGCGACATTCTGCACGCTGCCGAATGGGATTTTAGTCTGCAGAGCGTAGATGAGTTCGACGTACCCGATAGCTCCGGGCATCTGGCGTACATAGGCAGCGACCTGTTCATTGCCTTTGCCGCCCAGCCCGATCGGCCATTTCACCGCCGTGCCGCTGCCCACCTGACTCTTCCAATCTGCACTCACCTTCGAGAGATAATCGGTCCAGATGAAGGTCGTGCCGCTGCCATCGGAGCGGTGAATGACTACGATGTCTTTGTCGGGGAAATTCACTCCCGGATTCGCGCCTGCGATCGCCTTGTCATTCCACTTCGTGATTCTACCCAGGAAGATTCCCGCCAGCACGTCGGGAGTGAATTTCAGATCGGCGCTTACTCCCGGAACGCTGTAGACCGGCACCACCGCTCCTAACACAGTGGGAATATTGAGGATCTTCGATTTCGCCGCCTTGAGTTGCTCGTCATTCATGGGCACGTCGCTGGCCCCGAATTCCACGGTGCCTTCGGAGACTTGCCGGATTCCGCCGCCGCTGCCGATCGACTGGTAGTTGATTTCAATATCGGAGTGCAGCTTGTGGTACTCGCTAAACCATTTGGAATACATGGGATAAGGAAAAGTAGCGCCTGCCCCGTTGAGCTTGGTCTGTCCCAGGGCCGCCACTGGCAAAAGGACACACAACCAAAACAGAATGACTTTCCGCATCGTCACACCCCCTGAAATGTTGGTACTCCACTTCTAGTGGGGCAATGTTACAGGACTGTTACAGCGTGGTGAATTTGTGGTGAATGGGAGGCTAAAAGAGTTCGGCTACGGCGCCGGCTGCAGCCGGGCCAGTTCTCGGTCGAACAGTGGATTGGCGGGAAACTGCGCGCGCAAGCCCATCAGCAACTGGATGGCCCGCGGCTTGTCCTTATCGCGCACATAGGCGATCGCCAGCAGGATGCGGGCGAAAGGCCCCAGGTAGCGGCCGTGCTCTGCCGTCAGCTGCAAATCGGCGAGGCCGCCCTGCCGATCGCCAGGAAGCCCACCCAGCCGCAACAGCCAGCGAAAAGGCGCGTAGAGGCTGCCCACGATGTATTTGCTGAACCCGGTAGCCAGGAACACGTCATAGCAGTCAGGGCAAACGTCCAGCAGTTGTGCCGCCCAGGTCGAGGATTCCTTCGTGTAGTGCAGCGAATCCAGGGTGCGGTGATCGATCAGTGCGGCATAGTCTGCCTGCAGCCCAGAAGCCAAGGTCATGGCAAATAACCCGTCGCGATCTTTCGGGTCTTTGCTGAAACGCACCCGCGCCAGCGTCTCCGCCCGCGCAATGGCCGCCTGAAAGTGCGCGCGCACCGCTGGATCGGCCGCGACCTTGGGCCGCCCCAGGAACGTTTCATCATTCGCGTAGAACTGGCTCTCCAGGATGCCCAGGCGATTGAATTCGGAAAACAGAAACCCGGCGGCTTCGCTCACCGGGCCAACCGGATCATCGGGGTGGTCGACCTCCCACTCGGCGAAATTTCTTTGGGCGCCGGCAAAATCCAAGTTGTAGAGACCGGAATACCCGTGATCGAGCGCGGAATCCGCGGGCACGCTCTCCCCTCTGTCTGCGGCAGCCGACGGCACCGACCAAGCGATGCATAGGACTGCTACCATGGCTACGGCTCGTGCAATGGAAAATCTGTTCATGTCCAAGATGCGTCCCAACATCGATGCGTCCAAGCTTGGATGCGGCCAAGCATGGATGCGGCCAGCGTGCGCGATCGGTCGTGCCTATCTTATTGTCGTTGATCCACCTGGCTTTGCAACCAGTACATTTACATTCTTTGAAACGCTTAATGATTTTGATGCTGCGCGGGGCAAGAATTCAGCTCCTGGCGGTCAATTTCTTGTAAATTTTGGCTCTCGTAAATCTTGGTTTTTCGAACTACTGGTTCTTGCAAATTTCTGATTTTCGCAATTCCGGTGGGCATCCTCGTCATGTTGCGGACTGCCCTCGCGAACGAAGGACGAAATCTTCATGAGTAACTCGCCCCCACAGTATGCCCCCGGCTGGCCCGGCATTTCTCCCCGTTGGACTTCGAGCGCAAAAACCGGAGTCGGCACCGCCCTCAACCAGCACAGCCGCGTGTGGTTCACGCTCAGTCACGGCATTCTCAACGAGATCTATTTCCCCCGCGTCGACCAGGCCTGCACCCGGGACATGGGATTCATGGTCACAGATGGCAGCGCTTTTTTTTCCGAGGAAAAGCGCCACTGTACCTTTGAAAACCGTCCCTTCGAGCCCGGCGTCCCGGCATTCGAGCTCGTTAACACGTGCAGCGGTGGGCGCTACAGGATTCATAAAGAAGTTCTCACCGATCCTTACCGCAACGTCGTGCTGCAAAATGTGCGTTTCGAGCCGCTGCAAGGGCAGCTATCCGATTATCACCTCTACGGGCTGCTCTCGCCGCATCTGGCCAACGCCGGATACGGGAATACGGGCTGGGTGGGAGATTACAAAGGTGTTCCCATGTTTTTCGCCCAGCACGACGATACCGCGCTGGCGATGGCTTGCTCGGTGCCATGGAAGAAAATGTCGGTGGGTTTCGTCGGCACCTCCGATGGCTGGCAAGACTTGTCCCAGCATTTCGAGATGCAATGGGAATACGAGCGAGCCGAGAACGGAAACATCGCATGCACCGCCGAAATCGACCTGGCGGCGTGCCGCGGAGAATTCGTCCTGGCCCTCGGCTTCGGTGGCATTTGGAGCGAGGCCGGGCAACAGGCGCGTTCCAGCCTGCTCGAGGAGTATGCCAACCTGCGCCAACATTACGTGATCCATTGGAAGAACTGGCAGAACACTCTGCTCAATCTTGACGACCCAAAACGCGAGCACAATCTCTATCGCGCTTCGACTGCCGTGTTGCGCACGCATGAGTCCAAGGATTTTCTCGGCGGCATCATCGCCAGCCTCTCCATCCCCTGGGGATTCAACAAAGGCGACGAGGATCTGGGCGGTTATCACCTGATCTGGCCGCGCGACCTGGTGGAAACCGCTGGCGCTCTGCTGGCTGCTGGCGCGGTGGCAGACGCCGTCAGAGTGCTTCGCTATCTCGAGGTCACCCAGGAGGCGGCGGGCAACTGGGCGCAAAACCTGTGGCTCGATGGGCGTCCTTACTGGAGTGGCATCCAGATGGACGAAACCGCCTTCCCCATCCTGCTGCTCGATCTGCTGCGCCGCCAAGCCCCGAAGGATCTGGGCGACCTGCAACGCTGGTGGCCGATGGTGCGCAACGCTGCCGGCTTTATTTTGCGCAATGGACCAGTCACGCAGCAGGATCGCTGGGAAGAAGATGCGGGGTATTCTCCGTTTACCCTGGCTGCGGAAATCTCGGCGCTGCTGGCCGCCGCCGACATCGCCGAACTCACCGGACACAACGATGCAGCCTCGATCATGCGCGACACGGCCGATGCCTGGAACGACAACATTGATCGCTGGATCTACGCCACCGGAGGCGATCTGGCGCAACAACTTGGCGTGGAGGGTTACTACGTCCGCATCTCGCCGCCCGATGGCGGGGGCGCGGCTTCTCCGACCCAGGGCTTCGTGCCCATCAAGAATCGCCCGCCGGGACAAGACCACGAAATCGCATCGCACATTGTCAGTCCAGATGCCCTCGCGCTCGTCCGCTTCGGCCTGCGCGCCCCGGATGATCCGCGCATCCTGAACACGTTGCGCGTGATCGACGCGCTGCTGGCTGTGGAGTTGCCGCAAGGACCCTGCTGGTACCGCTACAACGGCGACGGCTATGGTGAGCACAAAGACGGATCACCCTTCGATGGCAGCGGAATCGGCCGCCCCTGGCCGCTCCTCACCGGTGAGCGCGCTCATTATGCACTCGCCGCCGGACATCCCGACGAAGCGAAGGCTCTGCTTACTGTGATCGAACTTTCCACCATTGGGGAGAGCCGCTCGATCCCCGAGCAAGTTTGGGACGCCGCGGATATCCCCGGGCTCGAACTTTTCCGCGGCAAGCCCTCCGGCTCCGCTTGCCCGCTGGTGTGGGCCCATTCCGAGTACATAAAGTTACTGCGCTCGATCCGCGACGGCAAGATTTTCGACCAGCCACCGCAGACCGTACAGCGTTATTTAGTGGAAAAGCGTCAGCGGACGATCTTCGGCTGGAGGATGAATAATAAAACGCGCACGATTCCGCGCGGCAAGACGCTGCGCATTGTGCTGATTTCGCCCGCAACCGTGCACTGGAGCATTGACGGATGGAAGACCGCACAGGACACAAAGACCCGCGATTCAGGGTTGGGAATTCATACGCTCGATCTGCCGACCGCCTCGCTTCCCGTGGGCGGCCAGGCCGTGTTCACTTTTTTCTGGGTGAAGGAAAACCAGTGGGAAGGCACGGACTATACCGTGACCGTGCAGTGAGGAAGGTCTCACACTCTAAGAATCTCGGCCTCAGGCTTCCGGCGGGCTCGAGTAAAGCAACTCCACGACCGTGCAATCGTCGCTGAGAGGATTGCCCGCGCAGAAGGTCGAGACTGCAGAAAAAATTCCTTCTAACGTCGGGGTCTTGGCCGCGGCCGCTTCCAAGCGGGAATCTTCGAAGAAATCGCCCATGGAATTCTCCGCCTCGGTGACTCCATCCGTCACCAGGATGAAGCGGTCGCCGGAATTCAACTGGCAGCGTGCGCTTTCAAAGGTGGCGTCGGCCAGCAGGCCCACCGGAACATTTCCGTGCGGCGGACGTATCACTTCCCCACCACACACCAGCAGTGGCGGCACATGTCCGCAATTCACGTATTCCAGATCGCCATCGCGGCGCAGACGCGCCAGCAGCAACGTCGCATATTTTTCTCCCACCAGCTTTTCCGTGAAGAAGCGGTTCACGGCGCTCACAATCTCGAGCAGCGCGCCGCCGGAAATGAGGTGCGAATAAATCATCCCTTGCAGAGTGGACGCTAGAAGCGCGGCCGAGACTCCCTTGCCGCTGACATCGGCCAAAACCACGGCCAGGCCCTCTTTGGTATTGACCGCGTCAAAAAAATCGCCGCCGATCTCTTTGCAAGACAAGTTCTTGCCGCGCAGCTTGGCGAACGGAACCTCGGGAATCTTCACCTGCATCAGCCGTTGCTGGATGGAAGCCGCAATACTCAATTCCTGCTGATAGCGGCGCGACTCTTCCTCAGCCTGCACCAACCGGGCGTTCTCGATCAGCGACGCCGCTTCGGTCGCGATCACGTGCAGAATGTCCTGGCCGACCCCGCTAATGTCGCGTGAGGCAAAGCGCGAATCCACGTAGAGAACTCCCATCACCTCGACCGCGGTCTGCGCCGGCACCGGAGTCTGCGCGTCGCGCGTGGACTGCACCTGCATCTTCCTCAGCGGAATGCAAACCACGGTCCGCAGATGGTAGCGGTGAGCAGAAATTCCGAGTTCGACCGCATGGACTCTTCCAGGATCGAATGCGAAATCGTGGTGTCGTCCAGCAGCGGATCGCCCTTCAGGTTGCGTCCCGCAGCCAGACGTAGTTTGCCTTCGTCATCCTTCAGAAAAACGTAGCCGCGCTCCGCCCGCGTCAATCGCAAGGTGACGTCGAGCATGGTCATCAGAATTTCGTCGAGCACCCCGGCGGTGTTGAGTTTGCGGGCTGCCTCGAGAAACAGGCGGAGTTTTTCAAGATCGGTGGCTTCCGCCGAGATCTGTACACCGGAAAGCTGGCTCAGAAATTCGCGCGCCGTGTTCGAAGTATTTTGCGCCGGATTGAAAAGGATGTAGGCGGAATCGCGCGCCCCAAACTCCAGGCGATCGTTGCGCTCCAGTTTCTGGCGCTGGATTCGCTCCCCGTTGACGAACGTGCCATGCTTGCTGCCCTGGTCGATCAGGTAAAAGTCGTCGCCTTCCAGCACAATCTGCGCGTGGTCCCGGGAGACGCGCGGGTCGGCAATTACCAGATCTTTATCAACCTTGCGCCCCACACTGAAAGGCGTACGGTTGAGCACGATACTTTTTTGATCGCTACCCTGGACAAACACCAGCGCGGGAAATACACCCGAACCAGAACCGTGATGACTGATGGCACTCAGGGTCATGAAATGTCAGATCGCCGGGCGCATCCGGCTTTTCGCGTTCGTGGGAAGGGCTGCGCTTATCTCGCCTGAACAGACTACCCTGTTGACGGATGCGCTCGCAAGGCACTTCGCGGATTCCGCGCCGCCAGCATCGTCGCCGCGAAAATCAGAACCGGCAATGCGAACGTTGCGTAGAACGGGGCTTTCCACCCGCCGAGCGCCGCGTCGCGCGATACGAGCCAGAGGGCACTCAGGCCCAGGCTCGCGATCCACTGCCAGGCCAGCGCCAGTCCGGTCGCCCAGGAGAGTGGGCCTCCAGAGCGCGATTCGGCTGGCTGGGCGGGGTTTCTCGCAAGAAATTGCTCTCGCGCCAGAAATAGAATTGCCGGCAGCAGCAGAACCTGATTGTAAGGCGCGTACATGGGAATCACGAGCACGGTCAGAGCCAGGACAACGGCCAGCGCGCCCGCGAATCCGGCAGAACTCGGGGCTTCGCGGCGCAACTTCCACAGCAGCAGCGCACTTAGGAAGCAGGCCACCGCCGCCAGAATCTGTCCTCCATAACCGCCCACCGCCCAGTTCACGAGCTGATCGAGGACCGATTCATTTTGTGTGTATTGATGGTACTGGCGGATCGCTTCGAGAAACATCTTGATCCATCCGGGCAGCACCCACTCCGCGGCGATCAGAAGCGCCCCCATGATCGTGGCAAAACCAAACACCAACCGCTGGCGCGTCTTCCAGTTGCTCACGGTCCAACCGAGCAGCCACAGCACCATGGGCCACGCCAGTTGCGGCTTGATCGTCGCCAGCGCCAGGATCGCACCGCCGCAAAAAAGAAATCCGCTGGCCACGCAGGCGGCCGAGCCAGCCAGCAATGCGGCCACCAGCAGACTCAACTGCTGCAGCTTGATTCCCTGCACCGCGGGAACGCTGCCCAGCGTAAGCGCGATCGCAAGCGCGATGGCAATCGGCGACGCACGCCAACCCAGCGCACGCAACCAGAGCGGCACAGTCGCAGCCGTGAGGGCGATCAGCAGGCAATAGAAAACGAGCTGCACGCCGTGAAAAGAGAACCCGACCAGCGGAGCGAGCAGAAAAACCACATAGACCGGATATGCGAACCCTTGCCGGTCTTTGGGATCGCCCGGTCGCGACGGGTCCAGCGCCCGGCCGTAGTATCCCTTCTGGATTTCGAGCGCCACTTCGTCGCTGTAGGGATTGCGTTGATGCAACAACAATTCGCGCGCGCCCAGCCAGCGCGGGTAAAGGTCTGAGAGGTTGCCGCGCGGGCGGTCGTGCGCGACCGCATCGGCCACCTGATGCCCCACCAGGATCCGGTCCACATAAAACCACATGCTCGTGGCCGCCAGCAGCGCTAGAGCAAGCCCCAAAGCGAGTTGCCATGGTTTCTGCAAGGTTCGCGTTTCTGCAAACTTGGTGGAGCGATTCTCCACGCCCGCTCGAATCGGCAGAGCTCCGGAAAAAAGCGCACCCTATGTTACAACTGATCGAAACAAACGATCGAAACAAAAACGATCGGGCAAAACTGATCTCTCAAAAACGACCGGACACAAACTCTTCCATGCGATGGCGCATCGCAGTCTCGACGGCGATTGGGTTCGCCAGCGGAGTCTTCTGCTGGTTTCTCATGGTGCATTTCCACCAGGACGCCGCGGATTTCCGCTGGGCGTTGCGGCTCGCGCGTTACCTGTTACAGCGCCAAAATCCATATAACACTCCGCTAGAGCAGTATCCCCTCACCGCGGCTTTTTTTGCCCTGCCTTTCCTGCGATTTACGCCCGAAGTCGCCGCCGGACTCTTCTGGGGCATCAGCTCCGCGCTGCTGGCTTTTGGGCTGACCCGCGAAGGCTACGGCCGCCTGCGCATTTTTCTCGCATATCCCTTCTGGGCGGGAATTCTCACCGTGCAGTGGTCGCCCATCCTCGCCGCCAGCGCATTTTTTCCGCTGCTTCTGCCGGTGACCATGGCCAAGCCGCAGATTGGCCTGCCCGTTTTTCTCACGCATCTCAGTCGCCGCGGCCTGGTGGCGTGCGCTCTGCTGGCCACGGCCAGCCTCGCCGTGATGCCGAGCTGGCCGGTGCTCTGGCTGCGGCAAACCGCCAACTACGAATTCTTTGTCCCCATGCTGATTCTTCCGGGGCCACTCTTGCTGCTGGCGTTGTTTCGTTACCGCGACCGCGACGCACTGCTCCTCGTGTTGACCGCGCTCATGCCGCAGCGCTGGTTCTTCGATGCCTTTATTCTGTGGCTGATTCCAAAATCACGCCGCGAAATTGTGTGGACCGCCTTCCTCAGCTGGGGCGCCGGCATCTGGCGCTGGTATCACTATCACTACACTTCTACGCAGGTCGGCCGATGGGTTGTGATTTTTCTCTATCTGCCGATGCTGGTGGTCGTGCTCTTACGGCCACGTGCAGAACTGCGTGCGGAAACTCAACCTGGCCCGCTCACCCCGCAGCCGAGCGTCCTGGCGTAAGCCCGTCTGATGCAGCCCCAAGCACGCTCCCCGCGCGCGTGGCCTCCTTGCTGATCTGCCACACCGACCACAACAGCGGAATAGCCATGAGATTAATATTGCTGTTCTCCAGCCACAACACGATCCAGAGCGGACTGATGAGAAGCGGCAGAGACGGAATCAGCAACCCCGCTTTCCTGCCGGGAAGCTGATCCAGTGTTGTCCAGCCGTAGTCGGTCAACAACACCAGCGGCAGAAGCAGCAGGCAGAGATCATGCGCGTTCGTGTGCCAGCTGGTCAGCACAGCCACCACGACGGCCAGCGAAAATCCCACCTCAAGATGATCTCGTGATGCGAGCCTGCCCTTGATTGCGGCGAAACCCAGGAGCAGCGCGGACAACACAAGAACGAGACCCGCCAACACCGTGGACACCGGATTACCAGGCACGGAATTGAAGGCCCATCCCTCAATCAGCCCGCGCAGGTTTGGCATCAGTTCCGGCGGCACGCCTCCGAGCGCCGGAGCCCTTGCGATCTGCAGAACATATTTGGGATAGGCCAGCATGCCTTGCCAACCCACCAGCCCTAGGGAGAGCAACGCCCACACGGCGGCGACCACGGCAAATCCCCACGCGGCGCGCTTGCGCTTCCAGAACGCGATTAGCAAAATCATCGGGATGATGAACTGAAACTTGAAAAGAGCCAGGCCAAACCAGCCGCCGGCGAGAAAGTCAGATTCGCGCTTGAGCGCGCTGAATCCAAGCGTGCAAAGCAGCACCAGCAGAATCGAATCCTGCCCCTGCAACAGGCAAAGAAAAACCGGGAAGAACGCGAGAAAACCCAGAACAAATTCCCAAGGCGGAATCGCTCGCAGCACCTGCAAGTGCCGCCGCAGCGTCAGGGCCACTCCGAACAGCCCGAGCATGTTCAGCAGGTCCCACGCCACAAACGCCTGCCGGTAAGGCAGCAGGGTGAGGGGCAGGAAAACCACCGCCTCGAGAGGCGGGTGAATATAAGGCAGCGGCCCGCGCCGCGATTCCGTCAGCCCTCCGGTGAATACCTGCTGCACTTGATACTGAATATGCGGGTCGTAAAGCCGATGACGCATGCCCTCCCGGAGGATGCTGCCAGCCGTGTAGAAAACCGTGAAATCCGGATAGCCGCGTAGAATGCGTTCCCGCAGGTTGACGAAGAACAGCGCATGCAGACACAACATTCCGACGACAAAAATCCGGATCAGGCGCCGGCGTACTCGCGGTTTTCGCGCCAGCGGCTTTCTTCCGGGCACGAATGAAGCGGGAGATTGTATTTGCTCAGGGGGCACAGTGCGACGCGATTGTATCCTGTGCGCCCGTTCCCGGCTATGTATGATGGTGGCCGCATGATTCAAAGCCGCATGCAGGAGTGGCTAACCTCCAACCGTACGTTCCTCGCCGTTGTTTTCCTGGGGATCGTTGCCCTGTCGGCGCGCAGCGTCAGCGATCCCGACGTGTGGTGGCATCTTAAGACTGGCCAAGTGATCGCGCAGACCAGAACCGTTCCGCGCACTGATTCTTTTTCCTTTACCCGCGCGGGCTCTCCCTGGGTGGCGCACGAGTGGCTCACTGAAATTTTCATCTACGGCGCTTATCGAATCGGCGGTTGGGGCGGCTTGATCGTTGTGTTTGCGCTGATGGTGAGCGCGGCGTTCTTTCTGGTTTACCTGCGCTCTGCCCCGCATCCCTATTCTTCCGGTCTAATCGTGCTTCTGGGCGCCTGGGCCACGGCGCCGGTCTGGGGCGTGCGCCCGCAGGTGGTTTCACTGCTTCTTACCAGTCTGTGGTTGTTGATTCTGGAACGGTCGGAGCAGAACTTGCGCCTGCTCTGGTGGACACTCCCGCTGACCGTTCTCTGGGTCAATTTGCATGCCGGGTTCGCCTTGGGGCTGGCACTCCTTCTGCTCTTTCTCGCGGGAGAATTCCTGGAGCAGGTCGCATCCTCTCGGCCTTCGAACCACGCGCGTCTACGCGCTCTGGCCATCACTTTCGTATTTGACCTGCTGCTGGTTCCGCTCAATCCGAATGCCACGAGGATGTATTTCTACCCCGTGGACACTCTGCGCTCGAAAGCCATGCAGAACTACATCGCGGAGTGGGCCTCGCCCAATTTTCACCACGCCGAGTACATTCCCTTCCTGCTTGTTCTGCTGACGACGACGGCAATCCTGGCTTGGTCGCGATTCCGCGTAAGGCTACGCGACATTCTGTTGCTGATGGTGAGCGCGTTCGCCGCGCTGTCGTCGATTCGTATGATTCCGTTCTACGTGCTGGTCGCCGTGCCCGTCTTGTCCCGGCCTGTAGAGCTATGGGCTCCCTCTCAGCATTCTCAGAAGCGTGTTCGTGCTGCTGCGCGGGTTCCGCTGCCCTACGCAGGTTTGCTCAACGCGCTCATTCTCGTCGCTCTGATGGGATTTGTCGGATTTCAAATCAAGAATGTCGTTCAGCGCCAGCCTGAGGTCGAGGCCCAGCACTTTCCCGCGGGCGCCGTCGCCTATCTCGAGGCTCATGCTCCGTCAGGTCCAGTTTTCAATCTCTACGATTGGGGCGGATATCTGATCTGGAGGCTCAACCCGCAGACCCCGGTTTTTATCGATGGCCGCGCCGACTTGTACGGCGAGAGTCTGATGCGGCAATTTGCTGAAATGTACGGTTTAAGGGGCGGGTGGCAAGAAGCCCTGCAAACCTGGCGGATAAAGACCATTCTGGTGAACCCGGACAGCGCGCTGGTGGTAGCCCTTCGAAATGCACCGGGCTGGCAGGTCGCTTACTCGGATGCCCAGGCAATCGTTCTTGAGCGCTTCGCGCCGCAATCGCCATAATGCCGATAACCATGTATGGCACAGTCAGTTACGAAAGTTTTGCCCAGCCAACGGCGGGCCCGGGGAGGAGTTCCCTTGGTACCCAGGGAGTATGCAAGAAATTACTCTTTCCTTGTATTTTGCGGGGTATGATGGAAGCAGTTAATACGTGAAACTCCTCCCAACTTGAAGAAGCAAAAGCTTTTGGACGACACCGCAGGTTGCGGGCTTTTTCAAGGCTGGATGTTTTCAACACCAGACGCTTCGGATCAGGTTACGGCGGCCCGTATCTGGTCAGGATCGCGTCTAATCGAGATCGGACGTTTAAAGTTGTGTCCGTTCAGGGTCGTGTCCGTTAAGGAGGGCAGAATCTATGCAGCTTGCACGCAGGCTTTTTGGGGATGAACAGGGTCAGGACATTGCAGAATATGCGGTGATGCTGGCCGTTATTCTGGTGATCGTGGTGGGGACGGTCCGGCTAATTGGCTCCAATGCCAACAATGTCTTCTCCTCGGTCGCCAGCAGCATTCAGTAGCCAGAGACTACCGAGCCCAAGACGCGAACGCTAACTTCAGATAGCATCGCCTTTGCAGTTTTCTGAGGGAACACCATGAACCGCACACGCTTGTTGATGATTGGAGTCCTGGCTCTGGCGCTTGGCACCGTTGCGGGCCTCATTGCCTACAGGAACTTGCAATCGAGAAGCGGACCGGGGGAATCAGGCGTGCCGGTGGTGGTGGCCGCGGACGATATCCAGGTCGGCGCCCGCATCGAAGAGCACGACGTTCGCATCACCAATCTTCCGCCATCCTCTCTGCCCGCCAATACTTACGACCGGCGATCGAAGGTTCTGGGGCGCGGCGTAGTCGTCCCGATTGCCAAGGGTGAGTTCATTCTGCCGTCCAAGCTGGCCGGCGAAGAATCCGGCGCCGGGCTGCCTTCGCTGATTCCAAACGGAATGCGGGCCGTTTCGGTGCGCGTCAATGAAATTGTCTCGGTGGCTGGATTCGTCACACCCGGCACTCGTGTCGATGTGCTGCTCACCGGAACCCCGGAGGGTGGGAACGACCAGGAGACCACCACCGTGCTGCAGAACGTGCGGGTCATCGCGACGGGCCACACGCTGGAGCACAGTGCCACCGGCGAGGCCCAGAACACCGCTGTGATCACGTTGCTGGTCTCCCCTGACGACGCCCAGCGCTTGACGCTGGCCAGTTCTCAGGGCCACATCCAGCTTGCGTTGCGCAGCCCGCTCGATACCAAACAGGACGATGTCGCATCGTCTAGCGCGAGAGGTTTGTATAAGGGGTCTGCGCCGGCGGTTACCCCGGTCCGGCTTCCTCATGCGGTGGTGGTCAAGAAGCCGGCCGCGGTTGTCACTCCTGCCTCCTCGGTCGTGAGCGTAGAGGTCATTGAGGGCGACAAGAAAAAAGAAGTGAAGTTTGATGAACAGGGTTCTGGCAGCAAGGGTTCCGACACGAAATGAACGGCGCACAACCGGAAGTCCGACGGACAAGAAGAATCGACTCAGGCTTTTCTCACTGGGAGAAGAATCCGAAGATGAACGTTCGTACGGCGCTTCTTGTCGCAGCCGTCGCCCTGGTGCTGCTGCCACGCAACTCGGTTGCAGAATTCTTGCAGCAGCCCGCCTCGCCCACGCTCGATCCCGCTCAGAACTCCGCGCCGCCATCCGGCACGCAGACCACCAACCTTCCGCCGCAGTCAGATCAGGCGCCAGCTTCGGCTCCGCTGCGGGTCATGGTTGGAAAGTCACTGCTCATCAACACCACGGAACGGTTGACACGGGTCTCGGTGACGGACTCCGCCATCGCCGAGATCGTCATCGTTTCGACGACCCAGATTCTGGTACATGGCCGCACGCCGGGCGAAGTTTCTCTGCTCATCTGGGATGAACTGCAACGCTCGCGCAGTTTCGACCTGCGGGTAGACGTTGACGTCAGCGCCTGCGCCGAGGAAGAACACCGGGTTTTTCCTGAAGAGCAGATCGCTGTCACCCCTTCGCGAGCGGCCATTGTTTTATCCGGACATGTTTCCACTGAGGATGTCGCCAAGCGGGCCGGTGAACTGGCATCCGCCTATTCTCCGAAAGTGATCAACGTGCTCACGTTCGGACCAGTCGGCGCGCAGGAAGTTCTGCTGCAAGTGAAGTTTGCGGAAGTGGACCGCTCCGCGCTGACGACCATGGGCGTGAACTTTATTTCTACCGGCGCGGCAAATACGGTGGGCAGCACCACCACTGGACAGTTTGGCGGTGTGGGCACGCAAACCATCAGCCAGACGGTGGGCCAGGGCGGTCCGTTCTCGGCTACGAATTCGCTGAGCAACGTGCTGAATCTGTTCCTGTTCCGGCCTGACATTCATTTTGGAGCCGTCATTGAGGCTTTGGAGACCAAGAACCTGCTGCAAATTCTCTCCGAGCCCAACCTGATCGCAATGAACGGCAAGGAAGCCAGTTTCCTCGCAGGCGGCCAGTTTCCATTTCCGATCGTGCAGCCGGGAGCGGGCTTCACCGCGGTCACCATTTCATTCAAGGAATTCGGCGTCAAGCTGGTATTCACTCCGGTCATCATGCCGAACGGAAATATCCACTTGAAGGTTGCGCCGGAAGTGAGCACGCTCGACTTCACCAACGCGCTGACCATCTCCGGCTTTACGGTTCCTGCCCTGAGCACGCGCAAGGCGGAAACCGAATTTGAATTGCAGGATGGTCAGAGTTTTGTGATTGCCGGCTTGATGGACAATCGCGTAACCGATGTTTACAACAAAATTCCCGGTCTCGGCGATATCCCGATCCTGGGAGCTTTCTTTCGCAGCAAGAGTCTGCAAAAAAGCAATTCTGAACTGATGGTGTTGTGTACGGTACACCGGGTCTCTCCAAGCACCGAACCTCCGACGCTGCCCAAGGATCCGAAGCCGTTCATTGATAACAGCAAGTTCGATAAGCCGCAGGGTAAGTGAGCGGAACGAACCAGATCTTACGTAGCCAGATCTTACGGGGGCATATCGTACGAGCCAGGGTGGGGAGAAGTAGCGGGGCATGGCAGAGCTTTCGGTGGTAATCGTGGCCGTGGATAACGAGCAGCGCACCGTGCTGCAGGTGCTGGTGGACGGCACCAGCGTCGCACGGACCGCTCATACGTGTGCCAGCTTTCCGGTGGCGGTTTCTGACCCGGTGGTGCGCCGCGTACGGGCTGCGACTCCCGACGTGGTCTTGGTGGATATCCCCGGCGATAATCCCGCGGTGGCTTTGCGGGCCATTGAGTTATTGCATCAGGAGTTGCCAGATTCGGCCGTATTCGCCATCGGAACTCTCAGCCAGCCTCAGGTGATCGTCAACGCCATGCGCGCTGGCGCTCGAGAGTTTATTGAGCGGCCCACCACCACCACCGACTTGCTGGAAGCGTTTGTGCGGTTGACTGCGGCGCAGCGGCGCACGCAAAAGGAAGGCCCGAAGGGCAAGGTGTTTTCCGTGGTCAACGCCAAAGGTGGCAGCGGAGCCACCACCGTGGCGGTAAACCTGGCGCTAGCGCTGCAGGCTGCCCACGGTCACACCGCGTTGGTGGACCTGGCTCCTCTCGGACATACCGCGCTTCATTTGAATGTGAAGCCCTCGTTCAACGTGGCCGACGCCATCCGAAACCTGCATCGGATGGATAGTTCCCTGCTCGAAAGCTTTATGACCCGCCATGGCGGCGGATTGCAATTGCTGGCTGGAACCAACATTCCTGCTGTGGGGGAGCATTCGACCGCGGAATTCATGAAGCTGTTCGAAATGATGGTCGCCCACTACCGTTACGTGGTCGTGGATGCCTCGACGCGTTTCGACGCGGCCACGCGCCTGATTGCGAACTTGTCGGAGAAAGTGCTGCTGGTGGCTTGCACCGACGTGGCTTCTCTGTGGAGCGCGGCCCGGGTGCAGCAATATCTTGGAGAATCCGTGAATCGAGAACGAGTGGGCCTGGTGCTGAACCGCTTTCGCAAGGTTCCGGGCTTCAGCGAAGCTGACGCCGAATCGGCCGCGGGAGCGAAACTGCTGTGGCGTGTTCCCAATCAGTATTTCGCCATCTCTACCGCGATTGACCGCGGCACTCCGGTGATGGCCCAGGGCCACAGCGAGATCGCCCGCTGCTTTGCCGGGCTGGCGCAGGAGTTGACGAGCAACGATATCGACGTCAAACGCACGGCTTGGTCGTTGTTTAAATCGGTATAGGGTCTAAATCGGTGTAGGGGTAAGTCGATCTAACTACGTTATGGCCAATCTGCAAAACTCCGAGCGCGCCGAGTACCAGCAGGTAAAAGCTGACCTGCACCGCAAGATTCTCGACCGCCTCGACCTCGAAAAACTGGGCAAGACTTCCGGCGACTCGGCCCGAAACGAAGTCCTGGTGGTTATCCGTAACGCGATCAAGAATGAGGCCATTCCTCTCAGTTTCGACGAGCGCAATACCCTGTCGAGCGAGATTCTGGACGAGATCTTCGGCTTGGGACCGCTCGAACCCCTGCTCAAGGATCCCACCGTCTCCGACATTCTGGTGAACCGTTTCGACCGCGTCTACATTGAGCGCTCGGGCAAGATCGAACATACCTCTCTGTCCTTCAAGGACAACACGCACCTGATGCAGATCATCGAGCGCATCGTTTCGCGCGTAGGCCGCCGGGTGGACGAATCTTCTCCCATGGTCGATGCTCGCCTGGCCGATGGCTCGCGCGTCAACGCCATCATTCCGCCGCTCGCCATCGACGGGCCTTGTCTTTCGATTCGGCGTTTCGGACGCGAGCCGGTCACTGCCCGCCAGATGATCGAGAACCACACCCTCACCGAGCCCATGCTCGAATTGCTTTCAGCGATGGTAAAGGGACGACTGAACATTCTGGTTTCCGGCGGGACCGGCGCCGGCAAAACCACGTTGCTCAACGTGCTGTCGGGCTATATCCCGAATTCAGACCGCATTGTGACCATCGAGGATGCAGCCGAACTTCAGCTCAAACAAGAGCACGTGGTGCGTCTCGAAACCCGGCCGCCCAACATCGAAGGCAAAGGCGCGGTGCGGCAGCGGCAACTGGTGATCAACAGTTTACGTATGCGTCCTGACCGCATTGTGGTAGGCGAGGTGCGCGGCGAGGAAGCCTTTGACATGTTGCAGGCCATGAACACCGGTCACGAAGGCTCGCTGACCACAGTGCACGCCAATGCGCCGCGCGATGCCATGGCACGCGTGGAGAACATGGTTTCCATGGCGAACCTCAACATTCCGGAACGCGCCGTGCGTTACCAGATCGCTTCTGCCGTGCATGCCGTGGTGCAGATCGCGCGCCTCTCAGACGGCACGCGCAAAGTCATTACCATTTCCGAGATCACAGGCATGGACGGAGACTTTCTCGCCATGCAGGATATTTTCGTGTTTGAGCGCACGGGCGTCGACGAAAACGGAAAAGTTCGTGGCGCCTTCCGCGCCACGGGAGTCCGGCCGCAGTTCGCGGAACGTCTGGCTTCCGCGGGTGCCCGGCTGCGTCCGGCGCTGTTCGACACGAAAGTGGAAGTTTAGAAGAGAGTTGGACCGTATGCCGCTTCTGATTGCATTGCTGGTATCCGTGGTGGTCGCGCTGGGAGCGTTTGCCCTGGTCTCGCTGTTCGACCAGCGCAGCTCCCGCGCGCGCATCATCAAAGATCGGCTGGCGGCGGTACAGAAAACTCCTGATCAGCCAGTGGAAGACGTGGCGCTGCTGCGCGATGAACAACTCAGCCAGATTCCCGCTCTCGACGGCTTCCTGCGGCGCTCCGAACGCATTTCCGCGATTCAGGTCATGCTGGCGCAGGGCGACACAAACATGCGCGCCGGGAATTTTCTCGCCCTGTGCGCGATGATTTCGGCCGTGGCCGGACTCGCCGCGTTTATTTGGAGCGGGAAAGGCCCGGTGGCGTGGGCAGCCATGCTGGTTGGTTTTCTGTTGCCGTATTCGTATGCTTCCTACCGGCGCAATAAACGCTTTGAGAAATTCGAGGAACTCTTCCCTGAGGCCATTGATACGCTGGCCCGCGCGGTGCGCGCCGGTCACGCCTTCACCACCGCCATCGAGATGATCGCCAGCGAAGTGGCCGAACCGGTGTGCGGCGAATTCCGGAAACTCTACGAAGAACAAAAATTTGGCATGCCGGTGCGCGACGCCCTGATCAACCTGACCGAGCGCGTGCCTCTTGTGGATGTGAAATTTTTCGTCACCGCGGTAATGCTGCAGCGCGAAACCGGCGGCAACCTGGCCGAGATTCTCGATAACCTGTCTTACGTGATCCGCGAGCGCTTCAAGATTCAGCGCCAGGTGCGGGTCTACACGGCCCAGGGACGGCTTACCATGGCACTGCTGATGGGTATGCCGCCGGTCATCGTGACGGTAATGCTGCTGATTGAGCCGGCATTTATTCGCCCGCTGTTTTCTGATCCGATTGGACATACGCTGCTGGTGGCGGGAATTACTTTGCAGACGATCGGCTATTTCGTGATCCGGAAGATCATCAAGATTCAGGTGTAATTCAAGTTGGGTTTCCAGAGCGCTTTGCAGAGTGGTTTACAGAGAAAGAAATGCTGACTCTCATTCTCACCATCGTGGTTGCTATGACGGTCGTGCTGGTGGTGTTTTTCTTCGGCGCGGCGGTGGTGACTCCAACGTCGGTGCTGGGCGCCCGTTTGCGCGCCCTGGGCGCTCGGCCGCAGGCGGAGCAACGGGCTCCGATGCGCGAACGCATTGAGCAGGCCCTCGATCCGCTCAGTAAAGCGATTCCACTTTCGCCTGCCGACGTCTCCCGCACACGCGCCTGGCTCATCCGCGCCGGGTACCGGGAATCCCGGCACGTGACGCTTTACTTCGGTTCCCGCGTTCTGCTGGCTGCGGTGGGCTTCGCGGCGGTGGCGCTGATTTCCGGTTTCGACAATCTCTTCCTGATTGCCGGCATTCCGGGCCTCGGATTCTTCATTCCTCGCTTCGCCTTGAAGCGCATGATCAAGAACCGGCAGCAACGCATTCGCTTGGGGCTGCCCGATGCTCTGGATCTCACCGTCATCTGCGTGGAAGCCGGATTGGCTCTCGATCAGGCTCTGATGCGGGTAGGCCAGGACTTGCACCACGCCCATCCCGACCTGAGTGATGAGTTTCATCTGGTCGACTTGGAGATGCGTGCCGGCAAGCCCCGAGCCGAAGCGCTCCGCAATCTGGTGGAACGCACCGGCGTCGACGATATTCGTTCGCTGGTGGGCACTCTGATTCAGACCGACCGCTTTGGCACCAGCGTAGCGCAAGCTCTCCGCGTGCATTCCGACTCCCTCCGCACCGAACGTCGGCAACGGGCCGAAGAACAGGCCGCCAAGACCACCATCAAGATGGTTCCTCCCCTCGTGCTATTCGTTCTGCCCTCGATCATTTTTGTAACCATCGGACCAGCCGTCATCGACCTGATCCGGCAGCTGGGCCCCGTCTCGGGCGGAAAGTAGCAACGGCAGAAATAGAAACGGGAGTGATCCGAACCATGGCAGTTCTCTCGGCAAGAGCCCGGGCCTTCAATCAGACCCGCCAGGTGTACCTGGCTCGCGACCTTGCCCTGGCCAACACCCACTGGACCCGGCTCCGTGGCCTGGTTGGGACCGCGCCGGATGACTTTCGTAACGGTCGCGGCATCTGGATTGTCCCCTGCCATGGCGTTCATACTCTGGCTATGCGCTTTCCCATCGATGTGGCCTATCTCGACCAGGACCGCATCGTAATCCACATGGAACGTGGACTACGACCCTGGCGTTTCGCGCCCGTGCGCCTGCAGGCGGCATCCGTGCTGGAACTGCCGAGCCAGGTTCTTTCTCAAACGGGGACCGAAATGGGCGATAAAATTGAGATTAGTCTGGAGAAGGAAGGTAACGTTCCGCTGCCGTGACTGCCACGCTCCAACTCGAAGAAGTCACCCAACCTCACGATGCCCCGCGGCTGCTCGTGGAGTGGTCCTCGCCATGGGACGAGTTCGTCACCTCGATTCGTCCGGCACTGTCTCGCTCCCACGCCCGTCTGGCCGGCGAAGCGCCTTTCGGACTCATTCCTTACCGCATCCTGCTGGCGGCGTGCGCGCTCGAACTGTTTCTGATTTTCTGCGCCATCATCGTTCCGATCAAGCTGGCGGAGCTTCATCCTTATATGGCGCCCAAGCTCGCGAACCACGACATCATCTACTACTCCGGAGACGAGCTTCCCCGCACCGAGGACTTAGGTGGCGCGCACGCCGGAGCCGAGGGACGAGCTGGGGGCACGGAAGCGCATCACCGCACGCAAACCATCAAGGTAGCCCGCGGCGGGTCGATGGTGGAAAAAGTTCTCGACGCTCCCCGGCTCAAGCTGGCGCCCTCGGCGGCCGCCGTCGCGAATTTGCTGGCAATTCGCCCGGACGCCGGACCGCCTCCCACCGAGGGTATGCGTTCCTCGCGCGCCGTGCCCAATCTTCCGTCGAGCGTGATTGCGCCTGTGCCCAGCCTGACCAGCGATTTCTCGCGCACCGCCGTTTCGCTTGGATCGGTGATCCCGCCAGCTCCCAGCGTTTCCCGTGACCGAGTGCTCATCGCCCCGGCGCTAAACACCAGCGTGGTTGCGCCCGCGCCAACGGTCTCCGGTGATCGAACCCGTTCCACGCCGGCGCTCACCACTACCGTGATTCCTCCGGCGCCTGAAGCCGCACGCGACCGGGCGACGATATTGGTCGCGCCTTCGCTCGATACCCACGTCGTCGCCCCCGCGCCGAGTCTTTCTCGGGATGCCCACGATCGGGCTCGTTCCGCCCCGGCTCTCAATCCCGGAATTGTGCCCCCCGCGCCTGCCGTGGTGAGCCGCGATGTTTCGCGCTCGCCGGTGCAAATGGCCAATACCGTAGTGGTGCCGCCACCCGTCTCGGCCCCAGAGCGGGAGTCCGCACGGAACTCAAAGCTCGCGATGCCGGCTCCTTCTGTCGTAGCTCCGCCGCCCTCCACCGACATGTCGCAGGATCTGCACCGGCTGGCCAGCGGCAGCGCACCTGACCTTTCGAAGAGCGTGGTCCCTCCGCCGCCCACGGCGCCCGCAAGCACTTCGTACGTCAGTTCCCTTCTGAATCGCGTGTTCGGAAGCACCTCCGTTGTGGCTCCGCCTCCAACCGTAACGGGGAGCAATCCATCCCGTACGGCTGGCTCGCTTACGGCCAGCGTTGTGCCACCGCCGCCTGCCGTTTCCGGAAGCTCCACCTCCTCCCCGGGGACACGGACGGGAGCAAGCCCGGTTGCATTGGCCAGAAACGTGGTTCCACCGCCGCCTTCGGTCGGAACGTCGGGAACGCGTTCCCCGGTCGCGGCCCCGGCTGCTTCCAGAGTCGTACCGCCGCCTCCTGCCGTTCCCGGCGCAGGCCCGACTCGGGAGAACCCCCTGTCGGCTTCTGCCGGCCCTGGGTTCGCGCCCAGTGTCGTGCCTCCACCGCCGACTGTGGCTAACGGAAGCGGAGCACTTGGTTCGGGACGTGGAGCCAGCGGCGCCGGACTCGGCGCCCCCCTGGATGCGGGCACCGTGGTGGCGCGGCCCGCCGGCGGCGGCAGTGGCGTGGATGCGTCAGTGGTGATCTCGAAGGACCCCGGCCCGAAAGTTGGATTACCTGCCAACGCGCGCGCTGGTTCGCTCGCCATGTCGCCCGCCGGTGGCGACAAACCGGGAGTCGGCGGCTCGGGCGGAGGTTCCGGCTTGGTGCGTGGCGACGGCCCGGGAAGCGCAATGCATGGAACAGACGCCGGCGGAGGCAAGACCGGACCCGGTCATGGCTCCGATCCCGCCGCGAAAGCTGGCATCTCGCCCACTCCGGGCCCCGGAGGAGCTGGCAACGCTACTCGTGGGACTCCGGCGGTGCCGGGCGTTTCCGTGGCCGGCGGCAGCAGCGTCGTTACCGTCGACTTCGGCTCCGGCATCGGCAGCGGCGATCCGAATCTTCCCGGCCGCTCCTCGGTCAAGGACCAGCATAAGCTGGGGGTCAGCGTTCAAAGCACCGCCAGCTCGGGCGGGGCGTTTGACTTCTACCATTTGCTACCCGCAGCGACCAGCCACGACGTCTATCTTGAAACTGCTATCTTGCGGTATTCCGAACCGGCGCGGGCTCACGGGGCATCGGGGACGATCGCAGATCCCGAGGCCATTCACACCGATCTGCCTGCTGGACTGCCGCACTCGCGCCTGGTGATCACCTGCGTTCTCGACGCTTCCGGCAATCTGAAGAATCTTCGCGTCCTCGAGGCAGGTCCCGCGGACATGACCGCGAAAGTGATGGCCGCCCTGCCCAGCTGGAAGTTCAGCCCGGTGATGATTGGCAACCAACCGGTTGAGGTGAACGCCATCCTCGGATTCAACATCGATACCAACGATCGTCGTTAAATAATCGTCGTTCCGCGACCGTGGTTTGCCCCTATCGGTTCGGTTCACGATTTCGCTCAAAGACCACCGCGACATCGTCCGCGTACACGCGCTCCCAGGGCGGAGTTTGTTCCAGAATGTTGGCCAGAGCTGAACCTTTCGGGACCAGCACACAGCGGGATTGATACTTCTCCAGAAGTCCATCCCAGCCAGGCTCGACATGCACCATCTTCAAGTAAGACTTGAAGAATTCTTCGCCGTATAAATCGTGGCGGTCATCTACGGCAACCAGAGTTCGAGGATAGAGCCGGTAGATCAGATAACCGCCCCAATAGTCAGGGACCGTCACGGGGTCGCTCTGGTCGGCGGTTTTCTCCCCCGCCGTTTTACGGTCGAGAAAGTCCACCGCTGCGGCGGGAAAGCGTTTGGGGGCAAAATGCGCATCCATCAGCCGATTCCCGCCCAGCCTGCCGCCGTGGGCTGCGATTACGCCTAGAAAAACAGCCGCTGCGATCGCCCACAGATGCCCCTTCAGCCTCGATTCGACGGCCCCCATTCTCTCCGTGAACGCCGCGATCAGATCACCCAGCCTTCGGAACCAGGTCCGCCGTCCGTTAAGATTCTTGATGGCGTCTGACAGCAAGGGCCCGATGACCAGCGCCAACAGCAGCGACGAAACTGGAATGTTTCTCGATGCATAAAGGCCGGAGTACAGGGCGAAGAGAATCACCAGACCTTCGCTTACCCGCAATGGCCGAGTCCGGGCCGCCAGCGCCATCAGGGTAGCCAAGATCAAGAGGGCGAAGCATCTCTGCGCCACGCCGTGGAAGTTGGGCGATTGGAATTCGTCGATGTGCTCCATCAGAAAGCGGTTCGACAGGTAGCCGTAAATGTGTGCGTGCAGCTGCCATCCGTAGGGATTTACGAGAGACGCCAGGCCGGCCGCTAAGCCAACGGCAGCAAGGCTTCTGGCCTGCGCCCGCCACCGCAGCCTGGCGAGAAACTCGGCGAGCTTATCTTCCTTCCGCCGGACCGCATACCAGATCGCGCTCAGCCAATAGATCGCCAGCAAGGCAAAACCAACCAGGAAACCGCCATGCACATTGACCCAAACCAGCATCAACAAGGGCAGAAGCCACAACCGCCGTCGACCTGCCGCGCCAGAACACGCTGAGAAACCAGCTTCAGAACTCGCCGGCAAGCAATGCGTCTCCGACGAATCCAGAATCCAGAACCACGCCAGCGTAAGCAGCCAGCTCAGCACATGCGGCCGCGCCAGAAAATGAATCATCGACGCCGACGCCGCCAGCAAGAGCAGCAGCAAGGCGATGAACACATTGGTCCCGCGGCGGAGCAGCAGCCGGAACGTCCAGGCAAACACACCGGCGATCACCATCGCGGTAAACCAGACCACGCCGTTCAGCCCGGCCCAGCCTTCGAATGCGCCTGCGCTCACATCGTACAGCCACTCCCAGGCAAACCATGGTTTCCCGCGCATCGTCGAGGAAAACGAATCCACGCGCGGAACGGCGTGAGCAGCGAGAATCTGCTGACCGGTGCGAATATGCCAACCGATGCCAGCATCACCCAGCAAGCGAGTGGAGAGCGATGTACAGATGAGAACGGCTAACAGGGCGATGAAGATGGTGTCGCCCATGGACGGGATCAGCAGGCGCGTCCAGAGCGGATGTGCACCTGCCGGGGGAGTACCGGCACGAGAACTTCTGGAACCGTCCAGCATCGCGGTGAATCTTATAGAGTGTGGAAGCGAACGGCAAGATCGACCGCAAAGCCATCTACGGCCACGCGCCCCCTCGCGTTGTGATCGTTGGAGCAGGTTTCGGCGGCCTCACTGCTGCCCAGGCGCTGGGACGCACGAAGGCGCGGATCACCGTGATTGATCGCAAGAATTATCACACCTTCCAGCCGCTTCTCTACCAGGTCGCAACTGCCGGGCTTTCCCCCGGAGAAATCGCCGCGCCCGTTCGCTCGATTCTTTCCTCCCACAAGAATGTTGAAGTTCTCATGGACGAGGTTACGGGATTCGATCTCGACCGCAGCAAAGTCCAAACGCCGGACGGCGATATTCCCTACGATTACCTGATCGTCGCCGCTGGAGCCAGTCACGCCTACTTCGGTCACGAGGACTGGGAACCGTTCGCTCCCGGCCTCAAGACGATTGAGGATGCCCTCGAAATTCGCCGCCGCGTTCTGTTGGCCTTTGAGCTGGCCGAACGCCAAGTGGCCGCGGGAGCGACCTCCGCCCCACTTAACTTTGTAGTCGTCGGCGGTGGGCCCACCGGGGTGGAACTGGCGGGAACGCTGGCTGAAATCAGCCGTCACGCTCTGGCCCATGAATACCACGCCATCGATCCGAAAATGGCGCACATTCTTTTGCTGGAGGGCGGGCCGCGCGTGCTTCCGGCGTACGCAGAAGATCTGTCGCGCAGCGCTCAGGAGCAACTCCAGCATCTGGGTGTGGAGGTGCGCACTTCAAGCGTCGTAACTCAGATCGAACCCGGCGCCATCTATGTGGGCAAAACTCGGCTCTCGGCCACCGTGATTCTGTGGGCCGCCGGTGTTGCCGCCTCGCCCCTCGGCAAGAAGCTGGACGCGCCGGTGGATCGTGCCGGGCGGGTGCTGGTGCAGAAGGATTTGAGCCTTCCCGGCCATCCGGAAGTCTTCGTAATCGGAGACCTCGCCGCCCTTAAAGACGAAGACGGAAAGATGCTACCCGGGGTCGCGCCGGTTGCGATTCAGCAGGGAGATTATGTCGCCAAGCTGATTCGCCGCGAGATCGAATTAAGCACCTCAACCCCGGGTGCCCCATTTCTCGCGTCTTTTGCGAGAAGTGGGGATGTTGCCGGCGGCCATTTTGAACCTCGTCCGCCATTCCACTACTGGGACAAGGGCAGCCTCGCCACGATCGGCCGCGCCGCCGCCGTCGCTCAATTCGGCAAGATTCATATTTCCGGCTTCATCGCCTGGCTGGCCTGGTTATTCGTTCATATTTTGTTTCTGATCGGCTTCCGCAACCGCCTGCTGGTTTTCATTCAGTGGGCCTGGTCGTACGTAACCTATGAGCGCGGCGCCCGGCTGATCACCGGAAGCACGGACCTGCCAGGTTGGAGTGCCGTCCCGCCGCCTTCAGAGCCGTCCGCTCTGGAGCCGCAGGTCTCAGCCGCCGTTGAGAATCGAAGCTCGCAAATCGAAGTTCGCAAATAAAAGTTAGGAGTATTCTGTAGGGGGCGGCGCGCGACGGTTTCGCGATTTCGTCTCCCGGATCTCGAGACTATGACGAAAATCACGATTCTGCGGATTTTGCAATGCGTCGCGGTGGCGGTCTTGCTGTCGGCGCCGGCGTCCGCTGAAATTCTCAAAGTCGTTCTCAACGACACGATCCAGCCCATCACGGCGGAATACATTGCACGCGCGATCGATGAAGCCCAGCTTCGAAATGATCAGGCAGTTCTGATCGAAATCAGTACTCCCGGAGGACTGCTCGACTCCACGCGCAAGATCATCGAAAAAATCTCGAACTCTCCGGTTCCCGTGATTCTCTATGTTGCGCCCACCGGCAGCCGCGCCGGTTCCGCGGGAATTTTCATCCTCGAATCGGCGGATGTGGCTGCGATGGCTCCCGGAACCAATGCCGGAGCGGCGCATCCCGTGCTGCTATTCGGCCCGGTCACGGCGAAGACCGATGACGAAATGAAACAGAAAATCGAAAACGATGCCGCCGCCCTCATGCGTTCGGTGGTTTCCCGCCGCGGACGCAACGTTGAGGTCGCCGAAAGCGCAGTGCGCGAATCCAAGTCGTTTACCGATCAGGAAGCCTTGTCGCAACATCTCATCGATTACGTGGCTGCGAACGAACAGGATCTTTTCCGCCAGATCGACAGCAAGCCGATCAGGCGTTTCGACGGAAAAACCGTAACCCTCGTCCTCGCCGGCCAGCCCGTCGTGCCCTTCGAGATGACGCTCAAGCAGCACATTCTCGATTATCTGATGGACCCGAACATTTCGTTCCTGCTGCTTGCGATCGGCGCCCTGGCTCTTTACATCGAATTCAACCACCCCGGGGCGGTCGTGCCCGGCACTGTGGGCGTGGTTTTCATTCTGCTGGCGGCGTTCGCGTTGAATCTTCTGCCCACGCGTTTCGCTGCACTGGGGCTGATCCTGGGCGCTTTCGCGCTGTTTGCGGCCGAAGCCAAATTCGCTACGCACGGCGTCGCCACCATCGGGGGCATCGCGCTGCTCACGGTGGGTGGCCTGTTGCTCGTGGACGCTCCCATCCCGGAAATGCGTGTTCATCTGGTCACTGCGCTGGCCGTCAGCATTCCGCTGGGATTGATTACCGCGTTCCTGATGACGATCGCACTGAAAGCTCGGCGGAACAAGGTGGTCACCGGCTCTCAGGGAATGATCGGCGAAACCGGTGTCTCACAAACCTCACTCTCGCCCCAAGGCAAGGTGTTTGTCCACGGCGAACTTTGGGACGCCGTTTCTTCGGTCGACATTCCGATTGGACAACTTGTGGTCGTGCGTCAGGTGGACGGCCTGATCCTCCAGGTCGATCCCATACCGGTCGCACAATCGCCGATGCCGGCACCCGCCGCCATCTAGTTTGGCACGACCTCAAGTTGTTGCGGTACTCCCTTCGACTTGCTTGCGGCAGGCACTGCCTCGACTGCGTACGCCATCACGCTTCTCGACCCCTTGCGCATCAAGCCAGACAACGGCCTTCGATCCGAAATGCGCTCCACCCATCTCCCACTGCTATACAATCCGCTTGTGGAGCGTTGGCTCCGCATTGTGGAGGCATCCGTGGAACTTCCTTTTGGGATTGGCACCGTGGTTATCATCGTCATCATCGCCATCTATCTGCTGAACTCCGTGAAGATTCTTGCCGAGTATGAACGTGGCGTCATCTTTCGTCTGGGCCGCCTGCTGGACACCGCCAAGGGGCCGGGCATCATTCTGGTTTTTGC
>Ga0210393_10000673_pt1 | contig 30080 bp, 24 predicted proteins | sample IncBWC27OmetaG_FD_160068 | JGI IMG/M metagenome (GOLD analysis project Ga0210393, IMG submission 160068) | Forest soil microbial communities from Barre Woods Harvard Forest LTER site, Petersham, Massachusetts, United States - Inc-BW-C-27-O ...
GAAGACCAACGCGCGCAGAACTTCGTGGCGCAAGAGACGCATACGTTTTCTCCGACGCTGACGGGGCTGGTCCGCTTTTCGTTCATGCGGAATAAGTACCTCTTCGACGAGCACATCAATCACACCTCGCCGGAGAGTTTGGGTTTCGATTACGCACCGCAACTGGACATTGCAACAGGGCCGCCGTTTGTGCAGGTCAGCGGATACGCAGCCGTTGGCGATCCGATCACCGGACCGCGCAACACCTACGAAAACAACTTCAACATTTCGGGCTCGATGACCTGGATCCACGGACGCCACGAATTCAAATTTGGCGGCGGCTTCGACCACGATCAGATCAATGTGCTGTTCGGCATCGCGACGAACGGCTTCTTCGTATTCGCTCCGGCGCCGATCAATGACGCATTCGCGAGCTTCCTGATCGGGCAGCCGGTTTTGTTCCTGCAGGGCGGCGGCGATTGGTCACGCGGGCTGCGTGGGAACAATTTCAATCTGTACGCGCAGGATACGTTCAAGTTGACTTCACGGCTGACGCTGAATCTCGGTCTGCGCTATGACGTTCCGTCTCCTTACACGGAAATTCACAACCGGCAGAATTTGTTCGAACCGGGCAGGCAATCGGTTGTAATCCCATCGGCGCCTCCGGGCTTGGTCTATCCAGGCGATCCGGGAGTGCCCGACGGGCTGATTCCGACAGAGCGGAGAGCTTTCGCACCACGCTTGGGTATCGCATGGGATCCGAACGGCAAGGGACAATGGCTGGTTACGGCTGCGTACGGCGTATTCTTTGATCCGTATTACAACGGCCAAGGCGGCCCGCTCCAGACTCCCAACAGCGCGCCACCTTATTTGCAGACACCACAAGTCAGTTTCCCGAACAGCTTCGCCGATCCCTTTGGCGGCACGAACCCATTCGCCAGCGGGTTTGCGACTCCGATGACTCTCCTTACGCTTGATCCGAGGTTGCGGCTGCCATACGCGCAAGATTGGAACTTGAACCTCCAGCGATCGCTGGCGGCGAACTGGTTGCTGGAAATCGGTTATATCGGCACCAAGGGAACGAAGCTCCCTCGTTTTATCGAGGCTAACCCGGCGGTCTTCGTCCCTGGGGAAACCAACGGTCAGCCGAATTCCACCGAAGACAACGTCAACTACCGGCGTCTGTATTCGGGATGCACGCTCGCGGATCCGACGGGGCCGTGCAACTACGCTTCGGCCGGGGAGATTTCGGGCCAGGCGAATTCGATTTACAACGCGTTGCAAGTCAGCCTGAAGAAGCGCTTCAGCCACGATCTGTCATTCCTCGCGTCATACACGTTGTCGAAGACAATCGACGACGTGTCGAGTCTCAACATCACGGGATCGGCATCGCAGAGCGTCGCGGGTGAAAACGACCTTGCTCAGAATCCGTTTGATCTCGGAGCCGAGCGTGGGCGGTCGATGTTCGATTCACGGCATCGCTTCGTTCTGAGCTACGAGTGGTATCTGCCGTTCCTGCGAAATTCGCAGACGTGGTACGGGCGTGTTCTCGGGAACTGGCAGGCAAACGGCATCACCACGATCATGAGCGGCACGCCGTTCACCGTTTACGATTCAACAGACGTGAGCCTCCAGGGACAAGCGCCAGAAATTTCGGGCTTCTCGAGCAATCGGCCGAACCTCGTTGGCAATCCGAACGCTGGACCGCGCACGGTTCAGGAGTGGTTCAACGTGAAAGCGTTCCAGCAGCTGAACCCGAACACACAAGCCGGGCAATTCGGCAACGCGGGCCGTAACATCCTGACCGGACCGCCGTTGCAGGAGTGGGACTTCTCGCTGTTCAAGAACATCCCGATTCGGGAGTCGAAAAGCATCCAGTTCCGCGCGGAGTTCTTCAACGTCTTCAACCACGCGAACTTTCGGCTGCCGGACAACGACATAAGTTCGCCGACGTTTGGACAGATCACCGAAGCACAACCTGGCCGTGTTGTTCAGCTGGCGCTGAAGTTCCTGTTTTAGGTTCTCAGGCGCCGGCCAATCGAAACTGACCAACGGATAAAGCGGGGCGGCGGCTGCGCAAGCGGTCGCCGCCCCTTCCATTTGTCGTGTTCAGTCCCGGATATTGCCTTTCCCGCTCCCCGGTTCGCTTCGCATCCTTGAGTCTGGGGCGGGCTTCCCGCACACTGCGTAGGACTCGAGCAGTCCAGAACTCACGGAACAAAAACCACTTACGGCATTACTTAGCGGATAAACATGCGAATCGAATCGAAAGCCCCAACCCGCGTTGATCTAGCAGGCGGGACCCTCGATATTTGGCCTCTTTACCTCTTTCATCCGGGCGCGGTGACGGTGAACGCGGCGATCACGCGTTACGCGTCGTGTGTTATCGACCAGCATTCTCAAGGGGATAACAAAATCAAGTTGGTTTCGCGCGATACGCAGCGCGACGAGAGCTTTGCGTCGTTCGAGGCGTTGCTGAAGGGCAAGAAATACCAGCTTCCGCTGCTGGCAGAGATTGTGAAGTTTTTCCGTCCCGAAGGCGGCTTCACGCTGACGACGGATTCCGAAGCTCCCGCGGGAGCAGGTATCGGCGGATCAAGCGCCATGGCGGTCGCGATCTGCGCCGCGCTGGATCGATATACCGCGGCAGGGAAGAGCAAGGCGGATTGGATTCACATCAGCCGCGACGCCGAGGCGATCGTTATCAAGGTGCCGACCGGTACACAGGATCACTACCCACCCGCATTCGGCGGTGCTGCGGCTATCGAACTGCCTCCGGGCGGCGAACGCCGGACGGAGTTGCGCGTCGATCTCGCCGAACTCGAGCGCCGGATCGTTCTTTGCTACACGGGCAAGCCGCGGAAATCGGCGATCAACAACTGGGATGTGTTTCAGAAACACATCGATGGAAACACGAAGGTTTACAAGAACCTGGCGCGGATTTCGGAAGTGGCGCAGTTGCTTCGCGGTGCTCTGGAGAGGTCCGAGTGGAGTGAAGCAGGCCGGTTGATGCGCGAAGAGTGGACTTTTCGGAAGCGCAATCTGCCCACGATTTCGACGAAAACGATCGATCGCATCATCGACGGCTCGCGACGCAAGGGCGCGCTCGCCGGCAAAGTCTGCGGTGCGGGTGGCGGCGGCTGCGTCGTTATGCTGATTGAGCCTGATGCCCGAGATCGGGTCGAAGCCGCGGTTACGGACGCTGGTGGCCATCTGCTGCCGATGCGAATTGACCGTTCCGGCGTTCAAGTCACCGTCTCCTAAGCGGGTTTCGCTCGGCTGATCGCGGCGGCTGCCCGCAGCCGCTCCATGTAAAATTCTTCCCCAGGGATCTGTTCATCCCGCCCCAAGCATCATAGAATGAGGGCACCGTCTACCTTTGGGTTCCCCATGGGTGGCCGACACCGGGGTCTATGTCGCACTGGCTTCTATCGACGCTAGCCGTTTTTGCGCTCGTCGCTGTCGACGTTCCCGCGGTTGAACGCCTCCGCTCCGCCGTTATCCCACACACCGAAGCCCCGGAAGGGGACATCTCATTTTTTCCTAGGCAGGCTCCATCCGGAGAACAGCACCAAGCAGCGGACGCTCAGAAATCGGAGCCGCTACAGGAACAATCGAAGCTGGATCTGATTCGATTCGTTTCGGGTGAATTCGCAAAGGCGACGAAACCTTTGCCGCGCGGCAAAGACGGTTTCTTGATCTATGTCGGCCAGCCGCTGATGCTCGATCAACTCGATCGCGCAGTTGCCACTCACGGTGCGGCGGTCAGTCCCGGCGACAACGTGCAGATAACCAAGCTCGAATTTCACGACCACACTATCGTCGTGGATGTGAATGGCGGCGGTGCCGGGAAGCGGAACTGGAAGGACCGCATCCAGGTGGGGATGGGTGGTGGCGGCCTTCCGACGGGGCAGACGAGCACACAGAAAGTCGATGACAACGCGCCCCCCGGCGTGATTCCGGGCGCGGGCAGCACGATCTTTCTGGAGTTCAAGAAAAGCGTGCCCGACATGACGCCGGACGAGTTGAAGCAAATTCTGGCGCCGTTTCTGGATTTTACGAAGCAGCGCTCCGCGTCGGTACACTGGGTGGATACGCTGTCGCCGGAGTTGAAGAAGGCGATACAGGATCGGCGTCCGACGGTTGGCATGGACCGCGAGGAAGTGATTGCGGCGATTGGGAAGCCGGAACACAAGGTTCGCGAGCGCGATTCGGAAGGAAATGAAATCGAAGATTGGATCTACGGACAGCCGCCGTCGAAAACGGTTTTCGTTCGATTTCAAGGAGAGCACGTCACCAGCGTTCGTCAGTTTCCGCAGTAGCGTCGATCGGGTCGTTACCCACCCACCTCTCCCCCTGTTTTTTCTAAGGATGTGAAAACACGGCACTTACCCACATTAATTGCTAAGGATGTGATTCTAAGGCACTTATTGCTGGCACTTCCGCTGGGATAGGGCCCTGAGTCGCCGACGGTCTTGCGGCACGGATGAAGTCGTCTGCTCAGCGAATTCGGCGACGACCGTTCGAGGTTCTCGGCGGTGAGCGGGCTGGGGTCAGGCGCCGAAGAAAAGCAAAGCGACGAGAAAAAGCCAGAGGCCGTCCATGAAGTGCCAGTAGTAGGAAGTGACCTCGGCGGCGACTGGAAGCGAAAGACGGGCGGTCTTTCGGAAGTCGCGGAACAGGACGTAGAACAGCGCCAGGATCCCGCCAATCAGGTGAGCGGCGTGGGCGGCTGTGAACACGTAGAAGAAGCTGCTCGATGGGTTCGAGCCGACGTAGAAGCCCATTTGCACGAGGTCGCGCCAGGCGACGACCTGACCGACAACGAACGCAACACCCAGGGCGGTCGTGGCGCGCCACATCATCTTAAATCCAGATAGATCGTTCAGGGCGAGGCGGCGGCGCGCGAGATCGATGGTGAGGCTGCTGGTCAGAAGAACGATCGTGTTCACCCAGATGATCGTTGGCAGGCGGAAATTGACCCAATCCTTGCCTGTCTTACGGACCAGAAAAGCGGCCGACAAAGCCATGAAGAACATGAAGATGGAAACCATCCCGAGCAGGATGGCGGTCTGGTAGCGGCGCTGGCCGGATTGCGAGGGGCTTGGACGGCGCGGGCGGAAATTGGCATCGTCGCCTCCGCCGCCGCGGTGCTCGTCGCGCTCGGGTGGCTTGCCACCGCCACCGCGGCCGATGTCTTCAACAACGAGATCGATTTCGTCGAGTACGTCTGTGCCGGGCATGCTAGCTACCTTCAATCCCCCTCAGGAGCTGCCTGTTGTACCACTGTAGGGGCTTCAGGTCGAGCCCAATGGATTCAGTGGCGCCGCAGCCGGAATGAACCCAGTCGGCGGCGGAAGAATATCCGTGGGCGGAGCGCTCTGCGGGAGGAAGTCATCGCTGCCGCGAATCTCTGCCGGGAAGAACTCGTATGCCCCACGATGGACAACGAGGGCCGAGGAAGCAGCCGCGAATCGCGTCCACTCAAGTGACGCGGCCCGCCAGGGGTTGGTGTCACGATCTTCTCTGCCGCGCAGCAGAGTGATCGCGACGTTCAGGACGAATACGCCTTGCGCGGCGATGGTGATGACGGTCGCGAACGTGATGCATAGCTGAAGAGCGGCGATGAGAGAGTTCGCCGTGGAGACGCCGGGCGGTTGCGGGAGACGCGAGATCAGCCCAAGCCAGTGCATCGGAATGAAGAGAAGATAGACACCGGCGAACGTCAACCAGAAATGGAGTTTGCCCAAACGCTCGCTCAGGGCGTGGCCGAACATTTTTGGAAACCAGAAAAAGAGCGCGGCCAGCATCGCAAAAGTCGAGGCGATACCCATGACGAGATGGTAGTGGCCGCTGACGAGCGCGTCGCCGGCGGACGCATCCGGAAATTTTGCGCGAGCCATCAAAAGTCCGGTCAGGCCGCCGGAGACGAAGAGCGAAATGAAGCCGAGCGAGAAGAGCATCGACGTCGAAAAACGCGGCGTTGCGTTCCAAAGCGTCGCGAACCAGCTGATGAGGAGGATCGATGCTGGAATACCGAGCGACAGAGCGAGCATCGAGAAAACGAGCGGCGCGTAGGGATCGAGGCCGGCGGCGAAGGCGTGCTCGCCCCAAGTCCAGAATCCACAGAGGCCGACAGCACAAAGCGCGAGAATTACGCCGCGATGAGCGAAGACCGGCTTCCGCGCGAATGTGGCGATCAGGTGTGTGACGATGCCGAAACATGGAAGAATCGCGACGTAGACCTGTGCTTGCGTGAAGAACCAGAAGAGGCGCTGCCATGCGACGATCGGCGACGCGGCAACTGACGAAGCCGGAATGAAGAGATGTGTCGCTGCCGCCCTGTCGCAGACCAGAAGCAAACAGGCCGCGACCAACGTCGAGAAGATCAGAAGGCTCAGGATCGCGTTGATGAACCAGGCCCAAACCGTGATCGGCATTCGGGGTAGGGTCATCCCCCTGGCGCGAAGATCCGTCGTCGTCACCGCAAAATTGAGAGCGTTAAGCGCGGCGCCGAGACAGAATAGTGCAACCGAGGCGAGCCAGAGCGTGAGGCCTGCTTCGGCTCCGTAGAAGAACGCCGCGACCATCCCGACCACAGACAAGGTAGTCAGCCAGAATCCAAGGCGGGTGAGTTTAGGAAAGGCCATTTCCTTAGCGCCGACTTGCGTTGGCAAAAAATAAGTGCCGAAGCCGGCTTGGGGAGCGCACGTCAGAACCACGAAGACCATGAGCGAGCCGTGAACCAGCGTTAACGAGGCGTAAGCATCGGGCGACGCGACGAAGTGCCGGCCAGGCCACAGAATCTGGATACGTATCACCAGAGACGTGATCATCCCAAGAAAGACGCTGACCAAGGCGAGCCACAAGTAGCGAAGGCCGATAACTTTGTGATCTGTGGCGACGAGTGAGGACCAGGACACGCGTGTCTCGTGAGAAAAAATGCGGCGCATAAGCGGAGGGGCGCGCGCGGTTATCTACGCCCTAACGATACACCCAATCTGCCAATTTCCGAAGAGGGGTTTTGGGGTGCGTCCGGGGAGCGAGCATAAAGGTCGAAACCTATCGCGTTCTAGATGATTTGCTGCGTTGCAGTTGGGGTTTGCTTGGTCAAAAGCGGCGCGGGAGCGCTGCATTCCAAAGGGGGTCAGGCGTTGGTGGGGCGAAGCCACTTCACTTTCCAGACGAGGACGATCAGCAGGGCCAGGGCGACGATGTTTGCAAGGCCGTAGTGCGTTTCTACGCCGCGGATTACGATCGTTACGATTCGAGCGACGTTGACTACGAACAGGCCGGCGAGGGCGCCGACATACAGAAGGACTGAGCGCCAGGTTTGCATCCGCTTCCAGTTCATCAGGAAGACGGTGGCGAATAGCATCGAGAAAATCTGGATGTTTTCTGCGCCGGAGCATTGCCAGGTAACGATGACATCGACTTTTGGTGTGACGACGTGGTCGCCGACTGGGTGAGAACCGGGGACGACTGCAGAGGCGATGCGAGCCCATATTGGCCCGAGCGTGCTCCAGTTCGCGTGCATGAAATATGGCGCGATGACGATGAACGTCGAGAGCAGGGCGACCATGATGTAGCTGGGCGCCTTCAACTCCGAAAGGCTGAATGAGGTTGCGGGACCGGCTGCCGGCGCCATCGCGGCCGCGTTGGTTCCGGACACAAGATAGGGCGACGCGTTCGCGGCCGCGCGAGAAATATCGGCGACATCCGTGGTCGGGGTGCCAGCGTCGGGATTTGAATGGGCTCGGGCTGGTGCGCTACCGCTCATCGTGTCGTCAGTTTGAGTATGCCGATTACAAACAGGCCGACGAACAGCGTGATGTAGGCCGTGTGGCCGTCGAATTCATCGCCCGAAATCGGACCGCTGGGCGGACGCGGCGGCGCAATTGGGGGGACGACCGGGGCTGAAGGACCGCCGTGACTACTTCCTGGTGGGACGTAGAACGGCGGGATAAACCAAAATGGATGATGTGCGGCAGCCACGACTGCGGGGCTAACCGGACCAGCACCGGCAGCCGGTGGCAGCATCGCTATCGGAGGAACCGCCTCATGTGCCGCAGCCAAGGTCAAGGGCACGGCGGGAGCCTCTTCGGGATCTTCGAGCAACGCGGGAGGCACGTCTTCGCTGGGCTGCATCGGCGAAACGCTGACGAGGTTGCCGCAGCGGGCAAGAACGGTCTTGCCGCAGAACGTCATGACGTACTCACCCTTTTTCACCAGCAAGGGTTTCTGGGCCCACTTGATTTCATTGCCTTTGCGGAATGTAGAGAACGTGACGATGTCCTCGGGCAGGGCGTGCATCGAAGCGTCGCGGTCGGCGCAATCGCCGTAAAAGTCGTGCAGGGTCGAATCTTCGTTTACGCGCTCGAAAAACTCGTCCACAGAGTTGAAGCCGCCGCGCATCAGCGAATAGCGCAGCGGGCGGAAGGATGCGTGGATAATCGGCGTGTTCGCCACCTTCATGGCGGCGGGACGCGCCGGCAAGGCCGGAGCAGCCGGCTTGGACGGAGCGGCGAGTCTCCTGGCTCCCTGGTTCACGGCTTGAAACACAAACAAGCCGCAAAGCAAGACGAAGATAGCTCCACGAACTTTCTTACTCATTGCCCTCTTCCATTTCGGTGGGTGCCCAGGTAAGCGCGTCGAACGACTGAGACAAACAGATGGTCAAAACATCCCCTGAACAGCGAGCCGGGGAACCCGTCGTTCGATCGTTTTCCTTTGCTACCGACCAATCCTTTGCGACCGACTCGCAAAGGTTCGATTCAACCTTGGGTACAACTTTCCGAACCCTCTACAAATGCTAGCGATGATGCATGCGCGATTCCATCGCCGTTTAGTGCTGGAGGTACTGGGAGAAATAGCATTATCGCCGACCTGTACGAAAGGGCAACTGGTGTGTGCTCAACGAATTTTCGTAAAACACAACATCACGTACTGGTACGTGGCCTATGGCGCGTGTGCAACCTTTTGGTGTTATCAGGAAAAGGTGTGCACAACCGGAGACTATTGGAACTGTTTTTGAAAAGCGGCGAGCTGTTGTTTCAATTCGGTGACTTCGTTCCGCAAGTCCGCGACTTCTGTTTCGAGTTCCATCAGGCGCTCGGAATAGGTCGCGGCGACGCTTGCTTCGAGAGCGGCCGCCGCCGACTCCGACGGTGCAGCCTTGTCGGCGGGTGCGGCTTGATCCGCTACGTCGCCAGATAGCAGATGGGCATAGCGTACTTCTTTTGTGCCGGGCTGTCGCGCGAGGAGCTTGACCAGAGGCGGCTGGCGGTTCATCAGCAGGTTGAGCGCGGAATGGACGGCGTTCAAGTCGTCGAATGCGTAGAGACGTTCGGTGCGAGTGCGGAGTTCGCCGGGGGTCTGAGGTCCTCGGAGTAGCAGGACGCAGATCAGGGCGATCTCGTGACGGTGGAAGTTGAAGACGTCGGCGAGGCGATGTTCGAACTTCGTGACGCGGCTGTCGGTGGCGGCCGAACGCGCCAGACCCAGATCGGATAGCGAGTGGAGGGCGCGGCGGACGGAGTCTTCGTCGAGATCCATCACGGGGTCGCGATTGGATTTCTGGTTGGCGGCGTTCTGAAGAGCGTTCAGGGAGAGCGGGTAGTAGTCGGGGGTGGTGATTTCTTTTTCAATGAGGGAGCCGAGGACGCGGGCCTCGACGGGGGAGAGGTTGAAGTTCACTTAGACATGATACATGACGGGCTGGAGGGTTGACCTGTGATCGGGGAGGTCTTGCTCGTGTTAGACGAAAGAAAAAGATAACGCAGAGGCACAGAGGGCGCAGAGTTACGCGGAGAGAGGGCCGACTACGGTCATCGAGTGGATATGGGGAAAAAAAAGAGGGGCACGGCGTGCCGTGCCCCTACGGAGGCGAATTTTTTGGTTGTGAGTTACGCGCCGACTGCGGCTGATTTTTCGCTGAGGGCTTGAGCTAATGCCGAAGTGACGTCGCTCTTCTTGCAGGGCGAAGCGATCAGATCGACGGCGCCGTGACGTAGCGCTTCGAGATATTCGTCCCAATCGGCGAGACGTGAGGTGACGACGACGGGAACGTTGCCAGCTTTCGTTTGGGCCACGGGGAGAAGATCGAGATAGGTGCCGTCGGCAAGATGGCGTTCACAGAAAACCATGCCAACCGGCTGGCTCTCCAGTAGAGCGCGGCCCTCGCTGAGTTGCGACGCTTGCACGGACTTCAATCCCTGCGTCTGCAGAATGGAACTGAGGGCCTTGCGGGTTTCTGGGTCAGAAGCGATAACGAGAATGTCTTTGTCGTTCATGTGAAGCTCCTGGGGACTGGATCGGAGGCTCAACCTTTCAGATTGTTTGAATCGGCAGTTGCAGAGAATCTCGACGCGGAGAGTTCGCTGAGGCCGCTAAAGCTGTTCACTCAACTGCCACTGATTATGATGCGTAATTGCTGGTAACAGGTTACTCAAAATTCGAATCGCTGCGATACGAGATTTACGTTAGTCCCGCGACAATGCTGAAGCAATAGTACGAAAGGGCCTGTTCGAGTTCATTGAATAGAGAATTTCAATTTGGGAAAAGAGAGCGTGTACGTTAACGGAATTGCTGAGGCCGAAGTTAACGTTTACTCGATGAGTTAAGGTGACTTGATCGAATTTCCGGCAATCATTTTCGCCGCGGGCGAAAAAAATATTTTTGATGAGAGAGCGTGCATGGGAACATTGCGGCAATCCGTTTATCGGTCGAGCAGGGAATCGAGCTGTTTCTGTAACGTAGTGGACGAATGCGGAAGGCGTTTAATCGCTGAGGCACGCAGCTCTCAAGAGCCAAATCGCTCTCAAAAAAAAAATCGCCGGAGAGTCTCTCCGGCGCCAAGAGTACATCCTTGAGTTTTTGAAATTTTGGTGCGGTCGAGAGGACTCGAACCTCCATGCCTTGCGGCGCTAGCACCTCAAGCTAGTGCGTCTGCCAGTTCCGCCACGACCGCCCGAACCAAATTATACATTAGAACGCTGTTCGCGTCAGAGTTGTAACGACAAGTTTGCGATGTTGACGGCGTAGTTTGCTTACTGCTTTTTGGGTTGCGAGTTTGGAGCCGAAGCCGGCGGCTTGCTCGCTGGCGTCGAGCTGGACTGCGGCGTGGTTTGCGGCGTTGACGACGGCGTCATCGCTGGAGCTGGTGTCGTATTCGATTGCGGAGCTGGTATAGCCGGAACAGGCGTCACGGGCACGGTCTTTGCGGGTGCCGACCTGGAAACCTTCTCGAGAATTGAAGCGCCACTGCCGCCCGCTTTATCGACGCGGAGCACCAGCGCCATTGCGCAGATCATGAACATGATCGCGCACCATGTCGTTGCTTGAGAGAGCAGCGTTGCTGCGCCGCGAGGACCGAAGGCGGTCTGGCTGCCAGCGCCACCGAAGGCGCCGGCCAGGTCAGCGGCTTTGCCGCTCTGGAGCAGCACGACGATGATCAGCACCAGGCAGTTCATGACGAAGAACAAGGTGAGGAGCCACCCGGCGAAGCGGAATCCGATGAGAATGATCCCAAATCCGATCAGGAGGGCGATGGTCCATTTCATCCAGCCTGGCATGCCTTGCATTGCTTACCTCTTCATGGCGGCGTTGCCGCGTTAAATTCGCGCGATTGTGCGCGCCCACGAGCACAACTCACTGAAACGAAATACGATCAGCCCAGGAAATTTACGATCGACGCGAAGGATTTCGGGTCGAGACTTGCCCCGCCGACCAAAACTCCGTCCAGTTCGTCCTGAGCCATCAGGCCCTTGATGTTGTCGGGCTTGACGCTGCCGCCGTACAGGATTCGAAGGGCGGAGGCGTGGGCTACCGAAAACTTCTCAGCCGCGCATCGGCGAATGAAACTGTGAGCGGCGGCAGCGATTTCCGGCGTCGCCACTTTACCCGTCCCAATCGCCCAAACTGGCTCGTATGCCAACAGAATACGGGAGAATTCGTCGGCGGTCAACGCACCGGGGCCGTTGTTGAACTGGCGCTCGAGGACTTCCTTTTCGAGGCCGTTGGAGCGCTCTTCGTCGGTTTCGCCGACGCAGACGATCGGAGTCAGACCGACACTCAGCGCTATAAGCGACTTCTTTGCAACGTTGTCGTCGGTTTCGCGGAAGAGCTGGCGGCGTTCGGAGTGGCCGACGATGACGTACTTGCAGCCGGCTTCGGCGAGCATGCCGGCAGAGATTTCGCCGGTGAAGGCGCCTTCTTTGCTCCAGGAAAGGTTCTGGCCACCGATGGCGATGTTGGTGCCCTTGGTGGCGTCGACGGCTGTCGAGATCGCGGTGAACGGTGGCGCGATGACGATATCGGCGTGGGTGCTGTTGGCGACGGCTGGGTTGAATGCCGAAAAGAAGGCGCGGGTCTCGGCAAGCGTCTTGTACATCTTCCAGTTGCCGGCCATGACGCGACGACGGTGACTCATGAAGGCCTCGAATCGTTGGATGCGGTGTTGGCTGGATCGGCGAAAGTCATTTGTCGGTGAGCGCCTCGACGCCGGGGAGTTTGGTGCCGCCGAGGAATTCGAGGGAGGCGCCGCCGCCGGTCGAAATGTGTGAAACCTGCTTTGCCAAGCCGGACTGATGAACGGCGGCGACGGAATCACCGCCGCCGATGATGGAGGTGGCGCCGGCTGCGGTCGCTGCGGCGACGGCTTTGGCGATTTCGAGCGTGCCCTTGGCGAATGCCGGCATCTCGAAGACGCCCATTGGGCCGTTCCAGACGATTGTTTTGGCTTTAGCGATTTCTGCCGAGTACGCGGCGATCGTCTTCGGGCCGATGTCGAGGCCCATCTGATCGGCAGGCGTTGCGGTTACGTCGCAAATCGTTGCGGGGGCATCGGCTTTGAACTCCGGAGCCACAACGTGGTCGGTTGGGAGCAACAACTTGAAATTCTTTGCCTTGGCGTCGGCGATGAGGCGCTTGGCGAGATCGAGCTTGTCGTCTTCGACGAGCGACTTGCCGATTTGAAGTCCCTGCGCCTTTTCGAACGTGTAGGCCATGCCGCCGCCGATGAGCATGACGTCGGCGATTTTCATCAAGTTTTCGACGACTTCGATCTTGTCGCTGACTTTCGCTCCGCCGATGATCGCGACGAATGGACGCGCCGGGTTCGTGATCGCCTTGCCGATGTAGGCGAGCTCTTTCTCCATCAGCAGGCCGGCCGCCGATTGCTTCACGAATTTCGTGATGCCGACAACAGAAGAATGCGCGCGATGCGCAGAGCCGAAGGCGTCGCAGATGAAGAGTCCGTCGCAGAGCTGCGAGAGCTGCTTCGAAAATGACTCGACGTTCTTTTCTTCTTCGGGATGGAAGCGCACATTTTCGAGCAGCAGTACGCCACCGTCGGCGAGCGACCTGCTCTTGGCTTCGGCGTCCTCGCCGACGCAATCCGTGGCGAAGACTACAGGGGTGCCCAACATCTCGGCCAGCTTCGAGGCCACGGGGGCGAGCGAATACTTGGGATCCGGTCCACCCTTCGGCCGCCCAAGATGCGACGCCAGGACCAGCCGTCCACCTTTTTGCATCGCCAGACGCAATGTCGGCAGTGTTTCGCGGATGCGAGTGTCGTCGCTGACCTTTCCATCTTTCAGCGGGACGTTGAAGTCGACGCGGATGAAGACTCGCTTACCTTTGAGGTCGAGGTCGTTGATCGTCAGTTTGCTCATTTTGAAATCCGTGATCCGTGTTCTGTGAACAAAAAAGAAAGAGAGAACTTCGGCTTACATCTTGCGGGCAAGGGGCGCAGCGTGCTGCGCCCCTCCTTGATCGCGGTTGTGTCAGCGGCTGTCGCTGGCGTGGGTTAGAACTTCGACGCGAGGAGCTTGATCAGGTCGCGGCAGCGGCAGGAGTAGCCCCACTCGTTGTCGTACCACGCCAGAACCTTCACGCACTTGTCGCCGACAACCTTGGTGTAGCCCGCGTCGACGATTGACGAATTCGAGTTCGCCTTGAAGTCGCTCGAGACGAGTTCGTCTTCGGTGTACCCGAGGACGCCCTTCATCGGTCCGTTAGCAGCAGCCTTCAGAGCGGCGTTCACCGACTCGACTGTCGCCGGCTTCTCGACGAACACGGTGAGGTCGACAACGCTGACGTTGGGCGTCGGCACGCGCATCGCGTAGCCGTCGAGCTTGCCCTTGAGCGCGGGAATTACGAGGTGCAGCGCTTTGGCAGCGCCAGTCGAGCTCGGGATCATGTTCAAAGCGGCTGCGCGAGCGCGGCGCAAGTCCTTGTGCGGCAAATCGAGCAACTTCTGATCGTTCGTGTACGAGTGGATCGTCGTCATGGTGCCGGCGACGATTCCAAATGTGTCGTTCAACACTTTGGCGACGGGGGCAAGGCAGTTCGTCGTGCACGAAGCGTTCGAAACGACGTTGTGCGCTTTTGGATCGTACGTGCTGTCGTTCACACCGAGAACGAACGTCGCATCCGGCCCATCCGCTGGAGCCGAAATGATGACCTTCTTCACTGTCCCGCGCAGGTGCTTCTTCGCGTCAGCGCCCTTGGTGAACAGACCGGTCGATTCCACAACGATATCCGCGCCAACCGAAGCCCAATCGATCTCGCCCGGGTCCTTCGTCTTGAAAACCTTGAAGCTCTTGCCGTCCACGGAGATCGTATCGTCGGTGCTGGTCACATGGTGATGAAGGTTGCCGAGGATGGAGTCGTACTTGAGCAAGTGCGCGAGGGTCTTGGCATCGGTGACGTCGTTGACGGCTACGAACTGGATATCCTTGTCATCCAGCGCCGTGCGCATGATGTTGCGTCCGATGCGGCCGAAGCCGTTGATGCCTACCTTGATGGGCATTCTTCCTCCGAATGAGATGAGTGCGACGCAGCGCGACAGGCGAAAATCAAATCGAACTGCGAACTAGAAATCGTATGGGCAGGCGGAAGAAAAGTCAACGCGAGGCGTTTTGAAGCGGAATTACGAAAAGCAGGAGTAAGCAGCGATTCATCAGATCAAGAAGACGAGGGGCGAATATCTCCGCACCTCGTCTCAATCGATGAGAACCAAAATCAAATTCGAAACAAAAATCTCAGTGATGGTCGTGGCGCCAGCGCCAGTAGTCGCGCTGCTCATCCTTATTCAGTGTGGAGTACTCGCGGTAGGGCTGGTGACGTCCATCCCAATATGAGTGATAGACCACCACTTCGCTATTGTTCCAGCGGTGATAGTCATGATGATCCTCATCATAGTAGCGGACCGATCCCCCGCAACCGACGCCTGCTGCGGTAACCAGTCCGACGGCCGCAAGGGTCAGCAACGCGGCGCGGCTCTTCAACGTTCGCATACTGTGAACCTCCTCTTTTCCTGAAGGTGAAAATGACTTCTGCTACCGGGACCTGGTAGGACCGAAAACGGGCACAACCTTACCGACCGCTTGGATGAAACCTGCGAGGAAAGGACGGCGGGCGGGGCGATCGGCCGAGGTAAAAGAATACTGAGGGAGGCTAGGGAAAATCCTGTAGGTCGAGCGAGGGGCACGTTTGCAAAACGCGCCTCTTAACGAGCTGTCCGCTCAGACTCCGCCACAACCTCAGCAACCCGCTCGAGTTGGTCGATGCGCAATTCAGGAAACATCGGAAGGGAAAGAGCTTCTCGGGCTGCCTGCTCAGAATTCGGGAAATCGCCGAGCTTATGGCCGATCGACGCATAGAGCGGCTGCAAGTGCAGAGGGACCGGATAATAAACCGCGCTGCCGATCTTTTTTTCAGTCAGAGCGCGATGTAACGCGTCGCGATTGCTCACGCGAATCGTGTATTGATGGAAGACGTGATCGTAGCCCGCGGGAATCGCCGGCGTCGTCACTCCCGGAATCTTCGAGAGCCTGATCGAATATTCCGCGGCATGCGCTTGCCGGGAGCGCTGCCATTCGGCAAGATGGCGTAACTTCACCCGCAGAATTGCGGCTTGTATTTCATCGAGGCGGCTGTTCCAGCCGGGCTCCGAGCTCACGTACTTTTCCGTTTGCCCATGATTACGCAGCGTTCGTATCCGCGCATCGAGTTCCGCCGACTTCGTGACAACCATGCCGGCATCGCCGTAAGCCCCGAGATTCTTCGTAGGATAAAAGCTGAGACACGCCGCGTCGGCAAGCGACCCAGTTGGACGACCCTTGTACGACGCGCCAATCGCCTGCGCGTTGTCTTCGATCACAGGAATTTTCCGGGCCTTTGCAAGCGCCACGATCGCATCCATGTCGGCCGACATGCCGTAGAGATGAACCGCGATGATCGCGCGCGTACGCGGCGTGATGCGGCACTCAATCTCCAGCGGATCGATGTTGTAGGTATCGAGGTTGATATCCGCGAAGACCGGCTTCGCATTCAGCGCGCTGACCGCGCTTCCAGTGGCGACAAAGGTAAACGGAGGCAGGATCACTTCATCGCCCGCCCGAACGCCGCAAGCGCGCAGCGCTAAAATCAGCGCATCGGTGCCGCTGGCAAGCGCAACGCCGTGGGACACTTGGCAAAGCGCCGAGATCTCTTGTTCGAGGGAGGTTCCTTCACGGCCGAGGACAAAGTGCTGCGACGCGAGCACGCGGTCGACGGCTTCGCGAATCTCGGCGCCAATCGCAGCGTATTGCGCAGCCAAATCAAGCTGAGGAATCGGCGCGACGGCAACGGTTGAAGGTGGATTTGCGGTCACGAATCGAGTGTATCGCAATCCGCCGACACCGGCGGAACAGTCACTGAGCTATAGGTTGCGAAGGTGAGCCAGCCGGAACGGAGAGCCCAAATTCTCGCGGAGCTCGATCCAGTGCTCTTCCGGAATCGAAAGAAAGACCTCGACGACCTTCGGATCAAACTGTGTGCCGGAGCAGCGCCGAATCTCTTCGCGCGCATGGGATAGCGGCAACGCTCTTCGATATGGCCGGTCGCTGATCATCGCATCCAGCGAGTCCGCAATCGTAAAGATGCGTGCGCCGAGCGGAATCTGTTCGCCTTTCAGCCCACGCGGATACCCTGATCCATCAAAAAATTCCTGGTGCGCAAGCACGATCTCCGCGGCGTCGCGAAGGAAGGGAATGCGGATCAGCATGTTGTAGCCGATCTCGCAGTGCTTCCGCATGATCTGTTTTTCGTCGTCGTTCAGAGGTCCCGGCTTACGCAAAATGCCGTCGGGAATCGCCATCTTTCCGATGTCGTGCAAAAACGCCGCGCGCGCCAGCACCGGCAGATACGGATTCGGCACCGGCATGGTCTTCGCGATCGAAATGCAAAACGCCGTGACGCGCTGGCAGTGACCTTCCGTCTCCGCGTCTTTCAAGTCCAACGCGCTGCCCAGCGCTTCCAGCGTATCGTCGTAAGACTGCTCCAGCTCCGCGTGTTTCGCCGTGAGCTGCGCCGTCCGCTCTTCCACTAGTTGCTCGAGATTCCGCTGATAGGTGCGGTTCTCCATTACGAGCCGGCGATGCTGTAATGCACGGCCGACGCCGAGGAATAGCTGGTCCTTCTCAAATGGCTTAAGAATGTAGTCGTAAGCCCCGCGGCGAATCGCTTCCAGCGCCGTGGAAATATCGTGGATTGCCGTCACCATAATGACCGGCACTTCGGGGTCGTATTGGCGCAGCCAGTCGAGCAACTTGATGCCGTCCATCTCCGGCATGATCATGTCGCTCAGAACGAGGTCCGGCGTCACCCGTTTGACCTGATCTTGCGCAGCGCGGCCGTTGCTCACGGCGGTGCACGAGTACCCCTTGGACTCGAGCATGGTCGAAACGACCTCTCGAATCGCTTCTTCGTCGTCTACGACCAGTATGTTTTCCGCGTCCACTATGTTGGCTCCCAGGAGTCATTATAAGGGACGGCACAGCCCTAAAGTGGGGCGCTTGCCCAGTCAGAAAATAGCGTGTTAGCGTCATAGTAAAGCTGCGTAAGAAGGCTTCAGCCAGTCCTCGACACGGCACTTCTCCGGGGTTCCCCCGGCCGTGATGACGAACATTAGGGAGGCAACACCGCGTGTTGGGCAATCAAGGCCTGCTCGCCATCTCGTTTTTCGAGTCGACAGCATTCATTGTGCTGTCGGTGTTGTTTATTCTCCTGCGCCGCGACCATCCGGCGAGCTATTTCCGCCTGTGGCTGAGCGGCTGGATCCTGCTGACCCTCTCCTCGGTAGCCGAAATCGGCCTGGCTGTTACAAATATTCCCCAATTGCGCCTGGTGGCCATTGCGACCCATGTCGGGGCGCTCCTGGTTTTCCTTTTCTCCGTGATGCAGTACGCCGCTGGTGTGACCAAGCGGAAGTGGCCGATCGTCCCCTTGGCGGGCGTCCTGGCGCTGGCGGTCTGCTGGTTTGAACGGGTTCCATCCGGTGAGTTCGGCGGCCTCCGCTGGGAGACCGCGGTCCTCGAATCGCTGATCTGCCTGTGGGCTGGCTGGCTGCTTTGGCGATCGGCTGGATCCCACCGGGGCCACGGCGTCCGGCTCATGGCTGGTGGCTTCTTCGTCTGTGCGCTCAACGGCATGGACCGGCCGCAGTGGCCCAATCATCCCCTCTTTTTCTTGCGCGTCGCGTTTGACCATCTGATCTTCGTCGCAATTGGCGTTGCGATGGTTGTGTTGGTCTTGGAGCGCGCGAGAGCTCGCAGCGAAGAATTGAACGACAAGATGCGCCGGCTGACGATGCTCATCGCCGCCAGCACCCAGACATTCTCCGCAAAGGAAGTTTTGGACCGCGTTCTCGGCCACCTGGTGGAAAGTCTCGGTGCGACCCACGGTGTCGTGCGGCTCACGGAAGGGCAGGGCGAAAACGCACAACTCGTAGCCCGAACTTCGGTCGGTTACAACCAGCCATTTCTCGAACGGCATGCCCGCGTGCCGATGTCCGAGCCGTGGATGCAGCGGGTCATCAACGAGGAATGCGTTTTCGTTCGCAACGGCGATTCGTTGGATGCAACCGCGCGCGAGCGTATGGCCGAAGGCGGCCTGCTTGAGATTGTTGCGTTGTCTTTGCCAGGCAAAGATGGGCCACTCGGAATCATCGCAGTCGGGTCGATCCAGCACCTGAAATTTCAGCAGGACGAAATTTCGTATCTCGGAAACGTCGCCAATCTGCTCGGCCTGACGCTCCAGAATCTCCGGCTATTTGAGCAGGTCACGAACGCGCAGCAGCAGTGGGCGTACACGTTTGATTCCATCGGCGACCCGATACTCGTCCACGATCGCGAATCAAAGATTCTCCGCAGCAACAATCGCCTGAGCCATTTGCTCGGTCGCGAAACCAAATCTCTCGTCGGCCGCAAGGTCGGTGAGATTCTTGCGCGCAAAAACGTCTACTACGAATCCTGCCCGTATTGCGAAGGCGTCGCGGGTGAAGGCGACGAAACCGATCCGTGGCTGCCGGGCTACTTTCTGGCTTCCAACTCGACCTTCACCGATCCCGAAGGCCGTCAGCTTGGCACGGTTCACGTCCTGAAAGACATCACCGACCGCAAGCGCGCCGAAGAGAAATATCGAACGTTGATTTCCAACGTCCAGGAGGGCGTCTTCATTTCGACGCCTGCCGGACGCTTCCTCGATTTTAACGACGCCTTGATGCGCATGCTCGGCTACGAGCATCGCGACGAACTCATGAGCGTCGACATCGCCGCGATGTACGTCAACAACAACGATCGCGAACGCTTGAAAAAACTGCTCCACGAGCATGGTTCGGTCGCCGACTTTGAATTTGAGATTCGCCGCCGCGATGGGGAAGTCCGCACGATGATGGAATCCTCCATCGCCGTGCGCGACGCACAATCCGCGGTCACCGCGTTCCAGGGTTTCTTGCTCGACATCACCGACCGCAAGCGCGCCGAGCAGGAAATTCGCCGGCGCAATCGCGAGTTGCTGGTCCTCAACTCCATCGCGCAAACGTTGTCGGAGTCGATGGATTTGAACGATTCGCTCCATCGGGCGCTCCGCCAGATCGCGGAACTCTTCAAACTCGACGTGACGTCGCTGTATCTATTCAACGAGCAAGAGCTTTCCTTGAATCGCATCGCCGCCGTCGGGTACCGTTCGGAATTCGCGCGCTCGTTCCCGAAGGTCAACCTGCAACCCGAACTCTTGCAGCATGTGAAGGCGGTTCACGCGACGTTCTTGTCCGCGCAGGGATTGCCGTTGCCTCAGGTCTTTCGCACGAAACAGCAGAAAGAAGAAATCACGTCGCCTTATCTCGTGATCCTCTGGTCGAAAGACAGAGTCCTCGGTATTCTCACAGTCGGCACGCGCTCCGCTCGCGAGTTTTCTCCCGCCGACATCAACTTGCTGATCGCCGTCGGCAGCCAGATCTCAAATGCCATCGATCGCACATTGCTCTATGAGGAAACGCGAACGGCGTACGACAACTTGCGTCGAACGCAGGAACAGCTGCTTCACAGCGAAAAAATGGCGGCCGTCGGCCAGTTGATCTCAGGCGTCGCCCACGAACTCAACAACCCGCTCACTGCGATTCTCGGCTACAGCCAGTTGCTCACGGCCAGCCCCGACGTCGGCACGCAGGGCGTCGAGTACGCCGAAAAGCTCTACAAACAGGCGCAACGCACGCATCGCATCGTCCAAAACCTGCTCAGCTTCGCGCGGCAGCACAAGCCGGAACGCATCGCCGTCCACGTCAATCAGATTCTCGAAGAGACATTGGCACTACGCGACTACGACCTCCGGATGAAGAATATCCGGGTGCATCTCGAACTCGCGCCCGATCTGCCCCGGACGGCGGCCGATCCGCATCAACTCCAGCAAGTGTTTCTCAATCTTGTGAACAACGCCGTCGACGCGGTCCTCGAATCCGCCAGCGAGGGCGATTTATGGGTGCACACCGGGCTTCGTGGCGACCGTATGATCGTCGAGTTCACGGACAACGGCCCCGGTGTCCGCGAACCATCGAAAGTTTTCGATCCGTTTTATACTACCAAGCCTGTTGGGAAGGGCACCGGTCTGGGCCTGAGCATTTGCTACGGCATCATTACCGAACACGGCGGCACCATCCGAGTCAGAAACGTCCAGCCTCAGGGGGCCGCGTTTACGATCGAAATGCCGTTCCAGCAGCCCGCAGAGCCAAGGGCTTCGCTCTCCGGAAATCTTTCGGCGCCGGCTCGCGTGGGCAAAATACTGTTGGTCGACCAGGATCTTTCCGTTCTCGAAGCGGTCTCCGGGATTCTTCGTGCGCGCAATCACCAGGTCCGACCTGCGGCCACATTAGCCGACGCGCAGAAAGCGCTCCGTGAGCAGGAATACGACGTTGTCGTTGCAGATTTGCACATTTACGAAGGCACGGGAGACAAAGGGCTGCGTCCGTGGCTGCGTCTGCACCGGCCAAGCCTGGCGCAACGCGTCGTCCTCATGCGAGCCACAACGCCCGCACCATCACAAAGTGACGCAGCGCTCGGTGCGCTTCAGATTTTGCAGAAACCGTTCAAGGCGGGTGAATTGCTTGCCGTAATCGAAGCGGCTCTAAACGACGCCGGCGTCGCTTCCATCGAGCGGTGAGGACGCGGTTCGCACAGCCATAGCCGCGCGTTCCCCGAATTCCTTCATCGAAGCTTCCATCTCGATCGAAAGCTGGCTCACCATTTGGCTCAGCTGGCTGAGTTGCGCCATCGGCACAAAGCCCCAGCCGAACGCAAGCCGAATTGCATAGTAGCGAACCAGGAACTCAAAGCTAAGTTGAGTTCGTTCAACTTCCTGTCGCACGCTCACCGATGGCGACAATGCCGCGACGGCGCGCGCCATCTTCGTAAGACCCTCGAAATCGCAGCGCAACTGATCGAGATAAAGCAAAACAACCTTGCGGCGTTCCAGGTGCAATCGCGATTGCAGTTTTCCGTAGCCGCGCTTCGCCAGAAAGGCCAGATCCTCACTCGAAGCGGCGTGTCGAATGAGCGAAAGATATGTCGCGTGCCGGCGTCCGGGCTGTTCGAGCGCATTGAGATCGAAGTTACCGCGGGACAACCGCCTGGGCGCGCGTAATGCCCAGATCAACGCAATCAGCAGCAGGATCGCGACGGTCGAGACGACGATGAGAGCGCTGCTTGTCACGGTTGCGGCGCCTGCCTTCTAAAAAATTTGCGAAGCGAATCGTTCAGTTCGCGAAGGCGAGCGTTGACGCGCGGCGACATCCCTTCATAAGTGCCGCCGGTCGGGCCGGAGGTGGGCGACGCAGCCGCTGCGCGAACGGGATGCCGAAGCGCCACTATCCAAACCACCAAAACCACGAAAAACATCACCATCTCGGACGCGTTCCACACGTCCGCGTATCCCGGAAAATTCTGCAGAAACAGCGATCTCAGAAGCGTGTCGGCGACGATATTCCAGCAGGAGTAGAAGCAGAAACCGCCGAGCAATACCTTGTAAACGGGGTCAATCGAGATCGAGTAGTGTCGAATTACGAGAAGGCACAAAACGAACGCGACAGCGAACGTAAAATAATACCCGCGATGGGCGGCCCAGAGCCCCCATTGGTCCTTGCCGTCCGCCGTCCACCAGGTGTATCCGATGATGGCGATGATCGCGACCAGGATCACCCGCCAGACCAACTCCCAGATTCCGGGATAGTCTTCCAGCGCGCGATGAAGAAGCTGTGTCGACGCAAGAGTTTGCGCAACCATCACGAGCATCTGCATTGCCCAAAAGGTGCGAAACGAAGGCGCGGAATTGAATCCGAAGTGACTGTAAACGCCGGCCAGGATGAACGCTTCCGCGATGTTCAACCCGATGTACCAGACGAACATGGGTAGCGTCCGATAGTGGCGGCGGAGCAATGCGAGTGTGAGGACGGCGACCTGCAGAACGGTTCCTGCGAGCCAGAGCAACTGCATAGAGGTAGACAAACCCGCCACGGTACTGATGCTACCAGACTGCAATCTAAAGAGTGAATTAAAAGGCAAGATACAGCCTGATCCGCTCTACACTCTTCGAGGCAATACGCCCCGTGACTTCCGACGCCTGGGAAATCGCCCGACTCAGCTGATTCGTTAGCCCACGAAGGGGACGCGGCGTGACCGCGCCCCAAAATGGACACGATTGCTAGGCTGCGATCTGTTCGGACTGAGGCAGCAAGTAGGGATTTGGAACAGGCGGCGGCGCAGGTGTGCCGTCGGCTACGAGTTCCGGCAACAAGTAGGGATTCGGCACAGGCGGCGGCGCAGGCGTGCCATCGGCAACGAGTTCCGGCAGCAAGTATGGGTTCGGCACTGGGGGCGGTGCGGGTGTGCCGTCCGCGACCAAAGCAGAATGACCACTGGGTGGTGCGTTGACGGTGTTGAGGACCGGAAGTACGATCAACAACGCGACCGTGAAAAGTATTGCGGTTACAACTTTCGAGTTCATGGCGACTCCTCCTGCGTGAAGCCTGCGAGGAGGCGCGTTGAGCGAAATTTTGGAGGGCGAAACGTTCTGTCTGCGGAACGGCTAGGCCAGCGATGGGAACACTGACGCAGTTGCAACAAAATCGGCGCGTGATTCAGGACTTCACGCTGCGAACGCTTGCGGCTATTCCGGGAGCGTTCGCGCGCCTGACGTACATGGCTTCGCTGCGCGATCTATCGAGTGGCCGGTATGCGCACGAAGGGCTGCTCGCGGTGTACCAACCCGAGTCGGTGCAGCAAGCCCTCGAACAATGTCACGAAGAAATTTTCGAGCGGTTACTCGAATCGAGCTTGGAAGAGCAGGAAAGCGACCTGAGGACTCATCTGGAAGGAATGGAGCAAGGGCTGTGCGTCGCGGTAGCGAACTGGCGGAAGCTCGAGGCGTATCGAAATCTCATGCCTGCCGACGCGCCCGACTATCTCAAAGAGCTTTTTTGCTCGAATACGCGCGCGCTGTTGGAGATATTGGCGGCGGAAAACTGCAAGGCTCGTTGAAGCGCGTAACAATCCCGACTACCCGGCCCACGACCTCGGCTTCATCCGGCATCTCCCACGATTCGGGCAAGCAACGTGACAGCGGGTGCGGCTGCATCACCAGCCGCGAGCCGGCCTGATGGAACCAGCCGCAGCGGTAACCGTCTCGGATCTCCACAAAATACATCGGGCGATCATATTCGTTGACCCAATCGGTTTCTTCGACGCGGCGCATCGTGACATCGACGAGCACGATGCTTCCCGGCCTCAATAAAGGCATCATGCGCCGATCATTCAGGCCGATATAGCCGTATCGGTGATGGTCGTCGCCTCCGGTGAGGGCGCCCTCGAACCGGCCCCATTTTTCAACCATCCGCGACAAAAACTCCGTTCGATTCGGGTCGAACGATGGGTCGAAATGCACGGGAATGCGGAGCGAAGCCGGAGGAGCCATCAGATGGCTCTGTGGCGCATGAAAAACGGCCGCGTCGCCGAAAAATTCGTCGATCGGCACCTCGTACCACCGAAAAATGTCGAGCGGGTTCAGGTGATAAACGACGGCCAGTGTATAGATTTTGTGCAAACTCGGGACGACGCCGTGATTCTCGATGTCCGCAAGGCGGCTGATATGCAGGATGAACTCCGACCGTCCGCGCTGCGCCGCAAGCTCAAAGCTGGATCGCTCCACGTCACGATACGTCAACCCCAGCTTTTCACGGACCTGACGGAGACAAAGGCCGGGGATCATGTTTTCCTCGGGGAGGGGAAAATCGTGCCGGAAGGGTACAACACAAGTATCACTTTGTTAAAGAATCGGAACAAGCACTTTGATGGTTACTACAAAAAAAGAATTTGCACATTCACTGAACAACGAGAATTTGGGAGGAAACCCTTTTCGACGCAGGGGTTGGTGACGGTAGGACTGTGGAAATCGGAATCTGCTATGCTCGAATGATGATGCTGCGCCGGGGAAAATTTTCTCGCTGGATGTCTCTCGCGTCTGTGCTTGTGGCCGTCGCATGCACAGCAGCCTCGCTGTTGGCCACACAGCAACCCGCGAAATCGGAAAAGCAGGGAACCCCTGCTGCTGGAGCCACATCCGGAACGACGAATGCCGAATTCGCGGCAGCAGCCGACGAAGTTCTCCATCAGATGAGCGAGATCACCGGCCTGAAGTTGCTAACGCCGCTGAAGAAAAGCTTACGCTCGCGCGAGCAGATTCGCGCTTACGTGATCAACGAAATGAAGGAAGACAAGGACGAGGCAGAGCGCTACGCGGGGCAGCGAAGCGCCGAGGCTTTCGGCTTGCTCCCCAAGGGATTCGATCTCGACAATTTCATGATCGATCTGCTCACGGAGCAGATTGCGGGGCTTTACGATCCTAAATCACATGAATTTTATGTAGCTGACTGGATTCCCGCCGCTGACCAGAAAATGGTGATGGCGCACGAGCTCACTCACGCGCTGCAGGATCAACACTTTAAGATCGACAATTGGGTTAAAGCCGCTCGTCCCAATGATGACGCGGAGCTCGCGCGCGAATCGGTGCTGGAAGGCAGCGCCATGGCTGCCATGGTGGACTATTTGCTCCAAAACACCGGCCGATCCCTTCAGGATTTGCCCGACATTGACCCGTCGATGCTCGTCGGTGATATGGACAGCACCCCCATGCTCAAGAAAGCGCCGCCCTTCTTACGGGATGCGCTGATCTTCCCGTACCTCGACGGGCTGAATTTTTCCGCGGCGATCGTTCGTCCGAAAGGCTGGGACGCGCTGTCCGGCGTCTTCGCAAAACCGCCTATCTCGACGCAGCAAATCATGCATCCGGCGAGTTACTTTTCATTCCGCATTCCGCCCAAAGCGGACCTGCCGTCTCTCGACAAGGATCTCGGCCCAGATTGGGTTCGGCTGGAAGACAACCTGATGGGTGAGTTCGGCTGGAAAGAGGTGCTCAAGCAGTTCTTGAACGAAGACCGTGCGACTCCGCTTGCCGCCGCGTGGAGCACCGATCGCTACATCCTCTTCGAGCAGAAAAAGACGAAAAAGCTGGTGCTCATCGCTCGGCTGGACTTAGCCGACGAACGCGCGACGTCGCGATTCTTCGCGGCATATTCCGAAGCTTTAAATAAGAAGTATGAGAAGCGAACGAACGAGAAGAGACAGGAAGATTTTCTATCATTTGATTCGCCCGACGGCGGCGTTTTCTTCAAATGCCTGCAAATGTCCTGCGTCAGCCTCGAAGGCGCCGACCGAACTCTTTTCGATAAATTGAACGGTGGGTTGCACTGGGATACCGCCCCTTCGGACAAAACCACGGATCGAACCACGGTGCAACGCAAACGCAATCCCAGCCCGACAGAAGTCTCTGCAGTGAATTGAACCGCAATCTGAAGCGGGAACCGACGATTGCTCGGCGCTACGCCGCGCGCTGCAACGCCAGCAGCGTCAAATCGTCGGTGGGCTTCGCTCCTGCCGTGAAACTGTGAAGATCCGCCAGGCAATTTGAAATCAGCTCGCCCGGTGTCTTGTTCCCGTGTCTATCGGCGACGGCCTTAACCCGCTGTAAGCCATACTCTTCGTCCTTGCCATTGCGGGCCTCGGTGAGGCCATCCGTATAGATGAGCAGCGAGTCCCCGGCACGAATTGAAAAAGTAAAAACTGGAAAAGTTGTGTTCGGAAACATGCCGAGTGGGACGCCCGTCGCGCCCTGTGATTTCGTTTCTCCCGCGCAGAGATGGAGCAGAGGCAGATGACCTGCGCTGACCAGCTCGATTGCTCCCTCATGCGTCGCGCGTCCGACGACCAGCGTTGCGAATTGCCCAGCCATCGTGCTCTCGGCAAAAATGCGATTCGCCACGCCAACCATGCGATCCAGCGGCAACTCCGCATCGGCCAAGCTGCGAAACGTTGCGTGGAGATGACTCATCAGCATCGACGCGGCGATACCTTTGCCCGAAACGTCGCCAAGCAAGAACACTAGGCCAGACTTTGACTCAAACACGTCGCAGTAGTCGCCGCTGACGACCTGCGCCGGAGCGTAGTGATAGCGCACGTGCCATCCATTCGGTGCGAAGTTTCGTGCCGGCAGCAACGTTTGCTGAATCTGCGCTGCGAGCAGTAAGTCGCTTTCCAACGCGCGGCGCTCCTCGGTCGTTAGATGGTCGAGACAAAATTGCTCCAGCGGGTTCGCTAGCAATCGATCGGGTTCAATCGTGTCGTGACACGCTTCGCAGAGCCCGTACGTTCCGGCGTCCATGCGCTCCAGCGCCGCGTCTACCTCGCTGAGCAAATTTGAGAGCGAAGGGGCGACAGGCGCCGCTTGTGTTTCCGCGGCTGCGGCCTGAATCGCCGACTCGAGTCGCTCGTATCGCTGTTCCAGTTGTGCACGCAGGTAGGCTTGTTGTGTAGTCGCCATAGATAATCCTGTCGAAGTTTCCGATGTTGCGACTTCAGGTTCCATCCGGTATCTCGCTTCAAACTCATTCGCGAATGCGGCTATCGGCCGGCTTTAGCCACGGCCACACGTGCTTGTACGCTGGCCGTCCGCCTCGCCGGGAGTGCCGCCTCTTGTTGAAGCAAGGGAAGGCTTTGGGAGCGCTCCCGTTTAGACTCCATCCGATGCCGCAGGCGAGCCGCTCGATTCAGGAGTTTTTCCTCAATGCGAGCGAATTGTGGTGCCGCATAAAGCGATCGAGAGGCGGCCCGAAGGCGCTTCACCCTCGCCAAAGCTAGGCAAATGAATTCGCTGGCGCGCTCGAGATCCTTGACGCGCCGTTCGTAGTGCATCGCCAACTGTTCACACGCATGAATCGCATCGATGACATCGGCATCTTCCGATGCGCCAGCCGCCTCCGAAGCCAACTCCTGCCAGAGCGATACCGCACGGTCATGATCGCCGCGCCGCTTCGCATGTTGTGCGAGCTCACGCCGAGCCCGCGGCCGATGTTCGGCCGGCAGACCCAGATCGAGTGCCTGCGAGCACGCCGAGTGTGCTCGGTCGCGTTCTCCGCGCTTGTGCAGAAATCGCGAGAGCCCAAACAGATCGAGGCTTTCGACATCTTCATCGGCGCGTTCGGCTGCGGCAAGCAATCCCTCGATCCGCGCCAGAATCGCGGCCAGCCCGCGCAAATCCATTTGATTGTGCCGAATCACTGCCGCCAGCGGCTCGGCCGGTCCGCCACGGATGTAGTCGAAGTAGTGCTGCGGGATCATCGCCGACAGCACATCGTCTTCGCGGCACCACCCGAGCCGCGGCGCATCCAAAACATGCCGCTCCAGCTCGACCAGCCGCACCGAGCCAAGCCGCAGCTTCCACAGCGCTCTCGACGGGTGCAGCAAATCGAGATGCGCCGCAAGTTTTGGCGTCTTGATCGCGCGCGTCATCGTGAAGCGATTTTCGAGCAGCGGCCAATCGAACGACTTACCGTTAAACGTCACCAGCACCGGCCGTTCCGCCAGCCGCGCCGACAGCTCATGCAAGATCGAATGCTCTTCATGAAAATCGCGCATGAAAAGCTGCTCGACCTGCAGCCCGCCCGAACTCCACCACGCGAGCCCGATCAAGAATGCGTACGTTCCCGTGCCGCCGGAAAGCCCAGTCGTCTCGGTATCGAGAAAGAGCCATTTCGTTGGATCGGAAAGCGCTGCCAGCGTCCGCTTGGAAAGTTCCGCATCGCGCGACCGGCACAACAAATCGAGCGTGTTGCTCGACGCCTCGACAAACTCTGGCGTCGAGTACCAATTGCTGACCGAAACATGTTCGCCGTAATGATTCGTCGAAATGGCCGCGCCGACCAGTTGCGACAATGAGTCTTCTTGCTCCGGTGCGCGCCGCGAAAATGACTTCGCAGTTGTCGTTGCAGCCGAACGCGATAGCTTCAGCGCCGTCAGCCGCGAAAATCTATCCGCGAGGCTCGCCATCACGCACACAACCGATCGAGAATCGCCAGCGCTGCTTCTTTCGCGCGGGGCGCCAGATCGCCGGCCGGACCTACGCACGAGGGACAACCCTGCTCGCAGCCGCAATCTACGATCAACTCTCGCGTCTTGCTCACCAGCAACTCGTGCGCGCGAAACAGCGGCTCCGAAAATCCGATTCCACCCGGATACGCGTCATACAAATACAAATTTGGCTCAAAGAATTCCTTAGCACCCGCTTTGACCGCGTCTTCCATCCGCATCGAGACAATCGACTCGTTGCCGTCGCCCGGCTTGGGCGGTTTCTCTCCAATAGCCGTCCCAAGATCGCGCCCGTCGCACATCAGCAGCAACGTGGCGACCGTCTCCAATGCGTGCAGCAGCCCAAACATCCCGCTCTGCCGCTCGCTGATGGTGTAGGGAAGCGATTCAATCAACGCGCGCTCCAACGTGATCCAGTAAGCTGTCGTGTGCATCTCGTTCTCTGGCAACTGTAAATCGCCGGCACCGATATTTTCATTTGTGAAAAATTTCAGTTTCTTGAATCCAACGACTTGTGAACGCACCAAAACATCTCCATGCGATCGCAGCGCAGCAACGCTCGGATTCCTTTCGCTCGCCCGCGCTTCCTGCGCAACTTCCAACGCCTTTACCTGCGTGTAGCGAATCGCATCCGTGTAGTAATCGACGTCCACCTGCTTCACATACGCCTTGCGCTCCTTGAAATCGAGATGCTCCACGTGATATTGCTGCGCCCCGTGCAGATAAATCGCCTTTTCGTGCACCGTCGTCAGGGCGCTCGAGAAATCCACTTCGCCGATCACCTCTGGCTGCCCCGTGATGTCGATGATGATGAAGTTGTCGCTCGTCACCGACCGTAAGCTCACCGTGTCCGCCGGATACGCTTCCTGCGTCCAGTGGTAGTGATCGCCCGCGCGATGCAAAAATCCCGCTTCCGCCATCCGCGCACACAAATCCGGCGCATCGACGTCGCCAAACTTTTCATCCGGCGCAATCGGCAGCTCAAACGCCGCGCACTTCAGATGATTCACTAGAACCTCTAGATTGTCGGGCTGAATGAACGCGTGCTCGGGCGTATTCCCAAAAAAATAATCCGGATTCCGCACAATGTACTGATCGAGCGGCGCCGACGAAGCCACCATCACCGCGCACGAACTCCCGCTGCGCCGCCCCGCGCGTCCGGCACGTTGCCAAGTCCCCGCGATCGTTCCCGGATATCCCGCCATCACCACCGTATCGAGCGATCCGATATCGATACCAAGTTCGAGCGCGCTCGTCGACACCACACCGCGAATTCGCCCATCGCGCAGTCCGCGCTCGATTTCACGCCGT
>Ga0210393_10000674_pt1 | contig 30077 bp, 28 predicted proteins | sample IncBWC27OmetaG_FD_160068 | JGI IMG/M metagenome (GOLD analysis project Ga0210393, IMG submission 160068) | Forest soil microbial communities from Barre Woods Harvard Forest LTER site, Petersham, Massachusetts, United States - Inc-BW-C-27-O ...
TGAAAAGGGAAAGCCGGTGTCGCCGAAGATGCAGGAGATGGCGCTCGCGCGATTGCGGCAGCTTGCGGCGCACGAAGTCGGGCACACGCTCGGGCTCGAGCACAATTATTCGGCGAGCACGGTTGGGCGCTCGTCGGTAATGGATTATCCGCCGCCGGTCGTGATGCTCGGCGCCGACGGCATGCCGGATTTGTCGCAGGCGTATGCGACCGGAATCGGCGAGTGGGACAAAGTGTCGATCACTTGGGGCTACTCCGATTTTCCTTCCGGCACTGACGAGCACGCGCTGAACAAGATTTTGGAAGACGCTTTTTTGCAGAAGCATCTTCGCTTTCTTACAGATCAAGATGCACGGCCGGCGAGTTCGTCGAGCAGCGTCGCGCATCTGTGGGATTCCGGGGCGAACGCGATCGACGAACTCGATCGTTTGATGAAGGTGCGCGAGGCGGCGCTGAAGCGCTTCGGCGAAAACAACATTCGCGAAGGCGCGCCGCTTGCCACGCTCGAAGACACGCTGGTGCCGATCTACATGTTGCATCGGTATCAGGCGGAAGCTGCGACGAAGCTGATTGGCGGCATGGACTATACGTTTGCGGTGCGCGGCGATGGCCAGGTTCCGACGGCGATCATCGCGCCCGCTGAACAGCGTCGTGCGTTGAAAGCCGTACTCACGACGATTGATCCGCGCGTGCTCGCGCTGCCGGAGTCGCTGCTGAAAATCATTCCGCCGCGTCCCGTGATGTATCCGCGTGGTCGCGAGGATTTTAAAATCCGCACGAGTCCGGCGTTCGATGCCGTTGCGCCAGCTGAGGCAGCGGCGCAACTCATCATGCAGTTCCTCTTTAATCCGCAGCGGGCGGCGCGACTCGAAGAATTTCATGCGCGTGATGCCGCGAATCCAGGACTCGCCGAAGTCATCGACCAAATTCTCGGCGATACGCATCGTTGGGCGAAGTCTCCCGGATACCTTGGAGAAATTGGTCGAACAATCGACAGCATCGCTGTCTACGATTTGATGCAGCTCGCCAATGACGCGACAACGTTGGCGGATGTGCGCGCGATCGCGACCGCTGAACTTCACTTTTACAAAGAGAAGAATGCAACCGAGTTCAAGCCGCGCTCGGCAGAAAATGAAGTCGAAGTCTACTCCGCTTTCATGGCGCGTCAGATTGAACAGTTCGAGAAGGATCCGACGAAGGTCATCGCGACTGCTCCATACGAGCCGCCGGATGGTCCGCCCATTGGCAATGACGAAGATTTTTAGCGCAAGTCACTTGGCATAATCCGGATTCTTTGCCGAACCGCGTCGTGGCAGCTCGCGCTCGATTTTGCGCAGCCATTTCAGCTCGGTCTGAAACTGCTCGATTATCAACGTCACCATCCACACTGCTTCATGATGCGGATGGCCGACCTCCGCAAGGATCGAATCTAGTGTTTCCTTTTCACGCGCGATTTCTCGCTGCAGAAATTCCGCGCGCCGCGCGACCTGCTTTTTGAAAATGCCGGGGCGAGCCTGCCACGAGAGCGCCACCCAGGTTAGAAACGTCGGCCGATCGCGCTGTGTGGTCCAGTCCTGACGTTCCAGCGCGTCACTCAGCGCGTGGTTCCCTTTGGGGGTTGTCTCGAACACGCGCCGGTCCGGACCCGCCGCTCGATCTTCTGATTCACCGGCGCGGATCAATCCCGCTTTCGCCAATTTCTCCAGCGAGTAGTAAATCTGTGGGCGCGAAATCGCCGCCCAATCGCGCACGCATCGGCGTTCTAACTCTAGATTCACCTGATAGCCGTGCATCGGCCGCTCGGCCAGCAAGCTGAGAATCACGAGATCGGGAGTCGTGACCGCCGTTTTCCTTGGACTTCGCCCTCTCATTGCTTTCTTTCAGTCGTCACGTTTGCCGCCCACTGACGCCACAACTTAGTACGGCGATCTGCGATATACGGCTCGTTCGACTGCAACGTTGAGCCGCTTCATCATCTCTTGCGGGTTGAAGCCGGTCCTCTGAAACTCCTCCGCAGTCGCCTGCTTGGCATTCTTGTACGCCGATTCATCTTCCCAGATCGCGGTCGTCACCACATTGAACCGACCATTGCCTTCGACCTTCTCGTGTAGAAATCCTTCGACAAATCCGGACAGCGTCCGCAAGAAGGCCTGCAGCTGTCGCGAGCGATCGAGAAATTCGGATTTCGATTCTTCCGGAACAACAAACGCGTCGATTAACACTTTCTGCATGGCGTCGCTCAGCCTTTCTTCCTGCGTGCGCTCCACCACCACCATTGACACTGCTCTGCCGGCAATCGCGGATTGCGCGCCTGCGCAACCGCCGCTCGAAACGTGTCCAGGACGCAAATGTCGATATGGTGGGGCGCGACGCGTTCGAGTTGCGCGTACATTCTTTCCGGGCTGCGACGCGCCAGGTCGGCTACGCTTCGCACTCCGAGCAAATGGAAATCGCGTACCATCGCTGGACCGACCGAGATCAGGTCTCGCAGCTCGCGTGTCTCTGAAACCATAGAGTCCTCCTTGACAAGCTCGAAAGGCAGACTTAGACTTATCTAGTCTAATTTAGACTACTTCAAGAATAAATGCAAGATCAGAGAGGAGACTTCCAAATGCAGATCAAACGAATCACTCCGGTTCTGTTTGTGAAAGAAATCGAGCCGGTACTGCCGTTCTGGGTCGATGCGCTTGGCTTTGAGAAAGCGATCGAGGTTCCTCACGGTGACAAACTCGGCTTCGCTGCATTGCAAAAAGACGGCACCGAAGTGATGTATCAAACGTACGCCAGTCTCGGCGACGACATGCCGCAAGTCACCGAAGCCGCGAAGAAGGGTCCGACATTTCTCTACATCGAGGTCGACGACTTCGACTCCGTGCTTGCCGCACTGAAGAAATACAAAATCACGATGTCCGAACGCACAGCTTTCTACGGCATGCGCGAAGTCGGCTTCCAGGATCCCGCCGGCCACTACTTGACCTTTGCTCAGCGCGTCTAGCCGAGGCAGCGACTACGCGCCTGGAGCAGCGATAGCGCGCTAACGATGAAACGGTTAGCGGTGTGCAATCGGCGCGCAATCGTCGCGGCACAGTGAGCGATGGACGCGATGACGAATCTCGGCCACAATCATCCAATCGCTATGAAGAATCGTTCTGTACCTGTCGATACCGTTCTGCCTCATGTCGCGTATCGCGATTTGCCTACTGCGATCGACTGGCTTGTGAAACATTTCGGGTTCGTTGAGCAGTATCACTACGTCGATACGACCACTGGCAAGATCGCCGGTGCGCAACTGCGACTGGCGAACGCGTACATCATGGCGCACGCTTCCAAGGCGAATGCCTCAACGCCGGCGGAACTTGGTTACAGCCTCCAGAGCCTTACGATTTTTTTCGATGATGTTGACGCGCATCATCGGAAGGTGAAGTCGACGGGCATTCGTCTCGTTGAACAACTTCACCAGACTGTTTACGGCGAACTGCAGTACGCAGTGCAGGATTTGGAAGGCCACCTCTGGATTTTTTCGCAGCACGCTAAAGACTTGAGCCCCGATGAGTGGGGCGCGAAAATCACGAGATAAAAAATCAACGGCATTACCAAGATCAACACATCCTGCGGACATGGGGCGCAGCAGTGCTGCGCCCCTACATGATCGTGCTGTGATTTGGGTACCGGTCGTCGTTTATTTTTTCTCTGCGGGCGGAGCAGCGCGGCGTGGCGCTGGGACTGAGGGCACCGCGATGGAGCGGGCGCCGTTCTTCCCTACCGCGCGCACTGCGAAGAAGTGATTGTCGGTCGAGATGTCCTTCAGCACGGTTTCGCCAGCGGCCTCAGCGAACGTCAGCACGCTCCAGCGGGCTTCGGTCGTTTCGCGCCACAAGATTTCAAATCCGGCGCGCGTTTCGTCTTCCTCTGCCGCCCACGAGAGCTTTGCGTCCTGCGTGACGCCGCCTGCCAGATGCACTTCTGTCGGCGGCAAAGGCGCCAAAGCCAACTGGCGCAATGCTTCCGCATTGTCGCGCGCGACATTCCCCAGGAATGCCGCGTTCAAGAATTTGGCGTAGTCGCCATACTCGATTCCGTTTTCGGTGCGTGGGGTTTGGTGCTCGTGGTTATAGTCCTCCCACGGCTCGGTGAAGCGCACCGCGGGCAGTCCGGCTTTGTAGAACGGATAGTGGTCGCCGCCGCGGCCGTAACGATCGACGCGGAAGATCATGCGGATCGCTGAGCGTCCATCGATCTCTTCAACGGCGCGCGCTAGTTCGCGCGACGATCCATCGCAATCGTCGATTTCACCGTTGCCAGAAAATAGGCGCACGCGGTGCGGCGCGCCCGGCTGGAGATCGTCGCCGACGATGTCGTCGTCGAGCATGCCGCCGACGGTGTAGCCCTGCTGCTTCACCCACTCGACCATGTGCGTCGAGCCAAACAATCCCTGTTCTTCGCCCGAAACGGTGGCGAAGATCAACGTCGCACGAAATCCCTTGCCGCTCGCCGCAATCTTGCTTAACAACCTTGCCGATTCCACGCTGACGGAAACTCCCGAAGCGTCGTCGTCGGCTCCCGGTGCGTCGAGACTCTGATCGGTGATGCTCGACACCGACGGAATCGAATCGAAATGTCCCGAAACAATAAAGACGGTCTTCGCCAATTTCTCGTCGGTGCCGGGCAGGATTGCATACACGTTTTGCATGGGTGCCGGCTTGCCAAGGGTACGCTCTCCGGTCGCGTCGAATTTATCGACAACAATTTGGAGCTTGCCGCCGTTGGCCTTATTGATCTCGTTAAGCCGCTCGACGATCTTGTCGCGGCCGCAGCCTGGGCCGCGCTTCGGATCGTCCCAGTTGCCGATCGAGATGCGCGTGCCACATGCGACCATCGAATCGATCAATGCGCGCATGGACTTTTCGTCCACGGAAGAACGCGCGATCGCGCCGCTTGGCCGAGGAATCGTCTTGGCCTTCGGCAACGGATGCGGCGGCTCGGCGGGATCATTCATCGCTGACCGTTGCGCGGCGTGTGCGGCAGCAGGATGGTCCTGCGCCGCAGCACCAAACACTGAAATCAAGAGCAGGCAACCGATCGAACACCAGATTCGCAGTATGTTCATTTTCTCTATCCGGGTTTTGTGAAGTTTTGCGCGGCGAAGTGCACCGCGGTTTGCGGGTTCGTTTGTCGGCAAACTGTAACGACCGCGAACCGCGCTACTGCTGCCTTTCCAGTTCCTCGCGCGGCCATTTTGCGTTGATCGCCGCGGCTTCGTACGTTGTCTGGCAAAACTGGAAAAGCGCCGCGGTGGGATCGGGTGATGTTCGCACCACTTCGTACGGCAGGAGGAATTCGCCCATCTCTTTGCGGTAGGAAGCTGACTCAGGCGACACGCGATAGTCGCTGAAACCGGCGGGCTCGGGGCTGGCGTAGGAATAGTAGGAAGGCTCTTTTACATTGCCGCTGCCAGGCCAGAAGCCGACGCTGCTGACTTCGTGTGAGTAAGCTTCCTGCGTGATGCGGTCTGCGCCCGGCTTTGCGGGAGCGCGGCGGCCGGAGAAACGCGTCAGCGCCAGATCGAAGCTGCCCCAGAAGAAATGAACTGGGCTGCTTTTGCCGATGAAGAGCGCGCGGAAATCGTGAAATACATCGCTCGTTGAAGCGAGGATTCGCCAGAATTTATGCACGGCATCGCGATCGTACGAAGCGTGCGTGCGATCTTCGTCGAACGGAATCGGGTCGGCGATTTCTACGGGCATCTTCCAGATTTTCACGTCGATTCTTTGCGAGCGAAGCATGGCGAAGAATTCGGCGTAGAAATCGGCAACGCTCTTTGGAGCGAGTGCGATCGAGGCGGAATTTCCGTCGCTCTTCCGCAGAATTAGCTGCTGGGAAATGAAATCGAACTCGATTTCGATGACGAGATTGCCGTACGGCATCGAGGAAGTCGTGAGGCCGCGCGGGCTGACGTACAAGGGCACATTCCACCAGTGATTGACCATCGGAGTTAGCGCGAGGCGCACTTTGCCGACGATTTGCGTCCACATGTGCAGCGTGAAACGAGTTGATTCCCAAGATTCCAGAGGCAGCGATGGCCAGCACTCCGGCGAATCTTTTAATTCTCGCGCTTGGCCGACATTTGAACTCATGGGTACCTCTCAGAGAAGCCTGTTCACTCGACTACGACTTTTAGAAATTTCTTTTTGCCGGCGCGCAGGCTGAATTCGCCGGATTTGTCTGTAGGCATGGTCTTTCGCGGATCGTCGACGCGCACGCCATCGACTTCTGCGCCGCCTTGCTTGATCAGGCGATCGGCTTCGCTTTTGGATTCGACGAGTTTTAATTCGACGAGCAAGGCGTTGAGCTGTTTAGCGTCGCCTTGTTTCATTTTTACGATGGGGATTTCGGTTGGAGCCTGGCGGTCGCGGAAGACGCGCTGGAAATTTTCGGCGGCTTTGTTGGCGGCGTCCTGGCCGTGGAAGGTGGCGATGACTTCGGTCGCAAGGCGCATCTTGGCGTCCATCGGATGGAGTTTGCCGGCGGCGACTTCGGCTTTCAGCGCGGTGATTTCGGCGGGGGTGCGGTCGGTGATGAGCTCGTAGTATTGCCACATCAGCTCGTCGGGGATGGACATCAGCTTGCCGAACATCTCGACGGGCGGTTCGGTGATGCCGACGTAGTTGCCGAGGCTCTTGGACATTTTGCGCGAGCCGTCGAGGCCGACGAGGATCGGCATGGTCAGGACGGCTTGGCCGGGCACGCCGTATTCGCGCTGGATTTCGCGATGGACGAGCAGATTGAATTTTTGTTCCGTTGCGCCGAGTTCGACGTCGGATTTCAAGTTCACAGCGTCAAGCGCCGTCAACAGCGGGTAGAGCAACTCGTGCACCGATATTGGTTGTTGGTTTTCGAGGCGCGAGCGAAAGTCTTCGCGCTCGAGCATGCGCGCGAGGCGATAGTGCGAGCAGAGGCGCACAACATCGACAGCGCTTAATTTATTGAGCCATTCGCTGTTGTAGCGGACTTCGGTTTTTTTCGGGTCGAGGATTTTGAAGACTTGCTCGAGGTAAGTTTTGGCGTTGGCGTCGACTTGTTCGCGCGTCAGCGGCGGGCGCGTTTCGGAGACTCCGGTCGGGTCGCCGATCATGGCGGAGAAATCCCCGATGAGAAAGACGGCGGTGTGGCCCATGTCCTGGAAGTGTTTGAGCTTGCGGATGACGACGGTGTGGCCAAGGTGGAGGTCGGGAGCGGTTGGATCTACACCGAGATAGGCGCGGAGAGGCTTGCCGGTTTTGATCGATTCGGCGAGTTTCGTTTTCAGCTCGTCTTCGCGAATGATCTCGACGGTGCCTTTCTTGAGATAGGCGAGTTGTTCTTCGACGGGTTTGAACTGGGTGGTCATATCTCTGCTGCGTCAGAATCCTTTCGATTCAAGCTCGGTGTGGCTAACTCTAAACCCCGCGATCTGGGAAGCGATCGCGGCTACAGGTCTCGATCGGATCGATTGCGCGGACATGGGGCGCAGCAGTGCTGCGCCCCTGCACATTTTGTGGCGGCGCGACATTTTGTGATGGCACAGCATTTCGTGACGGCGCGGCGCGTTGTCAGGCAGCGGCATGTTGTGACGGGGCGTCATGATTGGAGCACGCGGCGGCCGGAGATTTTGAAATTTCCGGCGAGGACGATTTTCACGGCTTCGGAGTAGATGCGGTGCTCTTCTTTCAGAATTCGCTCGGATAAAGTTGCGTCGGTGTCGGTGTCTTTCACTTCGACGATTGCCTGCAGGACGATGGGGCCGGCGTCGAGATTTTCGTCTACGAAGTGGACGGTGCAGCCGGCGAATTTTACGCCGTATTCGAGGGCCTGGCGCTGGGATTCGAGTCCGGGGAACGACGGCAAGAGCGACGGGTGGATATTGAGGATGCGATTGGGGAAGGCGGCGACGAAATAGGGGGAGAGAAGACGCATGTAGCCGGCCAGGCAGATGAGGTCGACTTTGGCTTCTTGCAGAGCGGCGACGACTTGGCGGTCGTAGGCTTCGCGCTCGAGGCCTTTGGAGGGGATGACGCGGCTGGGGAGGCCGCGTTCCTTGGCGCGGTCGAGGCCGGGGGCGCCTTCGCGATTGCTGAGGACGAGGGCGATTTCGGCATTGGGGATGCGGGAGGAGTCGACGCTGTCGGCTAAGGCGACGAAGTTGGAACCGCGACCGCTCAGGAGGACTCCGATGCGACTTTTCATGAACGGAAAACGGTAGCACAGATGGGGAGGGAGGGAAAAAGGGGAGGTCAGTCGATCCAGGCGAGGATGTCGTTGGCGTTGACGGGTTGGCCTTCGCGGGCGAGGAGTTTTTCGACGGTGCCGGTTTTGGGGGATTTGACTTCGTTTTGCATTTTCATGGCTTCGACGACGAGGAGGCCTTGGCCGGCTTCGACTTTGTCGCCGACTTTGACCAAGAGGCGGATGACTTTGCCGGGCATGGGGGCAACGATTTGCTGGCGGCCTTCGGCTTCGACGGCGCCGTGTTTGCGGCCGCGCCAGGCGCGGGGGTCGGCAACTTCGGCTTTGAATTCGTGGGGGCCGTCCTGAATCGTGAGGGAGCCGTCGGGATTCGGGGCGACGCGGATTTCGTGGGATTCGCCGTTGAGGAGGATGGAGAAGAGGCCGGGGGCGATTTCGATGGCGTCGGCGTCGGTTGCGGCGCCGTCGAGCGAGATTTGCCATCGGGCGCCGTCGCGATTTAGTTCGACGGTGCGGGTTTTGCCGGCGATGTGGATCTCGTACTTCATGGGGTGCGATCCAGTTGGGAGCGGCGGCCTTCGAGTTTCCAGCGGGAGTCGTATTGCGCGTCGGGTGTCACGTTTGCTGACGCGGAATTTCTGGTGGCGTCGCCTGCTTGCCACAGGGCCGCGGCGATCGCGGCGGCATCGGAGGTCGCGGTCGCGGCGTCTGATGCTGTGTTTGTAGTCACGGAAGTTGCGGTTGCGGGTCTCGCGTCAGGATTAACGACTGGCACGGATGAAGGTGCGGTTTTCTTTTCTGCGGGCGTTGCCGCGGGCTTCGCAGTGGGCTTTGCTGCGGCCGATTTTGCGGCTTGATCTTTGGCGAGCAGCTCGTCGAGCCATTTGGTATGGACGTCGCCCTTCAGAAAATCGGGCTCGGTGAGAAGGCGGCGGAAGAGGGCGACGTTTGTCTTGATGCCGCTGACGGTGGATTCTTCGAGCGCGCGACGGAGGCGGGCGATGGTTTCTTCGCGGCTGTTGCCCCAGGCGATGAGTTTGGCAAGGAGCGGGTCGTAGTCGTTGGGGACGGTCCAGCCGTCGTAGACGCCGTCGTCGAGGCGAATGCCCGGCCCGGCGGGAACCTGGCGCGAGAGGATTTTTCCGGGCGACGGGAAAAAATTGTTGTCGGGATCTTCGGCGTAAAGGCGAACTTCCATGGCGTTGCCGCGCGGGGTGATGGTTTCCCAAGCGAATGGGAGGCGATGACCCGCGGCAATGGCGATCTGGAGTTTGACAAGGTCGAGGCCGGTGACTTGTTCGGTGACGGGATGCTCGACTTGCAAGCGCGTGTTCACTTCCAAGAAATAAAAATTGAGATTGGAGTCGACGAGGAATTCGACGGTGCCGGCGTTTGTGTATCCGCCTGCGCGGGCGAGGCGGACGGCGGCATCGCCCATTTTTTTGCGGAGGTCGGGGGTCATGATCGGAGAAGGAGCTTCTTCGATCACTTTTTGGTGGCGGCGCTGGACGGAGCATTCGCGTTCGCCGAGGGAGACGACGCGGCCGTGATGGTCGGCGAGGATCTGGATTTCTACGTGATGAGGCTTTTCTAAATATTTTTCGAGATAGAGGCGCGGATCGCCGAAGGCGTTCATCGCTTCGGAGCTGGCGTCGCGATAGGCGGACGCGAACTCGGCGCTGCTGTGGACGAGACGCATGCCTTTGCCGCCACCACCGGCGACCGCTTTGAGAAGGACGGGGAAACCCATGGAGCTTGCCAGCGCGTGGGCTTCTTCGGGTTTTTCGATGGGGTCGTTGGTACCGGGGACGGTGGGAACGTCGGAACGGCGCGCGATTTGGCGGCCAGCGGTTTTGGCGCCGAGGGCTTCCATGGCTTGGGCGGTGGGGCCGATGAAAGTGATGCCGGCGTCGGTGCAGGCGCGCGGGAGGGCGGCGTTTTCGGCGAGGAAGCCGTAGCCGGGGTGGATGGCGTCGGCGCCAGCCTTTTTTGCGACGGCGATGATTTTGTCGATATTGAGGTAGCTTTCGCGGGCGGGGGCGGGGCCGATGGGGTAGGCCTCGTCGGCGAGGCGGACGTGGAGAGATTTCCGATCGACTTCGCTGAAGACGGCGACGCTGCGGATGCCGAGTTCGCGGCAGGCGCGGAGGATGCGGACTGCGATTTCTCCGCGGTTGGCGATCAGGATTTTTTTGAACATGAAGGTTTTTGCAGCGCGATGCGGAGGGGATTCTAGCACGCAGGGATGGTGTGGCCGGATGGTACGAAGCGGGGGGGTGTCGAAAGGCTGCATAGGCGGGGGACAGCGGTGGGGCCTGGCTTGAGCGGACGAGCTTTTAGTAGGGCTGAACGCTGAGATCCTTCGCTGCGTGAGCCGACGCGTTCGCAGGAAGCGAACGCGAAGAAAAGGCGTCGGCTCACTTCGCTCAGGATGACAACGGTGCTGAGGCGAGTTTTGAGATGAGTTTTGATGCGAGTTTTAAGGCGAATTTTGGTTAGGGACAAAAACGTGACAAATGGGGGCGGCTGCGGGTCGACGCGGGAGCGTCTAAAGCGGTAAGTGTCGAGAAATCAGGGCCCTAGTAGTTTCAGCATATTGTTTCGGGGTGGGGCGGGCCTGTACAAAAGATAACGATAAAGTCCTCGAATCCCGAAGTGCGGTCGACGAAAAAACCTATGCAGAAAGTACCGATCTTTGTGGCTGCGGCGTGTCTTGTCGCGGCATTTGGCGTTGGTGCGCACCAAGAAGTTCACGCGGGCGGCCAATCGCAATCGCCTGATCCTGCCGGACAGGCGACTTATGGCGGGACTGCGACGCCGCAAGGTGGCGTGCAAGGTGGCGCAGCGACGGCGGGAGTGTTCGCGCCGGTGCTGGATTCAGAGAAGCGGCCGATCACGGCGGGCGGATTCGTCAAGACAGGGCCGATCCTGTTCATGGATGTCGCGGACAAGGCGGGATTGGGCGGCTGGAAGCACACCATGGGCACGCCCGAAAAGAATTACATCATTGAGACGACGGGATCGGGCGTAGCGCTGCTCGATTATGACAATGACGGGTGGCTGGACATTTACATGGTGAACGGGTCGACGGTCGAAGCGCTGACTGGGAAAACCACGCCGCCGCATGCGGCGCTGTTTCACAACAATCACGATGGGACGTTCACGGACGTCGCGGAGAAGGCCGGGGTAACGAACGATCGCTGGGGATATGGAGTTGCGATCGGGGACTACGACAACGACGGCTGGCCGGACATTTATGTGTCGAATTACGGGAAGAACCGGCTGTTTCATAACAATCACGACGGGACATTTACGGATGTGGCGGAGAAGGCGGGCGTACAGCTGGGGAATTGGTCGACGGGCGCGACGTTTGGGGATTACGACGGCGACGGGAAGCTGGATTTGTTCGTGCCGGGCTACATTCACTGGGACATGGATAAGCTGCCGCCGAAGCCTAATCCGGCGGAGCACGCCATGAACTTTTGCCAGTTTCGAGGCGTTGGCGTGATGTGCGGTCCGCGTGGGTTGCAGGGTGAGGCCGATCACCTGTTTCACAACAACGGCGACGGGACGTTTACGGATGTGAGCGAGAAGGCCGGGGTTTCGGACAAGAAGCACTACTACGGATTTACCGCGGTTTTTGTGGATGTGAATGACGACGGGAAAGTCGATCTGCTGGTGGCGAACGATTCGACGCCGAATTATTTATATCTGAACAACGGGGACGGGACTTTTAAGGACGCGAGCTTTACGTCGGGATTCGCGCTGAACCAGGACGGGCAGGAAGTCGCGAACATGGGGATGGCGATCGGCGACTATCGCAACAACGGGCTGCTCGACCTCTATACGGGGACATTTTCGGACGACTACAAGCCGCTGTTTCGGAATGGCGGGAAGGCGTATTACACGGAGATTGCGCCAGAGATGAGCATGGCGCAGTTCACGTATCCGTTCTTGACGTGGAGCACGGAGTTTATCGATTACGACAACGACGGGTGGAAAGATATTTTTGCGGTGAACGGGCACGTTTATCCGCAGGTGGATCAGCATAATTTCGGGACGTCGTTTGCGCAGCGGCCGTTTGTGTTTCACAACATCCGGCATGGGGAGAAGTTTGAGGTGGTGCCCGCGGTGGAAGGGACTGGATTGGCGGAAGTGATTCCGGGGCGGGGCGCGGCATTTGGCGATCTATTCAACGACGGAAAAATCGATGTGGTGATTAATTGCCTGGATCACAAGCCGGTTTTGCTGCGAAACGTGAGCCCGGACAAGAATCACTGGGTGGGATTGGCGCTTACGGGCGGGCCGAATAGTCCGCGGGACGCGGTCGGCTCGGTGGTTTATCTGACGGCGGGTGGCGTGCGGCAGCGCGGCGACGTGATGAGCGGCGGGAGTTATGAGTCGTCGAACGATATGCGGTTGCACTTTGGGATTGGCGCGGCGACGACGGTGACGAAAGTTGAAGTGCGATGGTCGGACGGGACTCACGAAGAGGTTACGCTGCCTTCGGTGGATCGGATTTTTGCCATCGAAGAAGGCAAAGGGATTGTGCCGAGCGTTTACGATGCGATCGCGCAGAACGCGTCGGCACATAAGACGGCAGAAAACGGGCCCTCTCATTAATTTATAAATCGCGACCCTAGGTCAGGAGACGCGTATGACCGCATTGAACCGACGAAGTTTGTCGTTCGCTGGAGTAAGTCTGCTGTGTCTTTGCGCATTGGGGGCTTCGCCGGCGAAGCCACAAGGGCAGCAGAGCCAGCCGCAGCAGAATCAGGCACAACAGAGCACGGAGCAAACTCCCGAGCAGGCGAAGCAAGCCGAGCAGCGGAGAGCGTATGCGGACGAGGTTCGCAAGAGCTACAACTTCCGATTCGGCGCGGGCGTTATCTCCATTCCGGGTAATGCGGCGATCGAAGGAAATGACTTCGTCGAGGCGGGCTCGTTCCCGAAGGCGACTTACTGCGCGGTGTGTCATGCGCAGGCTTACAACAACTGGCGGCAGGCGCTGCACTCGAATTCGTTCCGGACGCCGTTCTATCGGGCGAGCGTCAATATTTTGCTGCGTTCAAAGGGGATCGAGTTTACGCGGCATTGCGATAGCTGCCACAACCCGGTGGGCGTGCTGACGGGCGGATTGACGCAGGAATCGATGGTGGATCGCGGGTTCGATCGGGACGGGCTGACGTGCTTGACGTGCCACTCGGTGCAGAAGCTGCAACCGACGGTTGGGAACGGCGGATTTGTGCTCGGCGTGCCCGCTGTGATCGTGGATGAGAAGGGCAATCGGATTCCGGGCGAAGTGCCTTACGAAGAGATCATGAAGCATCCGGACCGCCATTCGAAAGCGGTGATGAAGGATTTCTATCGCTCGCCGGAATTCTGCTCGGCGTGCCACAAGGCGAATCTGCCGGAGCCGCTGAACGACTATAAATTTGTGCGGGCGTTTACGGTTTTTGATGAATGGCAGAACTCGAAATTTTCGAAGCGGAATCCGCTGACGTTTTATTCGGGCGACTACACGACGTGCCAGAACTGCCACATGAAGCGGTCACCGACGACGCTGCCGGAATATGGGGCGAAGAACGGGACCTTTGCATCGCACCGCTGGACTGCGGGGAATACGGCGGTTCCCTTCTATTACGGGTTTGATGAGCAACTGAAGAAGACGACGGAATTTTTGCAGTCGGGGAATTATCTGAACGTCGATCTGTTCGCTTTCAAGACGACGGAGGGTAAGGGCTTTGTCGGGCCGATCGGGACCGTTCCTTATTCGCTGAAGGCAGGCGATACAGTACAGGCGATGGTGGTGATCCAGAACAAGAACATCGGGCATTCGCTGATTCCGGAAGTGCGCGACCTGTATGAGGCGTGGACGGAATTCACGGTGAATGAGCAGGATGGAACGGAGATTTACCACAGCGGTTATCTGAAGCCGGATGGGTCGCTGGATACACGCGCGCACAGCTTTACGAATCGGCCGGTGGATGAGCACGGAATCTTTGTCGATAACCATCGGGTGTTTGAGATTCACTCCGTGGCGTATGACAACACGGTTCAGTCGGGACGATCGTCGCTGGTGCGATATGAATTCAAGATTCCGGCGACGGCGAAGGGGCCGCTGACGATCAGCGCGCGTGTGAATTACCGGCACCTGCGACAGAGCTATCTGAATAATATTTTTGGGACCGATCACCCGGCGTATCCGGTGATCGAGCTTTCGCGGAAGACGCGGACGATCAATCTGGGCGAGAACGCGCCGGATGCCACGCCCGATCCGCAGGACAATCCGGACTGGATGCGGTGGAACAACTACGGCATCGCATCGCTGGATCAACTGCAATACGCGGATGCGGTGGCGGCGTTCACGGAAGTGGCGAAGCTGCGGCCGGATTACGCGGATGCGTATACGAATATCGCGCTGACGGAGATTGAGTGGGAGAAGTATGACTCAGCGCGGAAGAACCTGAAGATGTCGCTGTCACTTGCAAACGACAATGCCCGGGCGCTGTACTACATGGCACTCGTGGAGCGGCGAGCCGGGAATTCGGAAGCGGAGATTGCGGACTTCAAGAAGGTTGTGGCGCAGTATCCAATGTCGCGCGACGCACGCCGGGAACTGGGCAAGTCGTATTACCGGCAGGGCAACACAGAGGGAGCGGTTGAGCAATTCGAGGCACTGCAGGTGCTCGATCCCGACGATGTGACGGCGCATTACAACCTGGCGATCCTGTATGGGCGCATGGGGAAGGACAAAGAGTCGGCGGAGCAGCAGGCGATGTTCAAGACGAAGAAGGTCGATCCTGGGGCGCCGACGTATTCGTTCGACTTCCTTTTGAAGCATCCGGAGATTTCGACGGAGAGCGTGCCCTGGCACATGCACACGGATCTGTCGCCGGAATTCAACGCTGGTGCGCCGAAGGCGAATCCGACGGCGGCACCGGCACCTGCGGCAGCACCGGCGCAGACAGGTACTCCGACGCCGACGAGCGGTTCAGGTGGAGCGAATCGATGAGGCTGGTTTCCATTGCACGATGCGTTGCGTTGTTTGTCGCTTTGTTCGGCGTGGCGGGAGTTACCTGCCATGCGAAAGAGATGTGCCCCTGGATTAACGAGGCGACAGCCACCGGGTTTTTGCATGGCGATGTGACGATGACGGTAACGCACACGTCGACCGGCGCGGATAAGGCAGCGGCCGCGGCGGCGACGGCCACTGGGACTTCGGTCACCGTAGGAGATGCGACATGTGAATTTGTCCGTCACGACGCGTCGGGTGTTACGACGCTCCGAATTGAAGTGGTCACGATGAGCAATGTTGCGGCGGCGTTTCCCGGGTTTCGCGGGCGGTGCAGTGCGGATAGTCAGCCGGTGCGCGCGATTGGGAACGAGGCGGTCGTCTGTGGGATGACGGCGACGGCGCGTGGGGGCGTTGCGCAGCAGGTTGTGAGCCGAGTGCGCGAGCGAGCGTTTGTCGTTTCAATCTCGGCGGGTGCCGGGACCGATCAGGCTACGCTGCGCGAGACGACGCTGCGGGTGGCGGAAATGGTCGCGGGATTTTTGTTTTAACCCCTTTCGTTGCTTGCTCGACGTCGGGCGATAGTGCTTTTGAAGTATGGTGACGGCGCAGTTCCCTTCCTAGACTGGGTGCGGTTTCAGGCTGCACCATTTTCTCGTTTTAACTTCAGTTTTCGCATGTCATCTCAGAATCCCTCGAAAAGTTCAGGCGAACGGCGCGTAATTTCGGTCCTGATTGTGGAGGATCACGCGCTGGTCGGGCTGGCGCTGCGACGCACGCTGGAGGATGCGGACGATATCCGTGTGGTTGGGAAGAGCGCGGATGCAGAGAGCGCGATTCGGGCGGCGCGAAAGCTGAAGCCGGATGTAGTGGTGATGGATTTTGGGCTGGGAGGAAAGACCGGGGCTGAGGCAACGCAGGAGATTCTGAAGACGGTTGAGACCGCGGTGCTGATGCTGAGCATGCATTCGGAGCCGAGCTATGTGCGGGCGGCGCTGGATTCGGGGGCGCGCGGGTATTTGCTGAAGAGCGCGGCGGACCTTGATCTGGCGGAGGCGATTCGGCAGGTGGCGGCGGGGCGGCCTGTGTTTGATCGGCGACTGGTAGAGAGTGGAGTGCTGGGGGAGATGGCGCGGCCGCTGAGTCCGCGTGAGCTGGAAATTTTGCGGATGATCGTGCAGGGGAAATCGCATCGGGAGATTGCGAGCGAGCTGAAGATTGAGGTCAATACGGTGCGGGCGCACCGGGCGAATATGATGCAGGCGATGGGAGTGCATAAGGCGGTGCAGTTGGCGTTGTATGCGGTGGCGCGCGGGCTTGTGAAGGCCTGAGTTCGAAACAAATCTCGGAAAAATCTAACGCAGAGACGCTGAGGGCGCGGAGACACGCAGAGTGGAGCTGCTGCGGGCTTTCGAGGAGGGGAGCGTACTGCCTGCTCGAACGTTTGCGGTATAACTGTGGGGCGATTTTGGACGCGAGGCGAGGCGGTGAGGTGGATATGAAAAGCAAAATGAAGATGACTCTTGCAACGTTGGTGTTCGCGTTCGCTTTGGCGACGTTAGCTGCGCAACCGATGGTGGCGCAGGAAGGGACGATTGCGCCGGCGGAGAATTTGGTGGTGGATGGGGTGCCGGCGATTCCGGCTTCGCTGGCGGAGACGGCGGGAAGGTACGGATCGTATCGCAGCGCGCTTTTGGCGGACTGGCATCCGACGCGGCGCGAGATGCTGATTGCGACGCGATTTGGGGATACGCCGCAACTGCACCTGGTGACGACGCCGATGGGCGAGCGGCATCAGCTGACGTTTTTTGCGGATACGGTGGGCAACGGGACGTTTCATCCGAATGGCGGGGATTACATTGTTTTTTCGAAGGATATTGGTGGAGGCGAATGGTTTCAGTTGTATCGGTATGACGTGAAGACAGGCGATGTGACGTTGCTGACGGATGGGAAGGCGCGGAATTTGCGCGGGCCGTGGTCTTCGGGTGGGGATCAGATCGCGTATATGTCGACGCGGCGGACGGGTAAGGATACGGATTTGTGGGTGATGAATCCGGCCGATCCGAAGAGCGACAAGTTGCTGACGAAGCTGGAGGGCGGCGGGTGGGAGCCGGTGGATTGGTCGCCGGACGATAAGAAGATTTTGCTGGTGGAAGAATTGTCGATCAACGAGTCGTATTTGTGGCTGGTGGATACGACGAGCGGGGAGAAGACGGCGCTGACTCCGCGCGATGCGAAAGAGAAGATTTTTTATGGGGACTCGCGGTTTAGCAAGGATGGCAAGGGGATTTTTGTGGTTACGGATCGAGATTCTGAATTTCAGCGGCTGGCGTACATGGACTTGGTGACGAAAGAGCCGAAGTATTTGACGAGTAAGATCTCTTGGGACGTCGAGACGTTTGATTTGACGCGCGATGGGAAGCGGATCGTGTTTGCGAGCAATGAAGAGGGCGTCAGCGTGTTGCATGTGATCGAGGCGGCGTCGGGAAAAGAGGTTGGGCTGCCGAAGAGTTTGCCGGCGGGTGTGATTGGGGCGCTAAGGTGGCACAGGAATGGGCGGGAGTTTGCGTTTTCGATGAACAATGCGCGGAGCCCGGGGGATTGCTACTCGGTGGATGTGGCGAGCGGCAAGGTGGATCGCTGGACGGCGAGCGAGACGGCGGTGAAGACGGATGGGTTTCCGGAAGCGGAGCTGGTGCGATGGAAGAGTTTCGACGGGAAGATGATTTCGGGATTTTTGTACAAGCCGTCGGCGACGAAATTTACTGGCAAGCGGCCGGTGTTGGTTTCGATTCATGGCGGGCCGGAGGGACAGTCGCAGCCGACGTTTTTGGGGCGCTTTAACTACTACCTGAATGAGATGGGGATCGCGCTGATTGTGCCGAACGTGCGCGGGTCGACGGGATATGGGAAGACATTTTCGCAGCTCGATAATGGATTCAAGCGCGAGGATACGTATAAGGATATCGATGCGCTGTTTGACTGGATCGGAACGCGGGCGGATCTCGATGCGGATCGGATCGGAGTGACGGGCGGGAGCTATGGCGGGCACATGACGCTGGCGGTGGCGACGTTTTACAGCGATCGGATTCGGTGTTCGGTGGACATTGTGGGGATGTCGAACCTCGTGACGTTCCTGGAGCACACGGAAGCGTACCGGCGGGATTTGCGGCGCGTGGAGTACGGGGATGAGCGCGATCCGAAGATGCGGGAGTTTTTGGAGCGGATCGCGCCGATGAACAATATTGCGAAGATCAAGAAGCCGATGTTTGTGATTGCGGGAAAGAATGATCCGCGGGTGCCGGTTAGCGAGTCTCAGCAGATTGCGGATGCGTTGAAGGGGCAGGGGACGCCGGTGTGGCTGCTGATTGCGAAGGATGAGGGGCATGGGTACCGGAAGAAGGTGAATCAGGATTTTCAGTTTTATGCGACGGTGGAGTTTTTGAAGGAGTATTTGGTGAAGTAGGGACGGGCTGGTGGTAAAGCAGCAGAAAGCAGATTCCTCGCTCCGCTCGGAATGACAGTACCAGGGGTGTTGTCTACGACGGCTTAGAACGAAGCTGCCGATTGGTTTCGATCACTAGCGAGAGAGCTTCCTTGAGATTTCGACGCGCTTCGGCCAACGTCCGTCCCTGAGTGTTGACGCCGGGGATTTCTTGAATGTACGCGACGTACCAGTCGCCGCGCTTTTCGATGATCCTCGTAGTCGGGACTTCATATCGACTATTTTAGCAAGATCAACACGAAAAACGCCGGCGAGGGTACCGACGCTACAGCGGGATGTTGCCGTGTTTTTTCTTGGGGTTGGTGTCGCGCTTGTTTTCGAGGGAGCGGAGTGCGGTGATGATTTTGGAGCGAGTATCGGCGGGTTCGATGACGGCGTCGATGTAGCCGCGCTCGGCGGCTACGAAGGGGTTTGCGAAACGGTCGCGGAATTCGGCGATTTTTTCCTGGCGTAGAGATTCGCGCTCGGACTCGGGCGCTTTTTCCAATTCACGCTTATAGACGATGTTGACGGCGCCTTCGGGGCCCATGACGGCGATTTCGGCGTTAGGCCAGGCGAAGTTGGCATCGGTGCGGATGTGCTTGGAGGCCATGACGCAGTAGGCGCCACCGTAGGCTTTGCGCGTGATCACCGTGATCTTGGGAACGGTGGCTTCGGCGAAGGCGAAGAGCAGCTTTGCCCCGTGCTTGATGATGCCGCCAAATTCCTGTTGCGTGCCGGGCAGGAAACCAGGGACGTCTTCGAACGTGATCAGCGGGATGTTGAACGCGTCGCAGAAGCGGACGAAGCGCGCGCCTTTGATACTGGCGTTGATGTCTAAAACTCCGGCGAGAAACGCAGGCTGATTGGCGACAATTCCTACCGGGCGGCCGTCGAGGCGCGCGAAACCGACGACGATATTTTTCGCGAAGTGCTCATGGACTTCGAAGAAGTAGCCGTCGTCGATGACGGAGTGGATGGCGTCTTTGATGTCGTAGGGTTGCTGCGCGTTTTCGGGGACGAGCGTGTTGAGGGCTTCGTCGCGGCGATCGATGGGATCGGATGACGCGCGGCGCGGCGGATCTTCGAGATTGTTGGACGGGAGAAAACTCATCAGCTCACGAATCATCACCAGACAGTCGGCGTCGTCGTTGGAGACGAAATGCGCGACGCCGCTGGTGGCGTTGTGGGTCATAGCGCCGCCGAGTTCCTGCTTGGTGACTTCCTCGTGAGTGACGGTTTTGATGACGTCGGGGCCAGTCACGAACATGTAAGAGGTTTCGCGCGTCATGAAGATGAAGTCGGTGATCGCGGGCGAGTACACGGCGCCGCCTGCGCACGGTCCCATGATGGCGCTGATTTGAGGGATAACGCCGCTGGCGAGCGTGTTGCGCAAGAAAATGTCGGCGTAGCCCGCGAGCGACGCGACGCCTTCCTGGATGCGAGCACCGCCGGAGTCATTGAGGCCAATGACGGGAGCGCCGGCGCGCATAGCAAGATCCATGATTTTGCAGATTTTCAGCGCGTTGGTTTCGGAGAGCGAACCGCCGAAGACGGTGAAGTCTTGCGCGAAGACGTAGACGAGGCGGCCGTCGATGCGGCCGAAACCGGTGACGAAGCCGTCGCCGGCGGGGCGCTGATCTTCCATTCCAAAATCGACGCAGCGATGGCGGACGAACTTGTCGAGTTCCTCGAAGGTGCCCTCATCGAGGAGAAGATCGATTCGTTCGCGAGCGGTGAGTTTGCCGGCTTTGTGTTCGCGTTCGCGGCGTTCGGGACCGCCGCCTGCTTCGGCTTCGGCGCTGAGGCGGCGCAGGTCGTCCATTCGATCTTTGTGTTTTGCGGCGGCAGCCGAGGCAGAAGATTTTGTATCAGACAAGAGGCGCTCCGGGATCGATGGGTTCGTCGTGGTGGAAGATGCGGACGGCGAGATGGGTGGCGAGCCAGGTTGTGCCGAGGAGAAGGACGACGCCGAGGACGAGTTCGGCGGCTACGGCGATGGCGCGTTGAGCGGGGGATGGGATGGCTGTGACATACACGGTCGCGCTGACGAGAGTGAACATGGCGGCGAGGGTCATCGCGATGATCAGAGCGACCGTGATAATGGAGGCGATGATTTTTTTCATGGCGAAGAGATGGCGCTGCGGGGCTTGAGGCGCACTCAGAAGGATAGCGCAGGAGGGGGGAAGAATGAATGGCGGGACTCTCTGAGGTGCCCTGGAAAGAAAGAAAAAGCAGACTTCTGGCACTGTATTCACCCGGGCAAGCTGGGGCGCAGCAGTGCTGCGCCCCTACATGAGGCGCGGCGGAGATCGAGATGGCGGATTAGCAGACTTGGGTTAGCGGAGGCCGGACCAGTCGTCGGCGACGATAATGGAGTCGGTGGGGTTGGCGGGGTCGTACTTGATGCTAGCGGCCTGGCCGGTGACGAGGCGTTCGAATTTGACTTGGCTTTCGAGGCCGGTGATGTCCTGGGCGGTGTGATAGGTCACGCCGGAGATTGCGTAGCTGTAGGAAACCAGGTGGCGCGGGCGATTGTCGACGATGGGAGCAGCGCGCGAACCGAACAAACCTTTTTGTTTCTGCGGCTCTTCGGGCGGGTTCTCGACGACGTCGACGACCTGGCCTTCGGCGATGCGGCCGATCTGATTGAGTTGAAGGCGACGCTTACGCTCGAGGTTTTCGGGTGGTTCAGAGGGGCGAAAGAACGCGTAGGCAACCATTGCGATCGCGGCGACGGCGGCCACTCCCATACCCAGCGCAACTTTCAAATCAGCGAATAAGAGAAGCAACGACGAACTCCTGCGGCTGACTCAATCGAGCCGAACTCCAAAAACGGCGGCGGCGATCCGGGTTTTGCGGACGCGCGAACCGGAGAGATTCCAGCGTCAGAATCCCATCACGTCTGGATATTTTACCGAAAGGCGGGACCGGGGGGAGTTACGCTTGCGCGGCATGCACCGGATTACGCAACACGCCGATTCCGGTGACCGAGACCTCAACAGTGTCACCCGCGGCGAGCGGACCGACACCCGAGGGCGTACCCGTGGATATGACGTCGCCGGGGAGGAGCGTCATCATGCGGGAGATCCAGCGGACGAGGAACGCGCAGGGATAGATCATGAGCGAGGTGCTGCCGGACTGGCGCAGGTCGTGATTCACGCGCGTTTCGACGATGACGTTGGCGGGGTCGAGTGCGGTCTCGATGTGAGGGCCGATCGGGCAAAAGGTGTCGAAGCCTTTGGCGCGGGTGAATTGCACGTCGGCCTTCTGGAGGTCGCGCGCGGTGACATCGTTGGCACAGGTGTAGCCGAAGACGTAGGAGAGCGGGTTGTCGTTATCGCCGAGATGGGAGCAGGTTTTGCCGATGACGATGGCGAGCTCGCCTTCGTGCTCAACGCGCTGGGAATATTTTGGAAGCACGATGGCGTCGCCGGGGCCAACGATCGATGATGGCGGCTTGAGGAAGATCATCGGCTCCTTTGGGATTTCATTGCCGAGCTCGGCGGCGTGGGCGGCGTAGTTGCGACCGACGCACACAATTTTGCTGGGCGTGACGGAAGCGACGAGTTTTACGTCGGCGAGCAGATACGTGGCGCCAGTGCGCGAGAGATCGATCCAGGGACCGGTGGTCAGCTCGTGGACTTGATCGCCTTCGATGATGCCAAAGCCGGTGGGGTGGATTGGGAGCTGCTCGCGGATGGAGATGCGGGATGCGACTGCAGGAACCGGCAAATTTTCATACGTGATGGTTGGAGTGCGACACGGGGTGGTGGCTCGCCATATGGGATTCGCGCGTTCGCCAGACCAAAGTTACGATCCAGGAAAGCGTGGCGAGAATCATACACACTACGGAACCGAGAATGAAAACGCGCATCGGAGTGTAGCGCTCCGAGAGCCCGGAAAATGGAATGCAGAGCAGGCGATAGGTGAGCGAGAAGATCCACCAAGACAGCAACGTCGAGCCAAGCAAACGACCGGCCCGCCACATGAAACGCACGACGGGAACCATAAAAAGGATCGCAAGGACAGAGGCGGTGGCAACGTTGCGTTCGAGCGCGAAATTTTCTGACGCAGGCATGCGGTTCGCAATGAATATCCAGGCGATGAAGACAACCGCCATGCCGACGCCGGCGCAGACGCCAGTGCGCACAGCCGAATCGTGGGCCGCCAAATTCAGCTCGTCTTGGAGATGGGTCTCTTGATGGCGCATGAACGCTGGGCTACCACCCGTTCAAAATTGAACCCAGGACTAGGGAGAATGTTGCGCGACGTCGGCGGCTACCTGCGGGGCGGGTGCGCTCTCATTACCGGAGAGGTCGACGGCGGTCACGCTGTACCAATATTTATGGCCAAACGTGACACTAGTATCACGATACGCGGGGGAGAGCAACAAGTCTTGCGTGACGAGCGAGCCCTTCTGGCCTTCGATATCACTGCGGTAGACGCGGTAACCGGCGAGGTCTTGCTCGGAGTTGATGGACCAGGACACGTCGACCTCGAGCGATGGGGGCGTGGTTTCGGGATTTTCGACTGCGGCGGCGACGACGCTCTGCGGCGTGCTTGGAGGAAAGGTGTCGGCGGGCTTCAAGATCAGAGGGTCGGAGTCGCTGGATTCGAGTTCGTTGCCGCCAGCCGTGGTGACGCTGCGGACGATGTAGACGTAGATTTTGCCGAAATCGAATTGTTTGTCGGCGTAGTGCGGATCGTTAGTGCGATCGAGGCGGGCGAGGGACGTGACGAAGCGCGCGTGGAGAACCTCGGGGCCGGTGATTTTGGGGTCGTAGGTTTTTGGATCGAGTTCGCCGCGGTAGACGCGGTATTCGGTTACGGCGATTGGGTCGCCGGCGGCCGTTTGAGTGATGGGCTTCCAACTTAAGTCGATTGCGGTTTCGGTGAGGTCGGATTTTATTTCGGCGACCGGTGCGGGGACGGGATAGATGTGAATCTTGACGGCGTTCGAATCGGCGGAGGCGCGTTTGCGCGAGGCGCGGGTGCGGATGGCGAAAACTGCGTCGAAGCCGGAGGCGGAGCGATTTTCGGTGGGCGGGACGGGAGTGATGATTTGCGTGCGGTCTTCGGATTGGTATTTGGCCGCGAGTTCGCCGGGGACGGTTTCGACGACGTGGAACGATTTTGGATTGGGCGAGCCGTCGGGCTTGAGTTCGCCACGCAGGATCTCGATTGCGGGGGGCTGTTGTAAGCGTTCGCCGCGGACTGTTTTGGAGGGTAGCGAGAAATTGAGAGCTACACCGTCACCAATTTGGTGAGCGGAGAGATCGGCGATCGGGGTCGGGACGGGCGGCGAGGGGGGAACGGGATCGCCGGGAGCGCCGCAGCCAGTCAGAGCAAACGTGATGGCGAGGAATCCAAAAATCGAAATTCGAAATGCGAAATTTGAAATTCGGGAGGCGGCGGCTCGAGCGGGGCTGGCCCACGAGTGGCGGGTTTCCATTTTCGAGTTTCGATCTTACAGGATGTAGCGACTCAAATCCTGATTCTTGACGATGTCGGCGAGCTGCTTGTTGACGTAGGCGGCGTCGACCTTGACGTTTTTCTTTTTGAGGTCGGAGGCTTCGAACGAAAGCTCGTCGAGAACTTTTTCGAGAATCGTATGGAGACGGCGGGCGCCGATGTTTTCCGTCTGCTCGTTGACGACGGTAGCGAAGCGCGCGATGGTTTCGACAGCGTCGTCGGTAATGTTGAGCTTCAGACCTTCGGTTTCGAGCAGCGCCACATATTGCTTGATCAGCGCGTTTTTGGGTTCGGTGAGGATGCGGACGAAGTCTTCTTCTTTCAGAGATTGAAGTTCGACGCGAATCGGCAAGCGCCCCTGGAGTTCGGGGATCAGGTCGGAAGGCTTGGTGACGTGAAATGCGCCGGCGGCGATGAAGAGAATGTGGTCGGTGCGGATCATGCCGTAGCGCGTGTTGACGGTGGTGCCTTCGATGATCGGCAGAATGTCTCGCTGAACGCCTTCGCGTGAAACATCGGGGCCGTGGCCCGACTCGCGACCGGCAACCTTGTCGATTTCGTCGATAAAGATGATGCCCATCTGCTCGGCGCGCTCGACGGCCATACGTGTGACTTGATCCATGTCGAGGAGCTTGTTCTCTTCTTCCTGGATCAGATATTCGAAGGCATCGGCGACGGTCATTTTGCGCTTCTTTTTTTGCTGGCCGAACATGCCGCTGAGCATGTCTTTCAGGTTGACGTCCATCTCCTCGACGCCTTGATTGGAGATGATTTCGAAGGACGGCATCTGGCGCTCGCGGACTTCGATGTCGACCATGCGCTGATCGAGTTTGCCTTCGCGGAGCTGCGCGCGGAGTTTTTCGCGGGTGCGCTGGGTTTGTTCGCGTTGTTGTGCGGCGTCGGCTTCGGTGGTGTTGGGAGCGGGCGGCGGCGATGGCGGCAGCAGAAGGTCGAGCACGCGCTCTTCGGCGGCTTGTTCGGCGCGGTCGGCGACTTCGTCGAGCTTTTCTTCGCGCACCATATCGATGGAAGTTTCGACGAGGTCGCGCACCATCGATTCCACGTCGCGGCCAACGTATCCAACTTCGGTGTATTTCGAGGCTTCGACTTTGACGAACGGGCAGCCGGCGAGACGCGCCAGGCGGCGAGCGATTTCTGTTTTGCCGACGCCGGTTGGGCCGATCATCAGAATATTTTTGGGAAGGACGTCTTCGGCGATTTCCGGCGGCAGCTTTTGACGACGGACGCGATTGCGCAAGGCGACCGCGACGGCGCGCTTTGCGGCGTTCTGGCCGACGATATATTTATCGAGCTCGGCGACGATTTCGCGAGGCGTCATGTCGTCGAGCGCGGGCAAAAGCTCCTGCTCGGACGACGGAGCGTTTCCGTTGCTGCCAGGCATAAACACAATCTCTTTGTCGGACTTGCTTGTCATGAAACCTTCCGTACGCGTATCGGCCCCGGCCTACGCGGTCTTTCTATGGGATGCAGAATGGTGGCCAAGCGGTCTCTCGCTTACAACTCTTCAAACCCTTACAACTCGTCAATGACCTACAGCTCTTCAACCGTGAAGTTGGCATTAGTATAAATGCAAATTTCGCTGGCGATGCGCATGGCTTCCATTGCGAGATCTTTCGCGGACAGCTTGGCGTGCTTTGCGAGTGCGCGCGCGGCGGCGGTCGCGTAGCTGCCGCCGGAACCGATCGCGCAGATACCGTCGTCGGGCTCGATGACGTCGCCGTTGCCGGAGAGCAGGAATGTACCCTTGAGGTCAGCGACGATGAGCAATGCCTCCAGATGGCGAAGGGCGCGATCTTTGCGCCATTCTTTAGCAAGCTCGACGGCAGCTTTTTGAAGATTCCCTGAATGTTCCTGGAGCTTGCCTTCGAAGCGCTCGAAGAGAGAAATGGCGTCGGCGGTCGAGCCGGCGAAGCCTACGATCACTTTGTCGTTGTAGAGACGCCGCGTCTTGCGGGCGTTGTGCTTCATCACGTGATCGCCCATGGTCACCTGGCCGTCGGCGATCAACACTACCTTGTTGTCTTTGCGCACGCACAAAACGGTTGTGCCGTGCATCTGTGCGCCCTGCTGGCTGCTGTGCATCCAACCATTATACAACTGCAGTTCATTCCGCCAAAAGGGCCGCAAAACGGCGGACGGCGGAAGCCCTACGGCTGGGAGGAATAGAGCTTGTTTGCGAAATCGCGAAAATCTTTGCGTTGCATGAATTTCTGGAACGAATCGTCGGTGCGCGCGTCTGCTAGGGTCTCGCCGGGCAGGACATTGGCGCGACGATCGTAGGCGAGTTTGAGATTCGTTTCGGCTCCCGCCATATCGCCTTTTTCGGCGGCGACGCACGCCAGGTTGTAGTAGAACATCGGATAGTTCGGATCCTTCGATATGCCGTAATCGATCACTTTTTGGGAATTCACGAGATCGCCCGTGATTCCGTAGGCCATCGTCAGATTGTCGACGAGCACGTACCAGAGTTTCTTTTCGAGCGACGGCGTCGTTTTCTCAATGTCCAATGCTTGTTGATAGGGCGCGATCGATTCCTTGTATTGCTGCGACATGAAATAGAAGCTGCCTTTGCGGAACAACTGCATGCTGTTGCCGGAGGGAGCGGCCCCTGTCGCCGTCATCGAAGCGGGCGCTGGTGCTTTGTCCACGAATCGGAACGATGCCAACACCGCGTCGAAATCCGGATTGTCGGCAGGCGTGTAAAGCGCCTTCGAAATATGAATGTCTACAAAGACGTTGTCTTTGATCAGGCACGCAAAAACGTTGTGTTGTTTGATCGGCGCTCCCTTCGCGTCAGGGAGCAGGTATTCCAGGACTTCCATTCCGTCTTTGTCGCTGTAGACGACATCCTTCAAGCCTTGCGAGGAAAGCGGAGCAAATCGTACTTCCTTGTCATGCAGTGACCGCTCGCATTCGCCGGCGGCGGGAGTCCCGCTCATCGCTTCCAGGTAGACGGAAGCCACCATTTTGTTTGCCTTATTTTGCGCCAGAAAGTAGCGGCGGCCGTCGGGCTGGATGTCGTTCTTCTCGATCGAAAAACCAGGCGCTTGCATCTGGAGCGCCCAAGGACGTGCGGGCAGCCAGATGCTGGTTTGAGCGGGATCTTGCGCCGTTAGAGTTGTAGCCGCGAAAAGAGCGACAGATAGTACGAACGCGGATCTGTTCTTCATTGGCTTGCCTCCGTTTGAAGCCAACCACACTCACAGGTAAAGGAAGTGAGAAGTAGTCTCGTTATCAACAGCATAGCGCCGCTGATTCTCGAGCGTGGCTTGCGGATGGCGAGGAGTCGGTGTGTCGGTTACTTGCGCGAAAGGACAGGTGGGACTACTCGTTGAGATGCACCCATTGGGGCGAAACGGGGGCGAGCCGGGAATTGGCTCAGTTGTCTTCTTCTTTTTCTTTTTTCTTTTCTTCCTTGGATTTACGGCTGCCAACTTTTTGGAAACGCTGATCGAGCGAGCTTCTGCTGAAGAGGTCGGGCGGCAGATTCGAATTGTATTTGCAGGTGTTGAAGAAAACTTGGCTGGAGCGACGGCCGTTGCGGTCTTGCGCGATTTGCATGGCAGTGCGCACGCCGTCCATCAATTGGAAGTTTGTGTAGATGTTGGTTTCGACGTCGCGGCTGTCGTTCGCTTTATCTGCTGTGGTGACCATGGAGCGCACCAATAGGTGCGTGGTTTTGTCGACGGCGAGGCGAAAATTGTGTCCGTCGGAATCGGTGAGATCGACGATTTCGACTGGACGAAGGTCGGCGATGTCGGAGCCGCCATAGCGGATGGTCATGCCGGGTTCGTTGAGGCGATGACGCAGAAGATTGTGGATGTCGCGCTTGGCTTGATCCTGGAAGTCGGCGACGGAGGCCGCGCTTAATTCTGAAACGCCGCCTTTGTCGAGCGTCCAGCCTTTGTCTCCGACGTAGAGATTGATGATGACGCCTTTTTTCGCGTATTCGGTGCGGTTCGCGTCGGGATAGCGCCAGAAGTCTTTGAAATTCGTGTAGCCGGTCATCTCGCCGTTATGACCGAAGCGGGCGAGGCGGCCTTCGCAGTCGGAATCTTTGATGTCGAGATACGTCGGGCCACCGAGGCCGTCGATGAGTTGCTGGAGGATTTGCTTGCCCTTGGCGGTACTTTGCTCGGGCATGAGCGTGTCGGGATTTTGGGCGCGCACGAGGTGCACGCTGCCGACTATTGCGAGTCCAGCCAAAAAGATTCCCGCCGCGAAAGCTTTCGCGACTCTCAGCGATTTCAAGTGGGCGAACTTCAGCCGCACAGCACCGATCCTCCGTTTACATTGATGATTTCGCCCGTAATGAAGTTGGCTAAGTCTGAGGCAAGGAACAAGATCGGTCCGGCGATCTCCTCGGCCGTTGCAGGGCGACCGATTGGAATCGCGGCGGCGGCCATTTTCTGGCCAGCTTTCGTTTCGAGCACGGGATTCGACATATCGGTCGCGACCCAGCCCGGCGCAATGGAGTTCACGAGGATGTTGTGGCGGGCGAGCTCGGTGGATAGGCCTTTCACCAGGCTGACAACGGCTCCTTTCGAAGCGCCGTAGTGCGTGTGGAAGGATTCACCGCGCTGCGCCGCGGTCGAAGTGATCGGAATGATTTTGCCCGACTTCTGCTTGATCATATGCGGGACGGCGAAATGGATCAGCGAGTAGACGCTCTTGAGGTTGACGCGAATCATTTCGTCCCACTGCTTTTCGGTCATTTTCTCGATGGGGAGATCTTCCAGATTCCAGACGCCGGCGTTGGCGACGACGATGTCGAGACGTCCGAGACGCGCAATCGCGTGCTCCACGAGCTTTTTGTTCGCGTCGTGGCGGCTGACGTCGGCCTTGAAGGCTTCGACGCGCGTGCCGTGCTTCCCCGCTTCCTGCTGGATCAGAGCAGCGGCGTCTTTGGCTTTGTTGTAGGTGAAGACCACGTCGGCGCCGGCCTCCGCAAACATTTTTACCGCCGCGGCTCCGATTCCGCGCGAGCCTCCAGTGATAATTGCCGCCTTGCCTGCCAGTGAAATCATGAACCCCCCAGAAAATTGTGGACTGCGAAGTTGAATATCTGTAGATCAGACCCGGAAGTACTTGAAGCAGAGCCTAAGCTTTGTGCGTCACCAAGTCGCGGGAGTTGCGGGCCCGCTCGGCAGCAGCTACAAATTCACGGAACAGCTTCTGCGCGAGCGCGTCGTCGGGCATGCGCTCGGGGTGCCATTGGACACCCACAACCCAGCCGGGGCCGCCCCTCCATTCGACGGCTTCGATTGTGCCGTCGGGAGCATGGGCGGTGACCACCAAGTCTTTGCCAGGCTTGTCGATGGACTGGTGATGGCTACTGTTAATCGTTCCCGAGGGGCCGCCGTTTAGTTGGGCGATCAGGCTGCCGGGCTCGAAAGTTGCCGAGTGCTCAAGATCTGGCCTTCCGCCAGCCGGAGGCTGATCGGTGAAGCCGTGGGAGAGGGCCTCAGGATTCTCGGATTTAACGTCCTGGATCAGGGTGCCCCGCTGGTGGACGTTGAGAAGCTGGCAGCCGAAGCAGATGGCCAGGACGGGCTTTCCCGTTTTGAAACTGTGATCAAGGATTTGACCGTCGGTTTGCTCGCGGTTGGCGTCGGCCGCGGCTGATTTAGGGTGCTTGGCAGCCTGATAGCGGGCCGGATCGACGTCGGCCGGGCTACCAGGAAGAACAAACCCATCTAAATCATTGAGTTGCGAGGTAAGAGCGCTTGGCGACTGGTCGAGGTTGACGTCAACCGGTTCGGCACCGGCTTTTCGGACCGACTCGAAATAATAATTGAGCTTCTTGCGCTCGCCTTGACGCTGCTCCTCGGTGGTGCGCCAGGGAATGCCGATGCGGAGG
>Ga0210393_10000675_pt1 | contig 30052 bp, 26 predicted proteins | sample IncBWC27OmetaG_FD_160068 | JGI IMG/M metagenome (GOLD analysis project Ga0210393, IMG submission 160068) | Forest soil microbial communities from Barre Woods Harvard Forest LTER site, Petersham, Massachusetts, United States - Inc-BW-C-27-O ...
ACAACGTCAAGCACGCCGCGATTCCAAAGGTCAACCAGTGCCACGGATCGTCCATCGTAAGTGTCGGTGACCCCGACCGATTGTGCGACGTCGATAAACTTGCCCGCTCCGTCGTTCATCCAAACGCGCTTGTGCTGATAGCCCGACAAGCTCCGCCCTTCCATGGCGGGCCAATTCTTGGCGTCGCCGATAATGAATGTATTGCCGCCGGCGATTTTCGAAAAGTCGTACCAATAGCTGCGGCTTCGGTCGAGCGAGACGTATCCGTTGGTGAGATAAAGGTCAAGCGTGCCGTCGTTATTCAAATCGCCAAACTGCGCGCCAAAACTCCATCCGCCGAGTTCCACGCCCAGATCGCGGGCAAGGTTATCGTAGTGCAACGTGTCGCCCGACGTTCCTTCCTTCGGAACCCACAGATTGTTGCCCTGGATCAGCACGCCATCCTCGGAAATATTGGAAACATAGATCGCGTAAGCGCCGCGATTGAAGATGTCTCCGAAAGCCGCGTTCATGCCGCTCTTTGGCGCGAAACCGACACCGGTCCTTTCGCCGACATTATGGAACCGCTTTCCGTCATTGAAGTAGAGTTCGGATATGCCGTAGTCGTTGGCAATAAACAGATCCGGATGACCCGTGCCACGCAGATCGGCAGCGGAAGCGGCCAGTGTCCAACGGCGGCTGTCGATGCCTGCCTTCTCCGTGGCGTCTTCGAACCTGCCGCCGCCGAGATTGTGCAGCAAATACTTGCGGCCGCCGTTCTTTGCGTACTCGAAACTCTCCGGCATCATGCGAGTATCGGCGAGATGCCAGAGATCAATCTTCTCGGAGTAGTAGCCGCCGATGAACAGGTCAAGCAGTCCGTCGCCGTCGTAATCGAGCCAGATCGCGGTATTCGCGTTCAGCCAGGGAGGCAGTCCCGCCTGATCGGTTACGCGCGTGAAGCCGTGGCCCTGATCATTGTGGAACAATTCGGGACGGCCCCACTTGTAGAGAAAGAGGTCTTCATATCCATCATTGTCGTAGTCGCCCCACACCGCGCCCATGGAGACGCCGGTTCCGGGTTGGTTAACGTCGGCGATTCCCATCTCGCTGGCGACATCTTTAAATGTGCCGTCATGTTGGTTGCGATACAGGACATTCTTGCTGCCCTCGCCGCTATTAGTGACGTAAATGTCAGGCCAGCCGTCGCGATCGAAATCAACAATGGATACGGCGGCGCCCATCGACGCCACCTGCGGCATGATGTGATCCAGCTTATGATCGAGGGTCGGAGCCTGATGCACGAAATTAACCCCCGCCGAGCGGGAAACTTCTTCGAGGTAAAACCCATGATGGGCAAGCGCTTCCTTGGCATCCAATTTCACTGACCCGGAATCGCGCGCCGAAGAAATTCGCTTGATCACCAGCGGGCTAATCACCAGCCCCGCAAAGATGACGGCTAGCACAAGTTTCGTAATCCGGCCCTGTTTCATTTCTTAGTGATCACTTCTCAATGCGTTTTTGAAAACTTCCGGCGTCACGTAGCGCGTGTGAAAGGTCTGCCAGTCTTCGGGATGCTGCCGGTAGGTCCACTCATCTTCGAGCCGGCCCGGCGGCGTGTTGTAGACATCCTTGGCATGATACGGCAATGGCAGGACTGTCTTGGAGAACGTCGAGTTGTAATCCCCGTCCTTGATCCAGCCATCGCCGAGGATGACGAAATCGCGCAGCCAACCGCCGGCGGGCGCGGGTTGCTCGGGGAAACGCAGCGACATCTCGTCTCCCGAATCGACGATCACGTAGCGATCGTCCACCTTCGCCAGAAGTTCATTCACATTGCCATAGCGAGTGTAATAACCGATCAGGTCGCGCCAGCGTTGCTTCGAACCTTCCAGATGATTGTAATCCGGCACTTCCGGCGCGCCGCTGTCCGGCCGATGAACAACCGAGTAGCCGCGATAGTGAAGGTCGGCATAAGTCGGGTTCATGCTTACCGTTTTCACGGGAGCATCCGGCAGACCGCGCGCCCAGGTGATGGCGTCCCAGTAGATCTCCAGGTTGGTGCGGATTCGCACACGTTTTGGAATGCCGGGACCAAAGATATTCGTCAAATTGAAGAGTACTGTCTTTTTTCGTCCTGCCGGGAATCCCAGGTTCGATTGCGCCACTTTCCAATTACCACGTCCGTCGGGCACTTCAAGGCTCATGCCCTGCGCGTGCCAGCGGTGGCCCTGAGTGATGGCAACGTTAATGGACGAATCGGTGTCGTGGATGGAACCTTGCCCAATCAAATACAGCGGCCCGCTCGTCGGGACATCCTTGCCCAGATCAATCTCTACGTAATGATCGCGGGTTACGCCTTGATATTGTCCGCGGCCAACGTTCTCCAGCGCTCGTCCATCGAGCGTGCTGAGGATCTCGGTCACGTCGACACCGTGGTCGTCCAGGGCCTGGGCGATTTTGTGCGGAGTTTCTACCACCGTGAAACCGGGCTTCTGCGGCGGGATCACGAATCGTTCATCGACAATGATCTCGGTTCCCACCGGATGGTCAACCGCCATCAACGCCAAGTAATCGTAGTAGTACGTCTCCCACAATTCTGCTCCGATGCGGATATCGTAGTAGCCGTCGTGGGGAGCGAGTTGCTCGCGCCCTATTTTGTACCACTCCACAGTCGTGGCAACGCGCGCCGCGCCCAGAGTGTTGATGCGCAAACCGATAGCCGCCCCCCAGGGTACGGCGTCTTTGACAAACTCCATCTCCTTGCCGTTGTAGGCAAAGAGAAACGGACATGAAGCTTTCAGCCGTTGCTCGACCGTCACGTCCTGATCAGCCTTCGCCGCAAACTCCGCCCGCACCGTACCGTTTGGCCAGACGACCCGTATCACATCTGAACTTGTTTGCTCGCCTAGTCCGAAATGAAGCTGCGGTCCGGTGATGGGTTGCTTTTGCAAGAGCAGGCCGGAGCGAATTTCAATTTCGCCTCCGACGCCGAAGGGATTGATGCGCTGGTCGCCGACGGACTGGACGCCATGCGGACGAACGATCTGCCAGTGATAGCTTTTCGAGCCGTGATTGAGAGCCTGAACCGGCTGCCCGTCAGCCGTCAGCCCCAACAGGTCAAGTTTGCCGTCGTTATTTACGTCGGCGGCGTCGAACACCAACGGCGGACCCGATGAACGCTCTAGTGCGACGAATTGGCCTTTGTCATCTTTAAGCCAGATCAACGCACCGTTGGACCCTTTGTCCGGAGCAACCTGCGAAAGAATCAAGTCCGGCGAGCCATTATTGTCCAAATCTGCAACCCGCAATCGAACCTCGCCCGCCAGGTTGGCAGAGGCATTCGGTACGCGAGCGATCTCCGCGATGTCCCAATCCTGCCCTTCATTCTTGTCGGAAAGACGAACGATCGCGCCATCGCTTTGCACTACCAGCAGATCAAGAGTGGAATCGTCATTCGCGTCCGCCACAGCAATGGCCTTCACCGCAGACACGCCTGCGGGCAAGGAACGTTCGCGGAACTGTCCCAGACGTTCGTTGCTAAATACGTGCAGCTTGCCCGAACCATCGATCATCGCCACGTCGGGATCTCCGTCGGCGTCCAGATCAGCCCAGGCAAGTTGGACCAGTCCCGAAACGCCGTTAAAGGGATGAATCGCGGTGAACGTGTCGTCTCCGTTATTTCTTAAGACGGTCGGCTCTCCGGACTTTGCACCGAGGATGATATCGAGATCGCCATCGGCTTCGATGTCAAGCGCCCATGCTCCCGTGTAACTGGCGTTCACAACCGAAGTTGGCAGCGTCGTCTTCGCGGTCACGTCGGTGAATGCGGTCGGGCTGTCCTGGCGCAACAAGCGGACTCCGCCAGGACCACCCAATACGAGATCATTCTTGAAGTCGTAGTTGAAGTCGATCGGGACGATCCCCTCCGGCGAGGGCGCAACGCCAGACTTCCCGCCGGGAAAGGGCAATCTCGCGCCGGTAGACAAATGCACCTCGCGGCCGTTAGCGACAGCAATGGCGGGCGCGCCCGCACTGGCCAGCGGAATTGACCCAATCCAACTCCATCGCCCCTTTCCAAGACCAGCAACTGGGCTGGGCATGAAGTCGATCGCCACATCGGCTGGCGCGGGTTTGAAGACCGGCGTCTCCATCGCCAGAAAATGAGTCAACGGCTGCGCTTCCTCGCCAGGCGCAGCTTTGATTACGGCGAGGCTCTGCCGGAAGTCGGGAACGCGCATAAGGACATTGCGCAGGAACATCGTCCGGGTCGCTGCGGCGCGTGGATCGGAGCTGGCGGCTGCAGCCTTCAGGGCAGCGACCTGTTGCTGCACTTCCGGAGGCCACGCCGACGATTGCGCGCTGATGCGGTCCACGGCAGCACGCAACGTCGTTGCGTCTCCGCGTTTTGCCGCCACTCGTCCAACTTCGAGCAGCGCCGCCAGATTGTCAGGTTGCGCGTCGAGAATCCTTTGTATCACCCGCTGAAACTCGGCTTCATTTTCGTCGCCGCCCTGCCGTTCGATTTCCTCCGCTAGTTGATAGGCGGCCCGCAAATTCCGCGGATTCAACGCCACCGCTCTCCGCAAATCAGCAATCGCCTCCGCCTGATGCCCGCGGCTGCTCTCGAGAAGGCCCAGCAGGAAATAGATTTGATCGTTTTGCGGAGCGAGTTTGTGCGCTTGTTCCAGCCGTTGCGCGGCCAGATCATAATTCCGCTGGCGAAGCGCCAGCACACCCCAATTGGCCCATCCCGCGGGCTCGTCCGGCACGAGGTTCGTCAGTTCGCCGAGTTTGCTGTCGGCGTAAACATCGTGTCCCACCTGCAACGCCGCCAGGCCAACGTAAAATGCCGACACCGTGTCTGCATAGGCTTTCGAACCTTTGTCGGGCATCTTGGGCTTCGAACTACATCCCGAAAACACCACGGCGACGGTCCCTAACAGCGTCAAGAGGGTCGCGAACAGAGAAGCTGTCGAACGTCGAATGAGCATTCAGTCCCCTGCAAAGATATAGGTAATGATTCCTGACAGCCTAGTCACCGACGTTTTTCAATTTGCAAACTCGTTTCGTGGCTGAATCTTGATCGCGATCAGAATGGGTGTCGTCATGAACGTTGTGACCAGCGCCATGATCACCATGATGGTGAACAGCGGAGGCGACAGGATACCGAGATCCAGACCGGCGTTCAGGAGTACCAATTCCACCAATCCGCGGGTATTCATCAGGATTCCAAGGCCAAGGGAGTCTTTCCAATTCATTCCCGATGCCTTGGCGGCGAGGGCGCCTCCTGCCAGTTTGCCGAACACCGCTACAGCGATAATCGCCGCGGCATAGCCCCACATCGAGTTCCCAGTGAGGAGGTCGATCCGGGTCCGCAATCCAGTAAGCGCAAAAAACAGGGGCAAGAGCAGTGCGAGGCTAAGCGATTCCATCCGCTCGACTACTTCGCCGATCATCGGTTCGTTCTTGGGCACGATCAGGCCGGCTACGAACGCGCCAAACAACGCGTGTACTCCCAGTCGCTCCGTCGTCCAACTGGCGGCAAGCATGATCAAAACCATGGAAGAAATAAGCTCCATACCCGCGCCGTGTTTCCGATACCGGGACTCGAGAAAGGACGCCGCGCGACGAACCGGGATCATCATCACCGCGACAAACGCCGCCAGGAAAAAGAGCGTAAACCCGAAATGCCGCCAGTTTTGCGCCGAATGTACCATCGCCGTAAGAACAGCCAGGAGCAGCCAGGCGCTGATGTCGTCGATTGCGGCGCACGAAATCGCCATTGTCCCCAGGCTGGATCCGAGCAGGTTGCGCTCTTTCAAGATTCGGGCGAGCACCGGGAACGCGGTGATGCTCATGGCCGTTCCCATGAAGAGCGCGAAAGTCGGGAAGGAAACGTTCGCGCCGGCAAATTGGGAATATAACACTCTGGCTAGCGCGACTCCCAAAGCCAGCGGCAGTACGATGCTGCAATTGCTGATCAGCACAACCGCCGCACGCTGTTTCACGATGCGTTTGAGATCGACTTCAAGTCCAACCACGAACATGAACAGCAGCAGGCCCAGCTGACTCAAAACTCCGATCGCAGGAATGGACGATCCGGGAAAAACGTAAGCAAAAGTTCCTGGAAAGAACCGGCCCAGTAAGGAAGGGCCCAGCACGATGCCGGCCGTCATTTCGCCCACAACCCGCGGCTGGCCGATGCGCTGAAAAATCCCGCCCAGTACGCGCGCTGCAAGCAGAATGGTGCCGACCGAAAGAATCAATTGTTCCGTGTTCACCCGTGCGCCTTTTTGGGGATCATCTGCCGTCCCAACTGCGAGCGATTCAAAGCTGAGAAATCAAGCACAACGCGGATGAGATCAAGAGAAATCAAGGAGCACTGAACATCATCGTGAAGAACCAGGAAAAGAGTTTGGCTGCCGTCCGCCAGCATGAATTGTGCCCCGCCGGAGTCGAGTCTCGCTTGGCCGGGGCCCTGTTTCTGGAGCTCTCCCGCCCTTACTGACCCGCTGTAGTCATGTCGATGTCGGCAGCCTTGATGTCCGTCGGGATGAAGGAGCGATCGAGCAGGTCCTTCATTTCAACTTTCGTCGTCAGGATTCCCGCCTTGATCCCCATGTCGCGGATCTTCTCCATTTCCTGATCGGACGGGTTCAGCATGCGGTAACTGACCCGGTCCGGAGGTTCCGTGAGCACGTATCGGATCAACTTCTCGTCCTGCCTGAAGTAGGGATGAACCACCTTGGCCGCGTCGACCCGATGAGTCTCCGCCCATTCACCACTCTGCGCGATCCCTCGCACCAAATCTCTGACAACGGCGGGACGCTCTTTGATTAGCGTCTCGCGGACTACCAACACGCAGGAGATAAAGTGAGGCCAGATGTCCTTGGCATAATAGAGGACCCGGCCGCTGCCATCGAGCTCCGCTTTGGCGGCAAATGGTTCGCCCACGAAGTATGCGTCGATGGCTTTTCCCGCGAGCGCGCCGGGCATGTCCGGAGGCGGCATCTCCACAAATTTGATTTCATCCGGCTTCACGCCCTGATCCTGCATGAGCTTATGGATGACGAGGTTCTGATTGCTATAGCGGCTGGGAATCGCGAAAGTTTTGCCGCGAAGATCGCGCAGGCTCTTGACACTGGTGTTCTTCCCTACCATTACTTCTGACCCGTCGCGATGTCCCAGGTACAGGATCTTTACGGGAACACCTTCCTCCCTTAATTTCATGGCCAGAGGAGCGATCATGAAAGCTGCTTCGATCCGACCGGCCTTGACGGATTCGGCCATTGTCGGAAAATCGGTGAAGCGTTGGGACTCAAATCGCGTGGACTTGCTCGCCTTGGTCGCAAAATCGGTAACCGGGCAGGTGAGATGGCAGGTAACGGGCAAGAAGCCGACCTTCAGCATCTCGCGTTGCTCCACCCCACTCGAGGCGCTGTGCGAGGTGTCGCTTCGGCGCCAGGGCTTATAGCGAAGCAGGCCGATCACGGCAACAAAAACAACAAATCCCAGTAACCACCGCATCATGGAACTTCGAAACATAAAGCCACTCCTCGTGTTCATCCCCTATGCCTGGATAGGGCGTTTGTTGCTCAAGTCTTAGTGTATTCTGCTGCGCCCGAATCCAGATCGAGTTTCGTCAAGACCTGGTGAATCGCCTGGACAACTTCCGGATGCGTTGGATCACGCGGCCGCGGCGTCGCCAGGCTCAATTCGTAGCGAATCTGCGCCGGCCGTTCGCCGAGAACGAGCACCCGATCCGCCAACTGCGCGGCCTCTTCAATATCATGCGTGACCAGAACCACTGTACGTGGCCGCTCCTGCAAAATGCGCGCCAGTTCCTGCCGCATGCGAAGCCGCGTCAAATAATCGAGCGCCGAAAACGGTTCGTCGAGCAGCAGAATGTCGGACGAGCCGGCCAGCGCCCGCGCCAGTTCGACGCGTTGCCGCATACCCCCGGAAAGCTGGTGAGGGTAACTGTTCTCAAATCCTTCCAGCCGGATCAGTCCCAGCAATTCTCGGACCTGCTGCTCCCGTTCCTGCTTGCCCTTCACGTGGCGCAGGCCGAGAGCGATGTTCTCCGACACTGTTTGCCAGGGAAACAAACCGTCCTGCTGATGCACCATGCGGCTTTCACCCTTACGCTCAACTGTGCCGGAGGTGGGAAGGTCGAATCCTGAGAGAAGGTTCAGCAGCGTGGTCTTTCCGCAACCGGAGGGCCCGACAATCGCCACGAACTCCCCCTGGGAAACTTCGATGGACAGATCGCGGAGTACTTCCAGACTATCGAACGATCGCGAGACGTGACCTAACTGCAAACGGGAGCCTGTCATCGGCCTTATCTTTCGTATCCCCACCGAATACTCGGAATCTTCGTGAGTTGTTCGAGGGCGCGGTCAATCCCCACGCCGACTAATCCGATGACGATCATCTCCACCACGAGAATGTCCGTTCGCAGACCGTTCCGCGAATCCATCACGGCAAAACCAAGCCCGTCGCGTCCGGCGATCATCTCCGCGGCAACCACCACCAGCCAGCACACGCCAGCCGTTACCCGAAGAGTCGTGACCACCTGCGGCATGATGGCGGGAAGCGTAACCCGCATCAGTTTTTCCGAATCGGACATTCCGAAATCCTTCGCCACACGCGAATAGATGGTTGGAACGTTGGCGGCTGCGGCCATGGTCGCCAGAACCACCGGAAAAAACGCCGATAAGAAGATTAGAAAGATTGGAGAACCGTCACCCACACCAAACCAGAGAATCGCGAAAGGAATCCAAGCGAGAGGCGAGAGATTCCGGAAAAAGTTAACGATCGGCAGAAAGGCCGTTCGTAACAGCAGTTTCTGTCCCATCCAAAGGCCTGCCGGAATGCCGGTGACCACGGCGAGTCCAAATCCACAAGTGACCCGGAATAGTGACGTAATGAGATCGGTAAAGAGCTGACCGCTGCGGGCCTCTTCTCTGAACCCGCGAAGAACCGCCAGCGGTCCAGGAAATGCACTCTCATGAAAAATCCCGCTCCACCAGATGACAGTCCAAATGACTATCATTGCCGCGACCACCGCAAGAGGGAGAGCAACTGATCGGAAAGCACCAGGTTTCGTCATTTTGGGCTACAAGGAAATCGCTAATTTTCTAGCTCATCTCCTTCACTGTGATTTCATACTTGAAGTTGTCCGGAGCGAATGGATCCACTCGTCCCTCAGCCGTTTCCGCCTGCGGATACATGAAATACGCCAGCGGTTGCTTGGCGGAACCTAGTAGCGCTACGTCGTGCGCGTAGTTATATGCCATCCAATTCATCTCCCATGAGCCGAATAGGCGCTTGCGTGCCTTCGATACCATCTCATCGCTCAGTGGGCGATTCCCAGGAGGCTCCTCTAGAACCACCTTGCGTACATCTGCCGGGTCCACCGGAAACCAGCCGTGTTCGCGAAGGTACACCTCCACGCGGCAGTGCTGGCCCTTGGTCGCTTTGTCCGTCGCTACACCAAGGCTCTTATAGCCCAAGTCCGAATTGGCAATCCGCAAACCATAAACATGCCTTGCTGGCAGGCCCACGGAACGTGCCAGACCAACGTAGAGGGCATTCAAGTCGGCGCATTTTCCGCCCAGGTCGCCCGACTCCAGCATGAATCGAATGTCGCCGCGCCCGCAGCCGCGGACCTTCGGATCGCGGAAGGTGTTGTCCACCACCCAGTCGTAAATAGCGCGAGCCTTCTCCATCTCAGTGGTCGCGCCGGCAGTCGCCTTGAGCGCAGTCTCTTTCACAATGCCGTCCGTGGGCACATAACGGCTGGGCTGAAGAAAGTAGTCGAGCTCCTCTTTTGAAACGTGCGGCGCTCTGCCGGGCACCGAGAGATCGACGGCGTAGTTCTTCAACGAAACCTGGCTGGTCAGCGTCAGCACGGGTTTCGCGTTAGCCGGGTAAGTCGCCGACACGATGCCGAGTGCGTTTGGCTTGTCCTTGCTGAACTTAGCTGATCCGCCCTCAGCACTGAACCTGTTGGCATGCGTCCTCTGAAATGGCGTATCACGAATCAGCGCGGCCGGCAGCCAGATGTGAGTTACTCCACTTTGCTTCAATACTTCTACCCTCGTGGTGACCTCGAAGGTCCGCCACCTGCCGCCCGTCTGTAATGCGTCGGCAAAGACCGGTATTGATTTTGTGAATGCCAGACCCGCGCAGATTGCGCCAGTCGATTGGAGAAAATTGCGCCGATTCATAAGCTCCCCTCGGAAAAGCAAAAATCATCTTCCTGACCGATTTTGGTTGGGAACCGCCACCGCCGGCTGTTTGCAGGTTTGTCCTACCCTCCGCACCACGCGCCAGGTTTCGGCGAGGAGTAAGCACACTCTTTCTGCGCGGCAGGTAAGTGTTCGGCTGACTGGACGTAGCCTTCGTCGACAAGCCGTCTTTCACTCTCACGATATAGATCGGCGTCGGTGGGCGCCCTCGTGGCCAGACCATGCACATTGCGGTTGTACATGCAAAACGGGGCGGCAATCGGGACTGTATCGTGAATTTCTTTATCGGTTGCGCCCTGCTGCCGTGCGCGAGCGACATCTTCATTTGTGACTTGCTTTCCGCCTCGCTGTACTATGCCGGCAATCGCGAGCCAGGCTTTCAGCTTCTCCGAAATTGCGGCTACCTCGAAATTCGCCTTTTCAGTGTCGACGAGTTGCTCATTTCCGTTGAGCCGGTAAGCAGCCACAGCACCATGAGCGTGTTGACAGAAGTAGCAATCGTTCTGCGATGATACGTAGGTCGCGATCATCTCGCGGTCAGCCGCCGGCAATGAATTCGGACCGCGCAAAAGCACCTCGGCCAGTGCGTTGAGAGGTTTTGCGGTCTCAGGACTGAAAGCCATCGGCCCCAAAATTCCAGGATTGCCTTCCGGCAGTCGAATGTGCGCCATAAAGATCTCCTTAACCCTCCACTTTGTCTGGTTTCGCCGCCATCGCCTTTAGCGGCTTCTTGCAATCCCTGCCGATGTATCCAAGCCGTGCTGTGAGCATTCCGATTCCACGCGTGCCCGCGCTACGTCTTCAGGAATCACCTGCTTGCCACCTTTCTGAACCTTACCCGCAATCGCGGGCAGCGATTTCAGTTTGTCGGAGATTTCCGCGGTGGCGTAATCGCGTTTGACGCGATCAACCAGATCGTAAGTTCCACCCAGATCTTCCGCCGCTGCAGCTCCGTGCGACAGTTGGCAGAAACAGCAATCATTCTGCGAAGAAACGTAGGTTGCAATCATTTCGCGATCAGCCGGGGTCAAAGTGTTAGGGCCACGCAAGAGAACGTCCGCGAGTTCGCGCAAAGCCTTGGTGCTTTCCGGACTAATTGCCATCGGGCCGAATATGCCTGGGACGCCCTCGGGTACTGAATGTGAGCCACGAAGATTGTTCCTCCTTGCGATCTAAACTCCAAGAACCTTTGCTGCCATCGCCGTTCCTTCAACACGACTCCTGATCTTCGCGAACGCCGTCTCTCGTGACGTGGACGTATCGTCCGCAAAAGGTGAGAAGCCGCAATCGTCGGTCGTTCCCAACGATTCCAGCGGAACGAATTCAGCCGCTTCGAGCACACGATCGCGCACAACATCTGGACTCTCAATTTGGGGATTGATCGGATCAGTCACACCCACGAAGAGAATCTGCTCAGGTTTGAGCAGGTTTCGGATTGTGGTCAGCACGCGGCGCCGATCCACTTCGCTGGCCAATTGAACATAGAAGCGCCCGACTTTCAAACGAAACAACCCCGGCAGCAGGCGTGTGTAGTCCACATCGGCGCTGTGCGTAGAGTCACGGTCGCCGCCCGGGCAGGTGTGGACCCCGATCTGCTGTCGTTCAGTTGCATTAAAGCGATCGAGCACGCGGTTGTTTAAGTCGATAAACGCGTTCAGCACGCCGGCGGAGGGATCCATCTTCAAGGCCAATCGTCCTTCAGTGAAGTCGATTTGCACGCACGCAGCGCCGCTTTCCAGACACTCGCGAATATCACGTTCAGCTTCGCCAACAAGATCTTCGACGAACGCCTCCCGCGGATATCCCCGGATTCCGCTTTGCGGATAGAGAAGACTCAAGGCTGATGCCGAAATCACAGCCTGTTTTACCGGCAGGTGAGCGTGCTGTTGAGCGGCCTTCAGATAAGTCACAGCGTGGACGCCATAGCGGAACGGCCCCGCTGTCAGCTTAGGAAGTTGCCTCGTGTGTCCATCTGCAAACGGAATGATCGCTCCATCGGATGCCAGATGTTCGAGTCCCGAAAGAGGATATGTTGCGAAGCTGGGCTTCGTTTGTTCCCCGTCGGTGATGACGGGTGAGCCAGTCTTTTCCAGACGCGAGATGGTGTCACGGAGGGCTGACTCCTCAACAGTTTTGAGTTGTTCGGCGGACATCTTTCCCGCGGCATGAGCGTGCATGGCTCCCAGCAGGTCCGCCGTACGCGGGATGCTTCCAATTGGTTCCGTCGGTATCGGCATGCTCCTGCTTCGCAGCTCCAGAGTATGAGTTAGAAGTTCGCCTTGTTTGTTCGGAGACGGGGATCCCCGGCAGTCCGGCAGTGTTTCGGAATGGGTGCAACCTTAATTGTTGCCACGAGAGGGCGGCAATAATCGAAAAAGACTAGAGATGAACTGAATCTGGTTGTCTCCTGCCACCCATCGAACTTGCCCCTTCCGGATCATGCGACCCGCTTCGTAACCTTGTATCGTTCGCCGAGACGCCTCGAATTATCGGAATCCCTGCTTGGCGTTCACTCGACGTTTGATGGCTCGATGATCCGGTTCGAAAATGTTGTTGAAGTACTACACAGGTCGGTGCCGACAGCGTTTGCGCAGCGTCCCTTCCTTCTTACTGTCCGGGATCGCGGCCGAGGTTGGCGATGCACCGATGGCCGAGCGCCTTGCGAAACAGCCGCTTGGCAGCATTTTCTCGCATTTTGAAACCACGGAACTTGTTCCGTACTTTGATGGTCGTCGTTTTCGTGCTGGCAAGTAGTAACGTGGCCATAACATTCCTTGGCGTCGTCCCGAGCCCAATGCGATTGTGGCGGCCGCTTGGGTGGGTGCTTGTCTCCACACCGACAATAGTCGCCCTTCTACTTGGCATGTGGAGTGCCAATCTGGGCCGTAGGTCGCGGCCGATAGCATCTTGCGTGATGTGCTCGGACTCCGAACGGGCTGCGTCAAATGGATTTTGCGCCTGACCACCTTAGATTTCGGCCGCGCGGAACCAACCTTCTCCGGATCTCAACGTCTAACCGGCAAGGCGCGGTATTATCCACTTCAGGTGTCGATCGACAATTCGAGTTGGCGCTGCTTCGGAGCTCATCCATGAATATCATCCTTCCATTCTCGAGATTCGCCTTGGTTTGTGCAGTTTTGGGCGCAATTGTCGCGTCGCCTCAGGAAAAGTCTACGCCGGAGGTACACGGAATTGTCGTCGCAAACATGGATCGCTCAGTCAAGCCGGGCGACGATTTCTTTCAGTACGCCAACGGCAATTGGATGAAGCGCACCGAGATTCCGCTTGATCGCGGAGCGGTCGACGTGTGGACAAAACTTGGCGATTTGACCGATGAGCGCACGGCGGATCTGGTGGCGGAGATCGCGAAATCGAATCCGCCGGCAGGATCGAAGGAGCGCAAGGTCGCGGACCTCTACAACTCTTATATGGACGAAGCGGGAATCGAGTCGACAGGGCTGGCACCGCTGCGTCCGCATCTCGACGCGATCGCAGCTATTCATGACAAGCGGGAACTGGCGCGGGCTTTGGGCGAAACTCTGCGCGCCGATGTGGACGCTCTGAATAACACGAACTATCACACGGCGAATCTGTTTGGGCTGTGGGTGGCTCCCGGGTTCGACGACCCAGATCGCTACTTTCCGTATCTTCTGCAAGGTGGGTTGGACTTGCCGGATCGCGAATATTACCTGAGCGACAGCGAGCAGATGCGGAAAACGCGGGAGCAATACAAAGCGCACGTGGCGAACATGCTCAAGCTGGCGGGATTCTCCGAACCCGAGGCACGGGCTGAACGCATTGTGGAGTTGGAGCATGCGATCGCCGAGGTGCACCGGAGCCTGGCCGACAGCCAAGACATTCACAAGGCGAACAATAAATGGACGCAGGCGGATTTTCGCGCGAAGGCTCCGGGGCTCGACTGGAGCGAATATTTTCAGGGTGCGGGGTTAAGCAAAGTTGAGAGTTTCATTGTGTGGCAGCCGGAGGCGTTTACAGGAGAATCCACGGTGGTCCGGTCGACGCCGATCGAGACGTGGAAGGACTGGATGGCGTTTCATCTGATCGAGACCTACGGCGATGTGCTGCCGAAAGCCTTAGCCGACGAAGAGTTCACCTTTTTCGGCAAAGAGCTTTCCGGGGTGCCGCAGCAGTTGCCGCGATGGCAGCGCGCTGTGTTCGTGGTGAACGGACTTTTGGGGGATGTGGTTGGTCAGGTCTATGCGCAGAAATATTTTTCGCCGGAAGCGAAGGCGCGAGCGGAGGCGATGGTGGCCAATCTGATTGCCGGGTTTCACAAGCGAATCGAAGCGCTGACGTGGATGAATCCGTCGACCAAGGCGGAGGCCGAAGCGAAGCTCTCGACGCTGTATGTCGGGGTTGGGTATCCGGAAATCTGGCACGATTACTCGAATTATGAGGTGAAAGCGGACGACATCTTTGGCAACATCTGGCGCGGGGGGTTATCGGAATATCAGCGGCAGGTTGGCCGGCTGGGCAAGGCGGTGGACAAGAAGGAATGGTCGATGGCACCGCAGACTGTAAACGCGGTGAACTTGCCGCTGCAGAACGCGCTGAACTTTCCTGCCGCTGTGTTGCAGCCACCGTTTTATGATCCTGAGGCTCCGGCAGCATCGAACTATGGCGCAATCGGAACCGTGATTGGGCACGAGATCAGCCACACGTTCGATACAGAAGGCAGCACATTCGACGCGAAAGGACGACTGCGCAACTGGTGGACGCCGGATGATCTTAATCACTTCGAGGCGGCCACGGCGCAACTGGCGGCGCAGTATGACATGTACAAACCGTTTCCCGATCTGTCAGTGAACGGGAAGCAGACGCTGGCAGAGAACATTGCGGACGTGGCGGGCATCTCGGCGGCCTATGACGGATACCGGGCGTCGCTCGGGGGCAGGGAAGCTGCGGTGCAGGATGGGCTTTCGGGTGATCAGCAATTCTTCGTCGCGTTCGGGCAGAACTGGGGCGAAAAGATGAGGAACGAGGCGCTACGTCAGGAGGTGCTGACGGATCCGCATGCGCCAGCACAGTATCGGGCGTTGGAAGTGAGGAACATCGACGCATGGTACACGGCGTTTGACTTGAAGCCGGGGGAAAAACTGTATCTAGCGCCGGTGGACCGGGCGAGGATCTGGTAGTGAGGGCTAAATGATTTTGATGTTCGATTGTCAAAGACAGTAAGAGTGACTGGGGCGTGTTAGCTAGTACCCAATGTCTGAGACTTTATTATCACCTTCAGTAAACGGGACTCTCCCGATAGTGTCAGGTTTGGAATTCGCTGTCTAACGCCCAAGGAATTCCTGATAGCGTTATAGGAACTGCCATGAAGAGCATCCAACTTCCCGATGATGTTTATCAGCGCGCCCGCAGAGATGGCGCAGGTTGACCACGTTTCGGTTGACCGATTGGTGGCTGCGCTCGTGAACGAAGGCGTCTCGGGGATTGCGCGAGGGTCCGTGCCTTCGATGCAACCGAAGGCAGAACGCGGCTCCCGTGAAAATCTCAAGCGCGTCCTGTCCAAGGTACGTGATGTGCCTGCGGACGTGCGGGATCGAGGTGCCCCCGGTTTCGGAGGCAACCCCGACACGTGATTCTCAAGCGGCCTTGCTATATGTATCTGAACCGTGCTGCTTTTCCATTTTGTTGTAAACGCCCATTAACAGAAATGCCGCTGGCCACTGTCCCACAAACAGCGCCCAGTCATCCTTGCCCACGATCTTCAGAATGGCTGAAGCGGTGATAGCACCGAATGCCGCCGCCAAGTAGCCGGAACTTGGGATCCTGGACGTTTGCGACTCAATGGCCCCCGTGAAACGACCCTCTGAAACTTCACTGCGGACTTTGTCTTGCATAGCACTCCTTTTCATTTGACTCGTTGATTTTTACGCCGACTTCTTCACTCTGGTCTTTCCAGTCTGTTCGCTCACGGGCTTGTGGTTCTTAGCAATCGTCTTTGCGCTCCGCCCCTCGACTCCCTGTTCCAATTCTGGGTACCCAACAATTTTCCATTTGCCGCCTGTGTTCCACGGACCGCGAGCGTCAGTTTCGCCTTCATCGCCCACCCCAGTGGAGTCGTTAAAGTATTCGTCCACCAAGCCTGGAGTCGGGGGAATGTTGCCGATCGAAAACGGGTCTTTCCCCAAGCTTTCAAGCGCGGCGGTGAACGCCTTTATGTGAGTGATCTCACGCGTCATCAAGAATTGAAGCGCGTCTTTGGTTCCGGGGTCGTCACAGAAGTTGATCAGGCGCTCGTAAACTATTTTCGCCCGAGCTTCTGCAGCGATATTACTGCGCAGATCAACATCAAGTTCCCCGGTTATCTTCAGATAGTCCGCTGTCCAGGCGTCGCCCATAGAGTTGAACAAGCCAACTCCGCCTCCACCGGCGATCGCGATGAGGGGATCAGCATCGGCGGAGTCCCGACTCTTCTTTATAGGCTTGAGGTGCATGCGTGCCAACGTGCCCACGATCTCCAAGTGGCTTAGCTCTTCTGTTCCGATGTCCATCAGCATGTCTTTACGCTCTGGATCATCACAGTTAAGGCCTTGAATTGAGTACTGCATCGCAGCCGCAAGCTCGCCGTTAGCACCGCCAAATTGCTCCAGCAGCATGTTGCCAAAGCGGGGGTCGGGACTTCCGACATTCACCGTGTACATTAGTTTCTTGATGTGGTGGTACATTCGTTTTCTCCTGTTTTGTCCTTCGCAAATGACTGCTCTAGCATTGACTATGCTGCGCGCCTGGCTGTCTTGCGTCCCGATCCGGGCTCACCCTGCTGTTCTTCAAGACCTTCTTCGTTAGCTTGGGCATTGATCTTTTTGGCGAGCTCAGCAAGTTTGTCGTCCGTTTGCTTTTCTTCAGCCAGAGTCTTTTCGAGCAGCGAAGCGTGCCTCGTTTGTCCCAGCACTTTGGCGAACTCGCAGACCGCTCCGTATGCAGCCATCTCATAGTGTTCCACTCGCCGCGCCGCGCCGATCAATCCCGCGTCCAACACCGCGTCGTCAAAGTCCTCTGCCATGACTTCAGAACCCTCTTTTACTAGCCCTTCCATGCCCACACATTTCTTGCCCTTCGGGCTTTCGTCTAGCGATTGGAATATCTCTTCCAAGCGTCGAACGTGGCCTTTGGTCTGTTCCAAATGCTTTTCGAAACCGGCCCGAAGTTCGTCTGAGGACACGGCCTTGACCATTCTTGGAAGGGCCTTAACCAACTGATTCTCAGCGCTAAACAGGTCTTTTAATTCGTCCACGTACAGTTTTTTCAAGCTTTCGTTTGCCATGTCTCCTCCATAGTTCGTTAAGAGTTCGATGAGTTCGGAATGAAATAGAGGTCCCGGCCAAACTCGGGCCGGGACCCAGATCAGAGTTCAGAGCTTAGGAAGCACGGCGTTGGCCGCCCCGGTCCGGTTGCCCCTGCTTATTGCCCTGCTCCTTATTGCTGTCCTGAGAAGGGTCCTTTTTTGAAACATCCTGCGGAGTTTTCTGTTGCTGTTGTCCGGATTGTTGACCGGATTGCCCTGGGTTCTGGCCCTGATTCTTTTCAGCGTTATCTGCCATTTCTAGTTCTCCTTTTAATTCCCCGCTTGAGCGGAGTGACGTTTGAATAGTGATGCAGGCCTCAGTTGTGCATCAAGACCTGTACGGTTAGGTCAAGCGACTTCGCGAAGACGAGTCTTAGTGCCCTTTTCGGAAGCGGCTTCACCCGTGGAGGAAACGTCCTGAGCGCCAGTGCGCTCCAGGATTTCCTTCGCTTTCTTGGTCCACTGAGAATCGTCCGAATGCACGGAGAGCAATATTCCGCCATCCTTAACCCGGCCTTCGTAACGTTTTGCTTCATACTCCGGGATTCCCATACCGACTAAGGCGCCGGTGAGTCCGCCGACTGCGCCGCCCACTCCCGCTCCCGCCAGGGCTGCCATGATCGGCCCTGCGGCAATGAATGGTCCGAGGCCCGGAATTGCCAGAGCACCGATTCCTACTAGCCATCCCAGCCCGCCGCCTACTAGTGCTCCAGTTCCGGCGCCGGTTGTCGCTCCTTCTGGCGCTTTAGTGTGTTTCTCATGGGCGAAATCCTTCGTCCCGGCATTCTCAGGAAACAGTACTGAAATATATGAGTTGTGAAATTCTGCGGTCTTCAGAGCGTCGACCGCATTTTCCACGCTTGTGCGATTGGGATAGATTCCAAATACTGCTGTGTTTTTACCTGCCATGGTTCATTCTCCTTATTTCTCTCAAATGTTATTGTTGCGATGTGATGTTCAGTTCGCTGGTTACTTTGCTTTCACCTGCGACTTCGGCGGCCTTGGCTTCAATAGCTTTCTTCTCGTCCTCTGAACGCACCGGACCCTTTAGCGTCACTCGACCATTTGAAGTGATGATCTTGACGTTGTGTGCGTCTGTGGAGAGTGATTTGTCTTTCATGATGGATTGCCGTATCTGCTGTGTGATGTCGCGGTCGGAGCGATTCTCCTTTTGCTGATCTGCCGTCGGCTCGTTTGCGGCCCGATCCCGTTCATTGGTCTTGGTATTGTCTGCAGCTGGCGGAGCCTGCTGACTTGTTGGTTCCTGCGCACGGGCGAGTACTCCAACGCCGAGTAGCAAACCGCTGCACAAGAACGTGCGAACAATATCCCTGTAGTCAACTTTCATCGTCATTTCCTCCTGTAATATTCCGAACTAAAGCAGGCGCAAGTAAGGTCGTACCAATTAGCTTGTGCACCGCGCGACTCTGAAGTCACCGATGGGTAAAGCTCACGCCCGGCCACTTGCATTTGATTGGAGAGATGCGGATCGCCAACCGACGTCAGTGTCGATTCCTAACCGAGAAAGCGGGGAAGGAATGATAAGGAAGCCTGTGTTCGACAATATTGCAATGGACGGGCAAACACTATCCACAACGCGCTGTACGAATGCAGACGATTGACTGTAGAGCCTCTCAGGATGGCAACCCTCAGCACAAAGAAATTCGGCCCCTTCCGAACCCGCCGGGCGGCATGGGCTTGCCAGCTATACTCAGCGAGGGATGAACACTCTGCACATCCTCCTCAAGACCGGTCGATTTGCTTCTGCTTTGTGGGCGTTACCGCTTGTAATGCATCCCCAACCAGCGGCACCTACGTGGCTCACGCAACATCTTTTGCTGAGATGCTTCAGTTGCCCAAACGTCAGGTGGTCAAATCAGTGGCGTGCTCAGTCACGTCGAACTGAAGTCCAATGGTAGGCCTAGCTCAGAACAGTCGCCCATGAACGGCCCTGCTGATGGTGGTCAGCTAGCATTGAAATTCCCCACCACCTTGTCCTTCATACCGGGTAAGAGCCTCGGCGGAACTATCAGCGGAAACACAATCCACCTTCAGATTGTGGAATCCAACGGGAACGTTTCCGCGGAAGCATTCGAGCGCAGCACTCCGTCCCAATTCAAAGCCTACGGCGGATGAGATGAAGTCAAAGGGTTCAGGGGATTGTGTACCACACGAAGCTGCTAAACCTTGCTCAAGAGTATCGTGAGACCTTGGCAATGTGGAAAACCGGATAACAAACGCAGAGATACATGCCGAAAGAATCTCGAAAGCAAAGGCTGATTACGAAAAAATTGAAAGCGAAAGGAAGTCGCTACTCACACGAGAACGACAGACGCTCGAGTTCAACACCCGGACGCAAATTTCACTCCAGATAGAGCAGGGTGATTCAGCCGGGGAACGCTTGAATCACGAAGTGGAACAGATTTGGGATGTTGGAATCGGGCGCACCGGATCGGAGCTTGAAGAAGAATTCAGAGGCTGGGATGGTAACTGCGGCACGGATCAGGAACTCCATAAACAGGGTGCGAACACAGGAGCCGTAGAAGGGTGGGGTAAAGCCTGCAAACAGCCATTAGCAGAGCGAACAAAATTCGAGCCGAATCTACTGACAGATGGCAGAGCATCGGGCTGGCTTGAAATCATTGGAGGCCACAGCGCAAGCCCGCCGGAAAGCCTTGGTCAACGAAGCAAATCGAATTCAGTAAATAAAGTGCCATCATTTCATCTGTCTCGGAAACCCATAAATTTCCGAGTGAATGCACTATTCCCGAGCGAAGCTGCATCATTTGTCGCCAGTTAACGGAAAGATTAGGAACGATTTTGCGCCTGCGCCTCTGCGTTGGTGAGCCTTGCTGGCCCAAAAGGTCGTTGTAACACTTCTGGAATGCTCCACCGACCCTAACCCCTTCCGGCAGGCAAATCTCAGGAGCATCGCCTTCCCGTAGGGTTTCCGAACCCAGCCGCGTAGTTGCACGGGCTGTTATCCCTTGAGCGTCTTCTTCCTCAGAACGTTAGTTGAAGGCTTTAGGCGGGTCCGTGGCCAGAAGCCATCTTCACGGAACTTCTCCTCTCACGTGTCTCGACCACGCGATCTTGCGATCCCGCACTCGATCTTGCCCGGCGTTTTGCGGGCCGAACTTTGTCTAATGCATGACGCAGATCGGCGATCAGGTCTTCTGGGTCTTCGATTCCAACCGAGTACCGGATGAGGGCCTCGGAGATGCCGCTCGCTGCGCGTTCCTCCTTGCTGGACTCAACATGGCTTGTAGTGGAAGGTGGACCGACGACGGTCTCAACGGCACCGAGGTTCGCGGCTAAATGTGCGTAACGCAAACGCGGAAGGAAAGATTTCACGGAATCGAAGCCGCCTTTGATGGCAAAGCTCAGAACTCCTCCGAAACCACGCATCTGCTTGCATGCGATGTCATGATGTTCATGGGACTTCAACCCCGGATAGAAAACCTTATTCACGCGAGGGTCTGATTCCAAGAAACGCGCAATTCTAAGGGCACTTTCGTTCTGTCGTGCAATCCTAAGATGAAGAGTTTTCATTCCGCGAATCAGCAAATATGCGGACATGGGATCGAGGCAGGCTCCCGTGATCTCACGAAAGTGATAAATGCGCCCCACTAAATCGGCTCTGCCGCAGACTACGCCGCCGAGAGCATCCGCATGCCCCCCTAGATACTTTGTGGCGCTGTGAACGACCAGATCGGCACCGAGTTCCACAGGTTGTTGATTGATGGGCGTGGCAAGCGTGTTGTCCACGATCATCATGGCACCATTACGGTGGGCGAGCTTAGCCAAACGACCGAGATCAACAATCTTAACCGTCGGATTCGTCGGACTTTCCAAATAGACCGCCTTGCACCCTCGACGAATTGCTGCTTCGATTGCTTTGTGATCATTGGTATCGCAGAGTGATGCCTTGATCCCGAATCGTGGAAGGAATTCAATAAACAGCTTGTTTGTTCCTCCGTAGGTATCCTTAATGGAAACCACGTGATCGTCGGGAGACAGAAGTGTGAGCAACGTATTGCTGATCGCAGCCATACCGCTCGAAAAGCTGGTGGCGGCTTCGGCCATCTCCAGATTTCTTACCTTTTCTTCGAAAGCAGCCACCGTTGGATTTGTGTTCCGGCTGTAGATATGGCCATGCTTCCTTCCCAGAGCCACATCGAGCCATTCATTCACATCGTCATAGCCGAACGAGACGCTAAGGGCCACTGGGATTTGGGTGGCACGCTCCCAATAGTTGCTATTCTCACCAGCCCACACTCCCCGCGTTCCAAGTCCGGTGTGATTGTTTTTCTGGCTGCGATGCACAGAACGAGTGCCTCCTTTGTCCGTTCGTCAGTCTAACAGGCTATGAATAGGCAGGGGCTGAACGCTTTGAACAGCGGAAGCCCGGGGGAACCCCCGGCAGCCCGTCGTTCTTGGAGCAACAAGCGGTGCTGCGGCGGAGCAACGGTGGACTGACTGCCTGTTTCGTTTGGCTCTTATTTCAGTTCGACGCGGCTGAATACTTTAAGCATTTCTTCCTCTGATGGGGGTCGCAGGACGTAGCGTTCTGCAAAATCCTGAGCTTGTGGGTAGGTCGTTTCTCGAATGCGCTCAGCAGCTTTCGTGAAATCGTAGGAAGTATGCCGGAGCTGAACATCGGGGCCAAGTAAGAGCCAGTCCGCTCCTGATTCGCCAAATGGCATTCCCACACTGCCAGCGTTCACAACTCGAATCTGTCCGATCATTCGGTCAAACTGCATGTGGGTATGACCGCAGACCACCACAGATGAGGTGAGTGTTTCAAAGATTGGCAAGAGGCGGTCTTCCGGCGTCAAGCGAGTCAAACACTCATTCTCGCTTCGAGGGGTACCGTGGCAAAACAGCACTTCGCCCAGTCCGGGAATTTGGACGCGGAGGGTCTTAGGCCAGCCAGCTAACAACTGCTCGTCTTCGGGATGAAGCTGCTGGGCCGTCCAGCGTATGATCGGTCGATACTGCTCCGGGACGGCGGATGGCTCTCTGCCTGCCATCTGTTCGAGCACCGCGACCTCGCCGTTGCCGTATATAAACTGCACGGGAATGCCGATGTTCAGCAAACACGTGAGCGTTTCACGCGGTAGTGGCCCCGGAACCACATCGCCCCCAACTATAATGAGGCCGACTTCTCCTTGACGAATCTCTTGAACTACAATCTCCAGCGCAGGAAGATTGCCGTGAATATCGTAGATTGCTGCGACCCGCATGACAGACTTTCCTCCCTAGAGTCCCACAGCAGGATACAGAAACTCAAATGCCGCACGGGTCGCCCTTAAACGGCTTCCTGACGATAGGCCCAAACCCATCGCCCGCCTGTTTCAGCATCTAGGCTGGGACCCCCATTGGGAACTTAACATTCCCGTCCCATTCGATTGCTAAACTGGCACCCGCTGCCACTGAGGTCCTGCTGCCGATCTGGGACTGTCAACCGCGTCATGTGTGCCAAGCTCACTGGGGCAAAACTCAACGTAGCAGCCTGTTTCCGAATCGCAGTTAGTTGGGTCGCTGCCAAATCTGTCTGTTCTGGCATCATCGTCGGGTCTCCGAAACCATCAAATGACTTACCATCCCTGATAGAATCCCGCGAGGCGGCTCCCTGAATGAATGCCAATGTTGGAGAATTCTTTGATGGCTATGGAAAGGCGAACGCCGAATTTGACGTTCCTAAAATCGCTGCCCTTTACGCCGACGTTTTCATGTTCGGGGGGCCACAGGGCGTCCAGTGCGTGAAGAAAGAAGACTTTGTAAGAGTCCTTCCCAAGCGAAAGGAATTTTTTCGGTCGGTGGGCTTGGTATCCTCGAAGATCGAGTCTCTTGAAGCATCGAATCTGGACTCCAAGTACGTTTTGGTGAAAGCGGTTTGGAAAATGCGGTTTGAGGGCCGCACCGGATTACTCATAGACAGCGAAAACTCAACCACCTATATTCTAGCGGGGACGGACGATTCCTTTCAGATTGTTGTTCAGCTTGACCATCAGGATTTGATGATGAAGGTGCAGGAACTCGGTCTGAAATAACCGCCCGTCTGGGAACACAGCCGCCCGTTGCAGCGCGAAACTGGTACTCCGGGCGCCTGATCTGCTACTGCTCGCTGCACCATTCAATTGACTGTGAGAGCTGACTAACGCCTTGCTTACGTCAGTCGGCTTCTGACGCGATGGTACGGCTCAAGGTCTCAAGGTGGGTCCAGTGGTCCATCCGCTACGGTAGTACGAGCAAGTCCGTCATGGCTCGGGGTTAGGTAGTGGATTCGCAATTCCGCTGGTTCCTTGAAAATCCTGTACCCACCTTCGCTGAGACGTATTCTGGGCTGCCGCCGCGTGCCAGGCCAACGTCTCAAAAGACGGGCCCGAGGACAACGTAGCGAAACTTGACCACCGCACAATGCAAAAGCATCGATGATCTCGCTCTAAAGTTCATCATCGCTCTCAGTGACTATTAATCAAGGCGGTGACGACGGCTGATAGTAGGTCGCCGGTGACTTGTGGACCACGGTAATTGCGTCTGGCATTGCTGATCTTCGATTTAAACGAGGAAAAGGCCGGAGGTGCGCTACCTCCGGCCATACTCCCATTGAGTGAATCAAGGAATTAACGCGAACACCATCCCGTCATTGTCGGCACGTCCTGCCACTGTCGTCCCGTAGAGAGTCCCATTTGGGTCGATCAGGGTATCGACTGCACCTAACCCAACCTAATCAAAGCTGTAGAGAACCGTCTCATTCCCGCTCGAGGAAAATTCGAAGAGCGTGCCGCTTGAACCACGGGCCAGCTGCTTAGGAAAGCTCATGTTTAGGGCTTTACAAGTTTCGGACGCCCCTCTTGAAACGAAAGCAGGGGAATCGTCACCATCAATGCAGAAGCCTAACCGACCATATGCGTCTGGATAGGCGAATGCTCGCGAGTCACTCTGGCGGAAGCTGTTTTTTCGCCATGTTTCTCTGTAATTGCGGGGATCAGTGAAAAGAGGTTATCTCCGGAAGGTTGGCAACTGTTTTGCAGTGTGGCCGCCGAGGCACCGATAGCAAGAGACGGAACGGGACAGGTTGCTGGATCCGTGAAGGAGTTTAAAAATGGATCTACTCAAATGGCTTCGAACGAAGACCGATTCGGATACGTTAGACGGTGTTCCGACGTGGAAGTCGCTTCCCGATTTTTCTCAGGCGATTGATGATGCGCTGCGTCTGCTGGTCTATGCGGCGGAGACGGGAAGGAGCGTGGATGATGCCACTCGCACTAGCATTTTGCGCGCCAAGGCTGCCGCAAACGCCGGATGGGATGACAAGGTAGCCGCTGATTTACTGGCGGCTCTCACTAAACTCGCGGACGAGCTGAAACCGGTTACGGCTGAGAGTCTGGAAGCATCTTGCGGCAAGCTGACCAGGCCTACGATCACAACGTTACGGAAGTGGGCAGGTTTCCTGGCAATTCCGATCGTGGTGTTTTCGCTCCTCGGCTTTGTGACTTCTTCTATTTCGAGCGCGATTCGGACCGACATCACCACGGCCAATGATCTGCTCGTCAAGCTGAGGTCAGAGCTTGGCACGGACGGAGCACCGACTGCCGGAGCTCCCGGTAAGCCCTTTCCTCCGGGCCTTAGCGAAGGGGCCGTCATTACTCAGCTCCAGCAATACGCATCCACCGTCCGCGCCATCGACGCCCGCTCCCGACAATTGAATTGGTTTGTGTTTAACGCTGAACGAGATCCTTTTGCCGAGTATCGATGGGATTCGAAAGACAACAAGAAGCAACGAGAAGAGAAGCAGCAGAAAATCAAGGCAGGGGAAAATAATCAATCGATACTTGACGCAATGCCGGACAACGAAAAAAAGCTAAAGGACAAGTTTCAACTGCCGGTTGGCTTGCCGAACATGCCTAAGGCGCTGGACACGCTGACCACGACTTATCAGGATGTTCGCTCATTCGGCCAGGATGTGCTGGATCTGGTGTCAGTTTCGTATGGAGCGATTACCACCTGCCTACTTCCCATTCTATATGCGCTGCTGGGCACCTGCGCTTATCTTTTGCGCTCCTTCGAAGAGCAGTTGAGAACGCTGACGTTCACGCCATCGTCCAGGGCGAATTGGGCGCGCTTTCTGATTGCTGGCATTGGAGGAGCTGTTGTCGGCCTATTTAGCAATTTCTCCATCACGGAAGGAGCTTCCATCTCGCCTCTGGCAATCGCTTTTCTGATGGGATACGCCGTGGATGTATTTTTCTCCTTCCTGGAGGGACTGATCCAGTCATTCACCAAGCCGAAGACTATTCCGGCTACAAAACCCGCCGCAGCGGCATCTGCTTGAGGTGTCTTTCGCGGGAATTGGATCGTCCAGATCACATTGACTTTTCAATGAGCTAGAAAAAGAATCGAGCGAGATGCTCGCCTTGCTTCTGAGTCTGTTTCGCTTGGTGTGGCAAGCGGCTTAAAACCACGAATGGCAGGTTCTGAGGGGAGTTCCTGGAGTTTTCACCAACGACTCCTTTTAGTCGCCCGTGCGAAGTTCTAGTACCCTCGTACCCCAATTTCTGAGCCGATGAAACGAATGTTTTTTATTGGCCCAATTTCAGCCACTGAGGCAGACCCGAAATGGGCGAGCACCGCGACCAAGGCTTCCATCCGGGAAAGTTTCAAGGGTTCTGATGGTCCGAAATTGAGCATTGGCTGGATGGACTCGAACCAGACTGGAAAGAGGCTGATCGGCTGTACTTGGGGCATAGACGCGCGCAAGGGTTGGTTTACACAATGGCCACGAGCGGAAACAATGGGGTTCCACAGACAGCGCAGCAGTTGGGCTGTGTTATTGTTCCGCCTGAGGCAAACTCCGCCGGCAAGCTTCGAGGAGGTTTCGAATCGATGGCAAGGCGGCGATATCAACGAGGCCATCTACGGCTTCGCGGCAAGAGGGAAAAGGTATGGGGCGCAATGTGGCGGGAGGATGTCATCGCACCGGATGGCACCACACAGCGCATTCGTAAGAGCGAGGTTCTGGGCACGTTAAAAGAGTACAAAACACGGCAGCTACACAATCCCTTTCGTAACATGGACTCATCCAGCGCTTGTCGGCAGCGATGGTTCGAATTTCGGTGATGAACAATGCCGGGCCGACCTGGTCGTGCACTCGTTCGACAGCCAGGATTGCCTCGACCGCGTGTTTTGTCGGAACGAAATATTCTGCCTGCAGTTCCTCGCCTGCACTCGGCGTGAAACCCCATGCGGAAACGCGGCAGGCGTGCGGCCGGGAAATTTCGCGCAGTTTCAGTGGCGCTACTCAAATCAGAAAGTCGTGATGGTCAAGATGATGACGATGAAGTCGCTCAAGTATCTCGGTCGCGGTCTGATGATTATTTACTACTCGGTGGCTGCATGGCCGTGCCTCGCTCAGGCGCAGCAAGCTTGCGAAAAGCTCAAGGACCTCAAATTAGCTGATACCTCCGTCCTATCTGCGGAAAGCGTGCTTGCCGGGCCTTTCGCCCTTCCTCCTGGTCTTCCCGCCGCATCCGTTGATGTACCAGCGTTTTGTCGCGTAGGCGGGGAGATCAAACCGACTCCTGATTCGCACATCAATTTTGAAGTGTGGCTTCCGGCGAAGTGGAATGGAAAGCTCGAACAAGTGGGCAACGGCGGTTTGGCAGGATCCATCAATCTTTTCGTGCTGGCGGCGGAAATGAAAAAGGGGTTTGCCAGCGCTGGGACCGACGATGGACATCAAGGCTCGCCGGTTGACGGCTCATGGGTCATCGGGCATCCCGAGAAAGTGAAGGACTTCGGTTACCGGGCAGTCCATGAGACAAATGAGAGGGCAAAACAGATTATCGCTGCTTTTTACCAGAAGGCGCCGAAATATTCATACTTCAATGGCTGCTCTGAAGGCGGCCGGGAAGCGATGATGGAAGCGCAACGCTATCCCGAGGATTTCGACGGGATCCTGGCGGGCGCCGCAGCGAACAAGTGGACGGACCTGATGGCGGCGTTTGCCTGGAACGCACAGGCCCTTAACAGCGCAGCGAGTTTCATTTCACCGGCAAAAAGGACCGCAATTCGGGAGACGGCGCTAGCCGCCTGCGGTTCGCAAGACGGCGTAAAAGACGCCTATATTAAGGATCCTCTCATCTGCCATTTCGATCCGTCCGTGCTGCTATGCAAGGATTCGGAATCAGACAGTTGCCTAACGGCAGAACAGCTAGCGGCATTGAAGAAGATTTATTCAGGCCCCAAGAATCCGCGCACCCAAAAGCAAATTGCCTCTGGCTACGAACCTGGCGCCGAAGGCGTGTCGGGCGTGCCAGGAATCGCGTTTGACAGTTACGTTTATGGCGCCGCGCCGGGAGCTAGTCTGGACGCCATTTTTTCCAGCGCGTTCTATGGCGGGTTCGTCTTCGAAAATCCGAATTGGAAATTTTCCGATCTCAACTTCGATAAAGACATGCTGACCGCGCAGGAAAAAATCGGACCGAGCCTGAACGCGAATAACCCTGTTCTGAGCGCGTTCCTGGCACACGGCGGAAAATTGATCCAGTATCACGGATGGAATGACGGGTCTCCGTCCCCTCATCATGCGATCGAGTATTACGAAGACGTGATGGCCAAAATGGGCGGCTTCACTCAGACTTCAAAGTTTTACAGACTGTTCATGGTGCCGGGAATGATGCACTGCGGAAGCGGACCTGGCCCGAACCTTTTTGGAAACATGCTCGATTTTGCCGCCCCTAACGATTCAGATCACAATATTTTTTCCGCGCTCGAACGCTGGACGGAACAAGGAGTGGCGCCGGATAGAATCGTCGCCACAAAGTACACGAATGATGATCCGACCAAAGGCGTTGAAATGACGCGGCCGCTGTGTCCGTATCCGCAAATTGCCAAGTGGACGGGTAAGGGAACGGCTTCGGATGCGCAAAGTTGGGTTTGCCAGACGCCTGTCCGAAAGTAGTAACAGCTGAATCGTTAGAGTGAGCAGAAATTCGAAAGAACTGAGCTACGAGACATCGCACAGAGCGAGGTGCAGCTTGCACCAAGAAAATCGGCGCGCGTTTCTCACCAGCACGCTAACTTCTGGGATTGCCTTGGCGCTTGCGCCGGCAATCTTGTCCGCTCAATCAGCCCAGCAAACCATTCGGCAACCTCCGCTTTTCGGCAACGAAAACGGTCTTTACGATTTTGTCGACCCCGAGTTGCTGCCCGCCCTAAAATCTCTTCCAAATTGCACCTCGCCAATGAAACGTTGGCGTGGGTGCGGCAGCAGGAACAGGCGCCACCGCCGCTGCCACCTCCTGCGCCACAACCCGTGGAGCGGCGGATTCCCGGGCCTGTCGGCGCGCCGGATTTGCGCTTGACCATCGTCGATCCGGCGCCCGGCGCCACAGGGCGGCCAGTTCTGCTGCACACGCACGGCGGGGGCTAGGTCGGACGCAGCGCCGCTCTCGCTATCAACTTCCTGCAGACCGCTGCTCAGACCTGCAACTGCGTAGTAACATCTCTGGACTACCGCCTTGCACCTGAAACGCGTTTTCCTGGTTCACTCGAAGACAACTATACCGTTCTTCGTTGGGTGCACGCGAACGCCGATGCGCGAGTGCTGCGAACGGCTCGTACAGTTCTGCAAAAATTCCCCGAATCGAACGAGTACGTAGACAATCAGAGAGCCGTGAGACAACGATTACTCTCTTCTCTCCGGTGACGTTCGCGGAACGTACCTTAAATCCGGGTGCATATCTTTCTCCGATTTAGCTCGGAGTATTTTTTTTTGTCCTCTTCGTGTCGTGTTTTCCCTGCCGTTTCCGATTTCCTTAGTAGAGACGGGAATTCTCCCCAAACCCGGCCTCCTTGGGACTTTCGAAAATCTGACCGATATTTGGAGGACGTCATGACCACCGCCGCTCGACGTTTGTTCTTACTCTGCCTGGCAGCCATATTGTTGGGCTCCCTCGCATTCTCTCAATCAGCTAGCTCCTCTCAGTCGTCCGCCATTGTGCCGCGCCTCGTGAACTTCTCTGGCCGAGCGATTGACGACAGAAAAGTTATCACGGGTACAACCGGTGCCACTTTCGCCATCTATAGCGAAGAGTCCGGCGGAGCTCCGTTGTGGCTTGAAACCCAGAATATCCAGGCTGACGCCAAGGGGAATTACGTGGTGCAACTTGGGGCAACCAAACCGGAAGGACTGCCATTGGATTTGTTCGCTTCGGGCGAGGCGCGCTGGCTCGGCGTAACCATCAATGGCGGGCAGGAACAACCGCGCGTGCTATTGCTCAGCGTGCCGTATGCGTTGAAGGCGGCGGATGCCGAGACAGTCGGGGGGCTGCCGGCATCCGCTTTTATGCTGGCTACGGCGCCAGGCGCGGGTGGCACTTCGATCAATGCGATCACGAATGCTGGGGCTAATAGCAATACGCCCGCATTGAGCGGTACAGGAACAACAGACTTCCTTCCATTGTGGACTAACAGCACTGGAACTCTAGGA
>Ga0210393_10000676_pt1 | contig 29985 bp, 23 predicted proteins | sample IncBWC27OmetaG_FD_160068 | JGI IMG/M metagenome (GOLD analysis project Ga0210393, IMG submission 160068) | Forest soil microbial communities from Barre Woods Harvard Forest LTER site, Petersham, Massachusetts, United States - Inc-BW-C-27-O ...
TATCACTGTCGCTGCCGCAGAAGTTACCGTCGGACTGGCCATCATCGTCGCACTGTTCCGAGCTCGACAAACCACCCATGTCGAGGACATCAACACATTGAAATTCTGACGAATGAACTCGAGTCCATGGATCATTCTCTTTGCACCGTTTGTCTCCGCGGTGGTCATCGCTCTGGTCACTGAGCGGTCCAAGAAACTGAGTTCATATATCTCGGTGGCCGCGGTCGCCATCTCGTTTGTTTTCAGCTTGGGAGTCTTTTTCGGCCCAGATGGATCGGCCGGATTCAACTGGATCGATTTGGGGGTGTTCCAGGTCAAGATCGGTTATCTCATCAATGATTTAACCAAACTGATGCTCCTGGTGGTCACTGGTGTCGGACTCCTGATTCACATCTATTCGCTTGGTTACATGGCGGACGACAAGGGTCGTTCACGCTACTTCTGCGGGCTCTCCCTGTTCATGTTTTCGATGCTCGGGATCGTGCTGGCGAACAACTTCATCATGATGTTCATCTTCTGGGAGTTGGTCGGAGTCAGTTCGTACCTGTTAATTGGTCACTGGTTCTATCTGCCTGCTCCTCCGGCTGCCGCCAATAAGGCCCTCCTGGCCAATCGCCTCGGCGATTTCGGATTCTTGCTTGGCATCCTTCTGGTCTGGTCGGCGTCTGGAACGGTCTCTTTCGACGAACTGGCTCAGCACTGGTCGACTCTCGGGCTGAGTCCCGGCTTCATGACCGCCGCGGCTCTGCTGATCTTCTGCGGAGCGGTCGGAAAATCTGCGCAGTTTCCGCTCCACGTCTGGCTGCCAGACGCCATGGAAGGGCCAACTCCTGTTTCCGCATTGATCCACGCCGCAACGATGGTGGCTGCCGGGGTTTTCATGCTGGCACGCTCATTCTTTCTGTTCCAGCCTACCCCGACGGCGCTCACCGTCGTTCTTTGGATCGGTTTGATTACCTCGTTACTCGCAGCACTCATGGCGACGCAACAGGACGACATCAAGCGCGTTCTTGCCTATTCGACACTTTCCCAACTCGGGCTGATGGTGGCCGCAGTCGGTCTAGGGGCTTGGCAGGCGGGCATGTTTCATCTCTTCACCCACGCCTCGTTTAAAGCACTTTTATTCCTCGGCGCAGGCTCAGTGATCCACAGCCTGCATCATGAGCAGAATATCTGGCAGATGGGGGGTCTGCGGAACAAAATGCCGGTGACCTTCTGGACATTTCTCATCGGCAGCTTGGCTTTGATCGCTTGCCCGCCTTTTGCCGGATTTTGGAGCAAGGACGCTATCCTGGCGTCGGCCAGCCAGAATGTTCCGGCCTTTCTTGCAATCGCGGCGGTCACCTTCCTGACCGCTTTTTACATGTCCCGACTTTTCGTGGTCGCTTTTCTTGGAGAACCTCGCTCGGATCACGCGAGCCACGCTCATGAATCGCCCACGGTAATGACCATTCCCCTGATACTGCTCGCGATTCCTGCGACTATTGCCGGATTCCCGTTTATCGCCTCGATTTTCATCAAAGTACCAGAACATGAAGGTTCGCCTATTGGCGCGATCGCGGTTTCACTCCTCGCTTTCGCGGCGGGCGCCGCTTCAGGTTTCTATCTCTACAATGGCAAGAACAAGGATGGTATTGATATCCCTCTTTTCGAACACAAGTTCTATATTGATGAGTTTTACGGCAGCCTGATCAAATGGACGCAGGATCTGCTCGCCAATATTTCGGGTTTCTTCGATCGATGGGTGATTGACGGCGGTCTGGTGCGAGGGATCGGAGGACTCACCTGGGGCGTCGGCTTCGCCCTGCGCTTCCTCCAGATCGGCAATTTGCAGGCTTACGCGTTTCTTTTCGGAGCGGGGGTAGTCTTGCTGCTTTACTTCATTCTGTTCGGCACAAAATGAATCTACTGGTTCAACTGATTTATCTCGCCCCGATCCTTTCGGCGGTCGGCATTCTTCTCGGGCTACCGGCGCGGAGAACTGCGGTGATAGCGGCTCTCGTCGCGCTTGTTTCGGCTTTGATCGTGTTTCTCGGCTACGACCGCGCACACGCCGGATACCAGTTCGCGAGTTCCCTTCTTCTTGTCCCTGGCTGGGACTTGAAATTTTTCGTCGGCATCGACGGCTTGAGCGCGACACTGTTGCTCCTGACCTCCATCGTGGACCTTGCCGCCGTATGGCTTGCGCCGAAAGTGGATTACGGAGAGAACCGGTACTACGCCTGTATCCTGTTGATCGCCGCCGGAGCAGCAGGCGCATTCGCCTCGCTCGATCTGTTCTTCTTTTATGCGTTTCACGAATTGGCGCTTATTCCCACCTTCTTAATGATCGGGATCTGGGGATCGGGCAATCGGCAGAGCGCCGCCTGGAAAATCACTATTTATCTATCGATCGGTAGTATCATTCTCCTGGTCGGCTTGATCGGCCTCTACCTGTTGCCGCCGCCCGCGCAGCGAACGTTCGACATCGAAAAACTCCAACAACTCGCTTCGAGCGGGGTATTCTCGGGAGCGGGATCCAGATCGGTTTATATCCTGTTATTGATCGGCTTCGGGATTCTCGTGTCGCTCTTTCCGTTTCATACCTGGGCGCCTCAAGCTTATGCGTCCGCGCCGGTGCCGGTAGCCATGCTGCACGCCGGCGTGTTGAAGAAGTTCGGACTATACGGTCTTCTGCGAGTCGCTCTGCCGCTGATGCCAGAAGCGGCGCGGCATTGGGCCCCCCTCCTGCTGATCCTGCTGGCTGGGAACATCCTTTACGTGGGCCTGGCCACGATCTCGCAAAAGCAACTCGATCTCACCCTCGGTTATTCAAGTGTGATGCACATGGGGTACGTCTTTCTGGGGATTGCCAGCTATAACGTGATCGGCCTCAACGGCGCCGCTCTGCTCATGCTGGCTCATGGGCTATCGATCGCGGCGCTTTTCGCCATGTGCGGCGAACTCCGCAAACAGACCGGGACGGTCAATTACGTCGACCTGGGAGGATTGGGAACCAGTATGCCGACGCTTTGCTTTGTCTTTGGACTGGCGACTTTTGCTTCGATCGGACTTCCGGGATTTGCGAACTTCGCTTCTGAACTTCTCGTTTTCTTTGGCGCGTTCAAACACTCCACGCCCGGAGCCGGGTTTAACGAATTTCAGGTCGTTGGCACGATCGCCCTGTGGGGTCTCGTGATCTCCGCCGTCTATATGTTACGCGCTTATCGGGCGATCTTTATGGGAGAACCTCAACCCCGCTGGCAATCGGTAAAAGACATGCCGATGAACCTCGGGTGGGCCGTCATTCTGCTGGTCGCCGCACTGCTCGTGGTCGGCCTGCTCCCCAGAACCGTTTTGGATGCTGTTGAACCAGGAATTCGGCTTTTCGTTAAATGACAATCCCTCCAGTTTTTCTAGAGTTGTTCGTGTTAGCGCTCGGAATTCTGATTCTGGTCCTCGAATCATTCGCTGAAAAGCGGGACCGGAAGCTCTTTGCGATCATTGGAATCATCGGATTGGTCGTCGTCTTCTTATTTCTTCAAGGAAGTGTCCCTCGCGACAGCGGAATGCTCTCCTATACGGTCGATTGGCCGGCCATTTTCTTTAAGAAGGTTGCCGTAGTGACGACGATTGTCGTGCTGATTATGTCGATTGATTATGCCGACACGATCAAGCGTTTTTTGCCTGGCGGTTCCTCACAATCCGGTCTTGGCGAATTTTTCGCGCTACCGATACTCACTTGCGCCGGGATGATGTGGATGTCGTCCGCCATTGACTTTATCCTGATTTTTGTCTCCCTGGAGCTCGTCACGATTTCATTTTATGTCCTTGTGCCTTTCATGCGCAGGAACGCCGCTTCGCTGGAAGCCGGCGTCAAATACCTGATCCTGAGCGCTCTTTCCACCGGCTTCTTCGTCTACGGGATTACCTGGATTTATGGCGTCACGGGGCAGACCAATCTCAATCAGCTGCAGTTGGCTTTGCCTTCTATTCCTCTAGAAAATCAGCCAGGACTTCTTTTTGGCGCGCTCCTCGTACTTGTTGGCCTCGGTTTCAAGATCGCTGCCGCGCCATTTCAGTTCTGGGTTCCTGATGTTTATCAGGGGGCTCCGACGCCGATCACCGCATTTCTCTCCGTGGGTTCGAAGTCTGTCGGATTTATCGTGCTTCTGCGGGTCGTGCTGGCATTTCAGACTCTTCCGGCTGTCGCAGATAAATTGATCACCGCGATTACGCTTTTGGCCGCTGCCACCTTGCTCTATGGCAATCTCGCGGCGTTGCCTCAGACCAACTTCAAACGTCTTCTGGCCTACTCGAGCATTGGTCATGCCGGCTACCTCCTCATCGCCGTGGCGGCAATTGGTTCTCTGGACTCCGGGCTAGCCGTGGTTGTCTATCTGGCCGCTTACCTGCTAATGACTCTCCTCTCGTTCCTGATCCTGGTGATTGTCAGCGCTCATGCCGACGGCGACGACATCGTTCATTTCAATGGTCTCGGTAAGCGTTCTCCGTTTCTGGCTTTCGGCCTTCTAGTCGCCATGATGTCGCTCGCCGGTGTTCCGCTGACGGCCGGGTTTTTGGGCAAATTTCTTGTCTTCAAAGTGGCCTTCGAGACTCGGCAGTTTTTTCTCATCGCGCTCGGCATTCTAACGGTCGGCTGCGGTTTCTACTTCTATTTGAAGGTGGTCAAGGCAATGTATTGGCAACCTGCGCCGGCCAACGCGTCAGCGATTCCGGTGAGCAGACTCTCGATGGTTGCCATGTGGATCATGGTGGTGCTTATTTTTGCTTTGGGCATCTTCCCCCAATTCGCGACTGGCCTGCTGCCTTTGGCGTCACGTTAGTGTCCGGGGCGAAGGAGCCAAGCAGCCGAGGAGCCAAGCAGCCAAGGAGCCAGAAGTCAGGAGCACTGGAATGTTGGAGGAGAAATGTAATGGGGGGTCGGCGGTAGTGTCGGCTTTTTTTTTGCGGCGCCTCAAACTCGACTACCAGTCTCTGACTTCCCATCTCCCATCTCCCATCTCCCGTCTCCCATCTCCTGGCTCCTTGGCTCCTTGGCTCCTCTTAGGCTCCTCTCTTTCTAATTGAAAATCCGGCTGGGAGCATCCACCTTTCTCCTCCCTATGTTGGAATCGATTCGGAAGAGACAGCGGACATTGCTCACGATAGTCACCATCGTTGTTATCGTCGCTTTTGCATGGTTTTATAATCCGGCATCGATGCGGCGAGGTACAGGTCCGGGTGGGGCCATCGGCAAACTGAATGGCCAAACAGTCACCGTCGGCGACGTTCAGAAAATCGGAAGAAACATCCAATTGGTTTTTTCCCTGGGCATGCATGACCTCGTCGAAGATCTGACGACCGAGGGTCGAACACGCGACGATCAATCCTTGAGCTACGCGTGGAATTTGCTTTTGCTTCGCGACGAAGCCAAACGGCTCCAGGTCGTACCGACTGCCGATCAGATACGGAACACCGAGAAAGCTTTGCCTCAATTCCAGACGAATAATCAGTTTGATCCGGCAAAGTATCAGCTGTTTGTCGACGCGGCGTTAAAGCCGAACGGGTTGACTGCAGCGGATCTCGATGAGGTCGTCGCGGACAATTTACGATTTACCGGAGTCAGCCATCTGGTCAAGGACAGTTCCCCGCTCCCGGAATCGATGTTCAAACAGCAATACGAGCAGCTGAATCAAAAAATGTCCCTGGGCGTCATCCGATTTAAGCGCGCAGATTTCGAGTCTTCGATTCAAGTCTCCGACGCCGAAGTCCAGAAGTACTACGATCAGCATAAGGATACGATCCTGTCGCCGGAAAAGAGGAAGATTGAATTGGTCTCGTTTCTGCTGACCGACGATCAGAAGAAATTGGCGGACGACCAAAAAACTGCGGCAAAGAAACCTCTCGCTGAGCAGGCGGATTCATTTGCCCAGGCCGCACTGCAGAATCCATCGACTTTCGAACAGACCGCTCAACAAAAGGGGTTCCAGATGGTTCAGACCGAGCCATTTACCTTGGAACAGCCGGATAAGGCTCTCTCACAGGATCCCGCGTTGGCTCACGAGGCATTTAATCTCATCAAGGACAATCCGATCAGCGATGTCACCGAAGGGACGGACGGCTTCTACGTCATGAAACTGACGAACATAGAACCGAGTCGGCCACTGGCACTGGCCGAAGCGAAGGACCAGATTGTCGCAGCGATCAAAGAGGAGAAAGCTCAAGCGGCAATTCAGGCAAAAGCGAAGGAATTAAGAGAGAAGATCGATGCCGACGTGAAAAAAGGAGTCAGTTTCGTTCAGGCCGCCGAAAACGCGGGTGCCAAGGTTGAAACGCCTGCGCCGTTTGCTCTGATTGATCCCGGAAGCAATGTCGACCTCGCCCGGTTCATGGCGATCAATGGTGTCGATCTCGATACCAACGAGACGTCCAAACTTTTGCAAGATCAGAACTCGGCCTTGATCATTCACATGATCGGTAAAGAACCAATCGATGAGCAAAAATACGCCGAGTTCAAAAAGACAGAATATCCCCAGCAAAATAGCCACTACGAAACTCTCGCCATCCGCGAGTGGCTGAGAGTGGAACTGCAGAAGGCCGGGCGCCCACCGATCTCCGGCCAGGGAGCGACGGGGTAGGAGCAAATAGAATTCGGAGCGGTCTGCGGCATCGATTCACCAAGTAAAGCGCTGAGGAACGAATGGAAGAAATCCCGTCTGAAATAGAAGAACTCTTTGACGATGCGAACGGCGACCTGGCAATCGGCGAGCTGCCGGCTGCCATCGAGAAATACCGGCAATGCGTCGAACAGCTGCCAGGCTTTTTCGATGGATGGCACGCGCTCGGTATGACGTTGATGAAAAATGGGAACTTCCAGGAAGCAATCGAGGCGGGCAAGAAAGCGGTCGAACTGCGGCCCAACGATCAGCTTGCCTGGTCCAGCCTCTCGCTCTTCTACGTTCGGAATAACCAGATCAAAGAAGCAGAAGCTGCCGGGGGCAAGGCTCGAATTTTATCCTGGGGCGGCAAAATCGTGCGCGACTGACCGAGTGAAATATTTCATCACCACGGCAATCGACTACACGAACGGCGAGCCGCACATCGGGCACGCCTACGAGAAGATCCTGGCCGACGTCATTGCCAGGTATCACCGGACTTTTGACGGCCCAACTTTCTTTTTGACCGGTGTCGATCAGCATGGACAAAAAGTGCAACAAGCTGCGCAGAAATCCGGGATCCAGCCAATGGAGTTTGCCCGAGAGGTCACAGAGAAATTTCTCGCCTTGTGGGATAAGCTCGGTATCCAAAAGGATGGCTGGGCGGCCACGACCGATCCCAGACACAAAAAGACCGTCCAGAGAGTTCTGCAGTCTCTCTACGAAAAAGGCGAGTTAACGAAGGCAAAATACTCGGGCTACTACAGTGTACGCCAAGAGCAATTTCTCACCGACAAGGAAAGAAACGGCGAAGGAGTATTTGGACCTGAATGGGGTGAGGTCATTCTTCTCGAGGAAGAAAACTGGTATTTTCCCCTCGTAAAGCACAAGGACTGGCTAAAAAGTTTTGTGGAAACACACCCCGATTTTGTAATCCCCAATTTGCGTCGAAACGAATTGCTAAATGCGATTGAACGCCTTTCCGGCGATCTCTGCGTTTCGCGGCCAAAGGAGCGTTTGTCCTGGGGCATTGAGTTTCCCTTCGACCCGGATTACGTCACCTTCGTTTGGTTCGACGCCCTTTTGAACTATATCTCCTTCGCCGGCTACCTCTCCGATAACGATCCGAGCCTGCCCGACTTTAATGAACTCTGGCCCTGTCAGGCGCATATCATCGGCAAGGATATACTCGTTCCGGCCCACGGTGTTTACTGGCCAATCATGCTCCACGCGATGGGATTCTCGGATGAACAGATGCCGAGGTTGGTCGTCCACGGATGGTGGAATATCGCGGGTGCAAAGATGAGCAAGAGCCTCGGAAACGTTATCGACCCGAGTATTTTGGCCGACAAATACGGAGCCAGCGCTCTTCGGTACTATTTGATGAGGGATAACATCGTGGGTCAGGACTCGGATTTTAGCGAAGAGAACCTTGTCAGGCGCAACAACAGCGATTTGGCCAACGACCTGGGAAACCTGGTCAATCGAACGATTAGCATGAGCCAACGTTATCGCCACGGTCGCGTCGATTCGGGCGAGCTGAACGATCCGGATCTGCATGCTGTTCGCGACCTGGCGAACTCCGTCATCGAGCGGTACCGTGCCGCATTTGAGCGATTCGAAGTGCACACCGCAATGGAAACAACGTGGGAGCTTGTCGCCAGAGCCAACGCGCTGGTGGAACGAAAGGCGCCTTGGAAACTGGCCAAAGACCCGGCGCAATCCGAGTTGTTGGGCGCGGTGCTCTATACGCTTGCCGAAACCGTCAGGCTGCTGGCGCTCCTGGTTAGCCCCGTGGTTCCGGAGACGAGCGAGAGAATCCTGCGACAGTTGCAGGCCGAGAATTTCCGGACCCTTCGCTGGGGCATCTTGCCCTCCTCCGGCCATGAACTGGGCAAACCAAGCCCGATTTTCCCAAGATTCGAGAATCCAATTTAGGCGTTTAAGAATCTCAATCGATCGCCTGGTAGAGCTTCGTTCCGGAAAAGTTGGCTCCGGAACACTTCGTGCGCGCCGTCGTCGACGCCGGCTATACGGCCGTCGAACTGGTGCCGCCCGAGTATAGGTCCTTAGTTACGGATCACGATCACATTGGTCATTATCACACTGCGGGTAATCCTGGACGCCACGAGATGGATAAGGAGCAAGAACTATATTATCCCGCCATTCTCAGGGCGATTAAAGAGGCCGGGCACACGGGCTACATTACCCATGAATTCGTTCCCAGGGCGATCCAACTTTTGCGCTGAAATCGACCTTTCAAGAGTGCGCGAAGTACCTTTAGGCCTTCCTCGCCGGGTCGAGCAATCGTGATCGCCAGAGACAGCACGGTCTGTCAGCCGGCGTCGCCGGCTGTATCACGCTGCCATTTGCGCGTCTTTTACTATTTAGGCTTCGGAACTTGCTTTGCGCTGGGCGCGTTGTTCTTCTTTTTTGCGGCGCTAGCTTTTGCCTGTTTCTGCGCTGCCTGCTTGTGCGTAGCTTTTGGAGATTTGTCACCCATGATCCGCAGGGTAAATTCCGCGACAAACGGAGTCAATACGGATGCGAAGGGATTCCAGCTATTGGCAATGATTTTATGCCTATTTGGTGCCATTAGCGAACCTCAAATTCCCCCTGACAACTGACTACCGACGACCGACAACTGATTGGAGTCAGGTGCTCCTACGCCCAATTACATGACGGCCCCGAGCATCCAGGGTACGAACTCTTCTGCTCCGAACCCATGCGCCTCGGAACGGGATTTCCGACCCGAAGCAGTTTCCAAAACCAGCTTAAAGATGCGTTGTCCCAATTCCTGGATTGACGCGTTTCCATCCAGAATTTCACCGCAATTGATATCCATGTCGTCCGCCATTTGCTGATATAGCCGCGAACTGGTCGCCAATTTCAGCGACGGCGCCGGTTTGCACCCGTAAACTGAACCGCGGCCCGTGGTAAAACAGATCAGGTTAGCCCCGCCTGCAACTTGTCCGGTAGCAGAAACCGGGTCGTAGCCAGGAGTATCCATAAACACCAATCCCTTGGTTCCCACCGATTCGGCGTATTTGAATACGTCCACCAGATTTGTTGTTCCTCCTTTCGCCACTGCGCCCAGCGATTTTTCAAGGATGGTCGTCAGGCCGCCGGCCTTATTCCCGGGCGAAGGATTATTATTCATCTCGCCTCGCTCCCGCTCGGTGTACTCTTCCCACCAACGAATTCGTGAAATCAGCTTTTCACCGATGTCCGGGGAAACTGCCCGCCGGGTCAACAGGTGTTCCGCACCATAAATCTCAGGTGTTTCAGATAAAATTGCCGTACCACCATGGCTGACGAGCAGATCGACCGCAGCGCCGAGCGCCGGATTCGCCGTGATCCCGGAATAGCTGTCCGACCCTCCGCACTGGAGACCGATGATCAAGTTGCCCGCTGACACTGTCCGACGCGTCACCTCGTTTGCCATTGGCAACATTTCACGGATCCGTTCGACGCCACGCCGTATTGCGCCGACCGTGCCGCCGGATTCCTGGATCGTCATCGACGACAAAAGCGGTCCTCGCGGAAGGTTCTGCGTGGAAAACAGATCTTCCGCCTGATTGACCTCGCAGCCCAGGCCGATCATCAGTATTCCGCAAAAGTTAACGTGCCGGGCATAACCCGACAGGGTGCGGCGCAAGACCTCCATCCCCTCTCCGTTGATGTCCATCCCGCACCCGGTGGTATGGGTAATCGCAACGACGCCGTCAACATTCGGATACTCACGCAATGCGTCGCCGTTAAACGCTTCGGAAATCCTCTTTGCGACCGTGGCCGAACAGTTCACCGTGGTGAGCACTCCCAGATAATTCCGAGTCGCTACCCGCCCATCCGGACGGACGATTCCGCTGAAGGTTGCACTCGGATGAACGTACCTGGTTGGCTTGGCGTCCGCACAGAAGGCGTAATCACGTTCGAAAGACTGGACTCTCAAATTGTGGACGTGCACGTGCTGGCCGGCCGCAATTGGTTCCGACGCGAACCCGATGATCTGGTCGTACCGCCGCACGAGTTGGCCGGACGCGATGTTCCGAAGAGCAATTTTGTGCCCAGCCGGAACTGCGTCCCGTACCGTCAGGCCATAGTCATCGAGAAACGTCCCGGCAGGAACATCCTGACAGGCGATTACGACGTCATCAGATCGATTCAACTGGATTACTAGCACGTGCTCGGTAAGCATTCACAGATCCTCCTTTCGCCTTGCCAACGGCCCATTTTGATCGCAAAAACATACCTGCTATTTCGGGGACGGTACACTAGGGGCGCTGAGCTCCATTCGCCGCAACATAGACAGCGTACAAAGAAGTGGTAGCCGTGATGAAGATCCGGTTCCTTTTGGGACCGCCAAAGGTCAGATTCGATACCGGTTCGGGCACAAGTACCTTCCCAAGGCGAACCCCATCCGGAGCGTAACAATGCACTCCGTCCCCGGCACTTGTCCAGATATTACCCTGTAGATCCACGCGAAGACCGTCTGCTAGTCCGGGAGATACCTCCGCGAAGACGTCTCCTCCGCTTAACCGTCCCTGTTTATCGACGGAGAAGGCACGAATATGATGTTCACCAGGCATCATCGAGTGGGAACCACCGGTATCAACGATATAGAGCTTCGATTCATCCGGGGAAAACGCGATTCCATTCGGTTTGTTAAAATCCGTCGCGACCGCTTTGAGATCTCCTGTTAGAGGATCAAAACGGAACACATAACAACCACCATACTCACTCTCTGCAAGGTGCCCTTCGTAGTCGGATAAGATCCCATAAGGCGGATCCGTAAACCAGACGGTTCCATCCGACTTGACGACCACATCGTTTGGCGAGTTCAGTCTCTTACCTTGGAATTGATCAACCAAAACCGTAAGAGAGCCGTCCGGCTCGGTCCGGGTCACCCGGCGTGCTCCGTGCTCGCAGGTAACCAAACGGCCCTGGCGGTCACGCGTGTTCCCGTTACTATTGTTAGCAAAATCTCGAAAGACGCTGACTTGACCGCCAGTCCAACGCAGCATTCGATTGTTTGGAATATCGCTCCAGACCAAATAATCGCCGTCGGCAAAATAAACCGGGCCTTCGGCCCAAAGCGTCCCGGTGTAAAGTTTTTCGACCCAAGCGTTCCCAACAGTCAGATAAAGGAAACGTTCGTCGTAAATTTCGATTTCGTCTCGTATTCCGGATGTTCTGGTCATTTGTGTGAACCGACTACAAATTCGTCGGATCGTCGTTGAGGTCCACCGGCGGCGGAGTCGGCAAATCGACCGGCGGCGCATTTTGCTGGCGGTCAAGTGGACCCACTGGCTCGGCCCGGCGAACTTCAGGTGGGGGTTTGTCAACAGGAAGGGCACGAGGGGCCGGCGTCCACTCAGCTTTGCTGGTCTGGGCGAGCTGAGGCGGTTCTTTCGGGCGGGGCTTTACCGATTGATAGGGATCGTCGCCAAGGACGGTCGGCGCACGGACCAAAACGGGAACCATCTGGGCGGGATCGGTCGCATTCGTCGCTCGCGGCGCGTCTTGAGAACGAAGGGTCCGCACAAATGATCGTGTGTCATCCCCGTGCAGCCAGCATGTCTCGTTCGGTAGCTGCTTCGCCGTCGAAAACTCGAAAAACGTTCCTTTCCGCGCCGGCAACCATGGATCTGCGACCGAGGTCAACATACACTTCGGTGAGGCGGGCAGACCCGTATCGAGACAGACTTCCGCGCGCTTGAGATCGATCGGTCTGCCGAGCTCTCTGGGAGGCTGCTTTTCGAGCGATGCATTCATGATGTCGGTCCAGACCGGCAATGCTATCTGATTGGAAAACGCTCCGCGGATGATCGTTTGAGGTTTATCAAAACCAGCCCAGACACCGCAGGTCACCTCACTGTCATACCCAACAAACCAGACATCCGTAAAGTTGTAAGCGGTGCCGGTCTTGCCGGCGGCCGGAAACTCTTTCAGACCGAATTGCTGCCGAGCATTCGCAGCGGTACCGGTCTGCATCACCTCCGTCAGAAAAGAATGCATCTCAAATGCAACACCTGGATCGATCACCTTCACCCGTTGTGGTTCCGAGTGATAAATCTCCTGGCCGTCCTGCGTTTCGATCTTCACGACCATTATCAAACGCTCCGGGCGCGAACCTCCTCCAGGAAACATTGTGTAAGAAGTGACAAGATCCGCCAAGGTGACATCGCTGCTCCCAAGAAAGGTCGCGGGATACGGGCGCAGCTCATCTTGAATCCCAGCTTTTTTCGCCAGTTTAAGCACCGAATCCAAACCGGCTTCCACGCCGATCCGGACCGTCGCCGAGTTTTTCGACAACGCAAAAACGCGGCGCATCGGCAGGGGCCCTTCGTACTGGTTGTCGGCGCGCTCAACGCCCCACTCACCCAGGATACCTGTCGTGCCTCCAATCATTACCTGACGATTGTCGAGAGGAGAGTCTTCGAACAACGAACCCGGAAAAACCCCCTTTTCCAGAGCGGCGGTGAAAACCAATGGCGTAAATGCGGTACCCGCCGGCCGCTTCGACTGGAGCGCACGATCGTATTCGCTTTGCGAAAAATCGCGCCCCCCGACGAGCGCCAGGATTCCTCCGGACCGATTGTCAACAGCGACCACCGCTCCTTGCAAATACTCGGGAAGCGGCGGTGACCCGGGTGTCGTAGGTGTGTTCTTCCAAGTCTTCAGGAAATTCGTGTAGTCAGCGTATTTCTGATGCTGATAGCCGGGCAACTCCTCCACCTTATCCAATTCACGCCGAAGCGATTCCTCCGCCGTCCGTTGGAGCACAGGGTCCAGAGCCGTGTAGATCCGGTACCCCTGACTCGCAATTGACTCGAGCCCAATTTGCCCCTGCACTTGCTGCCGGATCAAATCGATCGCGTAAGACTGTGACACCACGCTGGACTTTGGCTGTACCTGAAGCGGCTGTTGCTTTGCCTCATCGGCTAGTCGCTGAGGAATTTTATGTTCCTCGACCATCCGGGTCAGGACAAAATCCCGCTCCTGGGTCGCGGCCTCCAGATTATGCCACGGCGAAAGATTGTTCGGACTCTTCAAAAGAGCCGCCAGCATGGCCGCCTCCCCTGCGGAAAGATCTTTGGCCGGCTTCCCGAAGTAACCTCTGGAAGCCGCCTCTGCACCATACAATCCTCCCCCGAAGTAGACCCGGTTCAGGTAGAGCTCCATGATCTTGTTTTTCGGAACGTACCGCTCGATCCGCATCGCGAGAAAGACCTCGAGTATCTTTCGATCGTAGGTGCGATCCCGCAGATCGAATACGTTTCTGGCCAACTGCTGGGTCACTGTGCTGGCGCCCTGACGGATCCGGCCGGCCTGGGTATTCTTCAGCAACGCGCGAAACATCCCGTAAAAGTCGACGCCGCTGTGTTCGTAAAATCGGTTATCCTCCTCCGCAATGACAGCGTCGACCAGAAAAGGCGAAATCTGGTCCAGGGTTACTTGTTCTCGATTTTGAATGAAGATTTTTCCGAAAACCTGTCCATAGCGATCGTAAATCACGCTCGCCGATTCGACGGCATCCAATTTCGCCAAATCAAACTCCGCGGCCTTTTGCTCGTAGCGACCAATGAAGTTCAGCGCAAACCAAATACCGACCCCGACCAAAAGAAACAGGATCAAAACTGGAATTGCGAATAACGGTCGTAAAAAAAATGGACGGCGGCGTTCCGGTTTACTCATATTTTCCAATTCTCGGTCCAAATCCCTTTCACGGGCTGCCCCCCGGATCAAATAGAAATTTTATACACGTGTTCCAGGGGATTCCGGTTGACTATCCACTCGAATTTTCCATTGTCGAACATTCCGCTGTTTCGATGCCAGGATCTTTGCCGCTCGTCGCCTTCATCCGGGACCACCTCCAGCGCCACGGTCCGGTTCCGTTTCCCTGGTTCATGGAGCAGGCGCTTTACCACCCTGAGTACGGCTACTACACGTCGACACGCCTCCGCATCGGCAGGCAGGGAGACTACTACACCAATGTCACTGTCGGCCATCTTTACGGGCAGCTATTGGCTTCGCAGCTCATCGAAATGTGGAAGCTTCTCGGGAGTCCATCTCGTTTCACCATCGTGGAGGAAGGGGCTGAGGATGGTCAACTCGCGATGGATATCCTTTCCGCGATAAAGGAAGAATCCTTGGAAGCCGCCGAATGCGTTCGCTACACCATCCTCGAGCCGATACCCGGAAAGCGGCTGCAACAAAAGGCGCGTTTCGAGCCTGCCCTTCTCCAAAGAGTGACGTGGCTCGCCGGGTTGTCCGAACTCCAGGGCGTCACCGGAGCATTCATCTCAAATGAACTGGTGGACGCCATGCCGGTCCACATTGTCGTTTATCGCAACGACGAATGGTCCGAATTGCTGGTGGATATCTCCGGCGAAGAATTCGGTTTCGTTCCCGCGAAGATCGAGGCGCCGGAACTCCTCCAAGCCCTTGATAAACTGCCACTGCCCGCCGCGTCACCGTACCGAACCGAAGTGAATCTGGCGGCCACGCGCTGGATTCGGGAAGTCGGCACCAGGCTCGAAAAGGGGTTCGTGCTGATTGTCGATTACGGATTCCCTCGTGACGAATACTACAGGGGGGAACGCACGGAAGGCACCTTGTCGTGTTATTCGCGGCATCGGCGGTCTTACAACCCACTCGAACGACCGGGAGAGATCGACATCACAGCTCACGTCGATTTTACGGCGCTTGCCGAAGCTGCTGCCAAGGTATCCCTCGAGTTGGCCGGATACGCAGACCAACATCATTTCATGGTCGGCGCAGCCGAGTCTCGGCTTTTGGCGCTTGAGAAGGCGGTCGAAACCGAAGGGTTGACACCAGTTCGCGCCGCGTTTCTCGGGCCGTACCGAACCCTGATGCATCCGGGGAACATGGGGATGGCTTTTAAATTCCTGCTTCTGACAAAAGGCGTTGCCGAACGTCCGCAACTAAGCGGCTTCAAATACGCATCCGACCCCTGGAAATCGCTCATCTGAACGTCTCTATTCGACGCGAATCACCTCGAGTCCGAGCAGTTGCCCAAATCTCTCAAGGCGGCCGGCCAGATGGCCAATTCCAATCGCGCAATGGTGCGCGGGGCCTTCCGCGCTCCATCGATTAACAAAATTGCGTGCCCCGGATCTGAATCGATAGCGGCTGTTGGTATTGCCGATTTCCAAAATTGGCCCTGGCACGCTTTCTGCCTCCGCACAGAGTAACGCGAGTCGGCCATCTCGTTCGACAACGGATAACAACGTGACAGGCCCTTGCTTAACGCGCATCTCTACCGAGAGGCCACGACCCACTTTTCCGTGATACACGTCGAGCGGCCTCACTTTAGTGCGACCTTCGGCGATTCGGGTGTGGCCAGGTCCATCGTGGCCCATCAGTACGACATCCTCTTTATAATCTGTTAGATAGAACTCGGTAAACGACCCGCCGATTCCGAAAAGGTCGAGAATTTTCATGGCGAGCACATTTTTCACTTCGTACTCGCCCGCGACGGGAACTCCCTGGCCGGTAAGCCTCGAGGTTCCCAGAATGATCGAAGACATTGTCGCCTCGTTTTCGGCGAGTCCGGATCCTTTGTAGTAATAAGCCAACGCCCCAAGACCGTAGCGTTGCACCAATTGATCGAGGGCTACCGACGTGCGTGCAGCATCCAAAAGATCGGATTCGCTGCAGTCCGGCTGCACATCGAATTCGTTGTGCAAAGCATCCAATCGTTGCCGAACGTCCGACGAAGCCGCCCTCAACCGAAGCGCTGAGAGTTCATCGACTTCGAGGATCTCAATATCAACGCCAAAAGTCGCTATTTGTAACGTGACGTCGGAGTAAATATCGAGCATCCCGTTGTAGTAGTGTCCCATCAGTCCAATCCGCGAATTCTCTAAAGCCGAGGCCACGCGGGCTGCTTCGATCCAGTCATCAATCTCATTCCAGCAGGTCGGGTCGTCTTCCAGCGTACCGGAGATTTGATGGAACGGGATCTTGTTCCTGAGAAAGACGTTTGCGATTTCGGGCACGGGACAAGGCGAACAATAAGCCAGCCATTCACCGGTCATTTTTGTGCGATCTTTCAAGTGATTAAACGCAGCGAAGTCGATGGACGGTTCAGGGACAAGATTGAGGACAACGATTGGCACTCCTGCACGGCGAACGACAGGGAGAACCGTGGATGATAGTGCGTAGGTCGTGACGTAGAGGAAAATCAGGTCAACATCGCTTCGTCGAAATTGGTGACCCGCATCGCGCGCCCGGTCCGCAGAATCGACCAGACCCAGATTCACAATTTCGACGTTAGGACGGGCCAACTTCCCAGCGACTCTTTCCACGTAACCATTTAAGCGTTCGTGCAAGCCTGCGAATTGCGGCCAATAGGTATCGAGACCAATGCCGAAAAGACCGACTCGGAGCGGAGGGAGGGCCATGACCTTGATCTATAGCCAGATAACCCTTGGATCAAGTTCATCGGATCGCGCGCTTTACCGAGGCCATCCTCGATCCGAGCTTGGCCGCCGCAGGGCTCGCCGTTGCCGCCGTGTGGCACAGAGCTGAGTCCTCGCAGCCGTCGGTTTGGCGCTGCTCAGAAGCTGAAATCGTTCCTGCCAAAACGAGCGATCCTTTCCGCGTTGGATGAGCCTTCGATAGACCCGGACGAAACCGCCTACCGTCATCGAAGCGGCATCGACTGAGGGCTCTGCAAAATGCGCGCACAGAGCTTGTATCCGAACGGTTTTGGGATTAGCCATAGCCTATGATTGATCGGATCAGGGACCTACTGAAAGCCAAAGACTGGCACCCGTTTACCATCCACCGTGCCGGCGGCAGTTCGATTCATGTTACCAGCCGCGAGCAGGCGTGGGTCAGCCCGTATAGCCGGTTAGTCGTCGAGATAGCTCCGGGCTGGATTGAAATTTTGAGTCCGGAACAAACCACCGGCGTAGACGTTGCGTCTGTCACCTTCACCGAGCTCCAGAATCAAACTGGCTAGATTTCACGAATGTGCTGGTTCCGATAGTCTTTCGGTGCCACCCCCGTGTAACGTTTAAAATCTCTGCTGAAAAAGAACGGATCGTTGTACCCGACCTGCTCGGAAATTTGCTTAACAGAATCCCCACTCTCCAGCAGACGCCTGCGTGCGTGGTTGATGCGTTCCCGTCGCAACCAATCAATCGGAGTTGAACCGGTTGCCTGTTTGAATTTCCGATGAAAATGCGGTTGGCTCAACCTGCAAAGGCGGGCAAGAGCGGCCACTCGCCAGGGACGATCGGGGTAAAGCGCCATTTTAGTCAGCGCCTCGCGCACATCCGCAGAGTCTCCAGGGAAAACTCCGAACGAATCTAATGGCTCTGCCTGCCGGTTTTCACAGAGCATCGCCAGAATCTCCGCAATCGCGGCGTTGAGCATCGCATCCAAGGCCAGCGGACGATCGTTCATCAGCTCGAGAATTCTCAGGAATTCTTGGCGTAAGTTTATCATCGGGATTCCCGAAAAAACCGGAAGACGGGGTACGGATAGCATGTTGCATGTTTCCTCCATTGCCCGGCCATCGATCCTCAGCCAAAGCAACTCCCATGGATCGGCTTGATTGGCCCAATGGGCATGCGGATGATGACCCGAAATCCACGCCAGCTCGTTGGATTCAACCTTGAATCTCCTGTTGCCGGTTAGGACAAAACCACTGCCTGACAAGCACAGAAGAAGATCGTGTCCCGGCAGATGATCTCGTTCGACCTGGTAATCCGGCGCCGATCGAAGATGCCCTGCACGCACCACCACGTAAAACAGACGACGCGCTCTTTCGGATGGGGTGTGATAGCAAGAAACCAGAAATTCTGTTTTTGTTGGAATCTGGCTTCTGATAGGATAATTCATGTTTCAAGTATGATCCTGCATTCTCTTTTCGCCTGATCGAGCTATTTATTGCGACGGGTCGCCCATTTTTGTCCCCCCGCACCGCGTTCTGTATGAGTTTGACCAATTTTTACCTCCGAGGCGAGCAACCACGCGCACGCTGGAAGCGCCTGGATACCGCCCAAATTCTTAAGCGGTTCTTTTTTTGCGAGCGCTCCCTGATCGTCGGCGCCTCAGCCTGGATCCCTCATCTTTACGATCTGGAGGTCAAGATGGCGGTCCCCTATTTCTGCTGGCAAAACGCTGAGACCGCTAACGATCTGCGGGAACGCATCTTTGAGCTCCGTTTCCCAAGCAAGATGATCGAGCACGAAGGTGCCGACCGACCCTTGGCCGCGCTGCTGGCCGAGATTCGAAACGCTCCGACAGCCTCCGCGTTTCTCACTGCCTGGGGAAGCATGGGTCTCGCTGCGCTCCGGGATGCCTATCGGGAATTCCTCGACCACTCCGATCCATTGGCCGACGCGCCTACCTATCGGTTCCTCGAGCTCTCACTGAGAGAAAAGGAAAAACAAATTTCAACGCTGATGGCCTGGGCCGCTCAAGAGTCGGCTAGCGATCTTTCCAACCGCACCCGAACGGAAAATTGGACCGCCGAATTTTCAAACCAGCTCGCTTTCCTTGGAGGAATCGGGACGGACACTGCTCCCCCCAACGTCGAAGTGGCACCAATTCCAGGTTCACAATCAATTGCGGTCCCGGATCTGCCGGCACGCGACCCGCGTTACTGGTCATGCCGGTTTTATTGGCCGGACATCATCGACGCAGAGTTCCCCTACGGCGAAGGGCTTCTCTTGCAGTTGCGTTCCGCCGTCAGCCACCTGAACGAAGTGTGGGCCGTTGAACATGGCGGGATCATCTTGAGCGAGTTTTCCGACGTCCTCCCCTGGGAATGGATCCGTGATGCTGCGAGGTGGACTTATGATGAATCGCGCCACTGCCGAATGGGCCAGAACCGCTTCAATGCCTGGGGATTTGATCCGTCCGAAATTCCGCTCGGATCATATATCTACGAGAGCGCGAAAGGGACTCAACCGATTTATCGCCTGGGCATGCTCTATTTTTTTGAGACGAAAAATATCGGGCGCAAACCGGAACGAACTGCCGTGTTCAGGGAAATCGGCGATGATGCGAGCGAACACGACATGGACTTCGACTGGGCCGACGAGACAATCCACGCGACCTATGGCAATCGCTGGCTGCGCGCCTTACATGAACTCGATCCGGGAAAATATCCGGCCGCAGCCAAGGTTCGGGAGGATTGTGAGTTTCTGGTCAAGAGAATGATTGCGTCGGCGTCTGCCGCCGAAAAATCGGCGATCACCCAACGGGCTCACAGCATGATCCAACGAGCGAAGGAACTGGCGAGACAATAGCTGGCGGGTCAAGCGCCGAATTTTCATGGTCCAGGCAACTACCAAACCCATTTCCGGAACCTTCGGTTTCAATCGCCGACTCAAGGGCTTCTTTGCCGCGAGAGAAACCGGCATCCTTTTCGCCTTATTTATTATTTGTTCTCTTCTTACGCTGACGACCTCCACCTTTCTGACGGTGCAAAATCTTTTGAATGTCGGGCGCCAAGTTTCGCTTTTGGGCGTTATGGCGATCGGCATGACTTTTGTCCTGATCGCCCGCGAAGTTGATCTGTCCGTTGGGTCGATCTATGCCATTTCCGGTCTAAGCACCGGCATGCTGATCGCGCGCGGCTGGTTCTTGATTCCGGCACTTGGAGCGGGCCTGATCGTCGGCTCGGCCATCGGCTGTCTCAACGGCCTGCTTTCAACCTATGGAAGGCTTCCGTCGTTCATCGCCACTCTCGGAATGCTGAGTGTGGTCCGCGGCGCGGCCTTGCTGGTGACCAATGGAGAGCCGGTCACGGTGAATACCTCCAAAGGCGGGCGCGAGGACGTCATCAATCAGTTTTATTTTCTAGGTCAGGGCCACATTTTTGATCGCATCCCGATGCTGCTGATCTTTTTTACCCTGATTGCCCTTGCCGCATGGTTCCTCCTTTCGAAAACGACATTTGGTTTCAGGGTTTATGCCGTCGGCGGAAGCGAGAAAGCGGCGCGCCTCTCCGGCATCCAGGTGTCTCAAACAAAAATTCTAACGTTTACCCTCATGGGCCTCCTGAGCGCGCTGGCCGGAATTTTGAGTCTGGCGTTTCTTCCCAGCGGCCAAGCCGGCCGGACCGGTGTGGGGTTGGAACTAGATGTCATAGCGGCAGCGATCGTCGGAGGGGCTTCGCTCTCCGGCGGTGAAGGTACGATCCTCGGCACCATTCTCGGCGTGCTGATTATCGGCGTGCTGCGTAACGGTTTGATCTTGCTCGGGATATCCCCTTTCTGGCAAACGACGATCATCGGACTGGTCATCATCTTTGCGGTCGGACTCGATAAATGGACTGAGCGGCGCCGCAACAATTGATTTCTCTTTTCCCTCTCTTCTATTAAGCCATTGCTGTTAACCCCTGGATCATGAAAATTAAAATTGATACTACCAAAATCAGTCTCGGGTTTCTTTGCCCGATCATTCTTGCGATCGCACAAACTTCTGCCTTCGCGGCGGACCAACCGGCGTTCACCTTATCAAAGGATATCCAGGCCCGCGTCACCAAGGGAGATAAGCCGATCATCCGCGTCTCTTACCACGATGTCTCCAATGAGTTTGCGCCGTTTATCAAGAAGGGCGTCGAAAAGGCTGCGGCGGATTTCAATGTTGACGCCCAGCTCGTCGGACCGGTGGGCGCCGATGCAGAGAAACAAGTCGCAGAAATCGAGAGTCTCGTTCAAAAGGGCGTGGACGGCCTCGCCGTTTCCTCCGTGAGCACCGACGCTTTGGCGCCGATTATCCAGCGCGCGCTCGCGCAGGGAATTCCGGTGGTTACCTTCAACACCGACAACCCGACGAGCCATCGCCTGGCCTTCGCCGGGCAAGATCTGGTTGAATCAGGACGAATCGCCGGGAAGCTTCTGGCAGATACCCTGGGAGGAAAAGGAAACGTTATTATCACGACCCTCGACGCCGCTGCCCAGTGGTCGTTGGACCGAGAAAAAGGTGCACGCGAGGCCCTTGGCAAATATCCCGGAATCAAGATACTCACCACCGTGACCACGGGGACGGAGCCCCAGCAAATCTACAGCTCCGTCGAAAACGCGATGCAGGCCAACAAGGACGTGGACGGCATCCTTTCGCTGGAATGTTGCTCCACCCCGGCAGCGGGAGACTATGTCGAACGGAATAATCTGACTGGTAAAGTCAAGATCGTCGGTTTCGACATGCTGCCTGAAACGATCAAACTGGTGCAAGGCAACGTGGTCTCAGCCACCATCGATCAAGCTCCCGAACGACAAAGCTATGAAGCGGTTCGCCTCCTTCTCGATGTCCTCAAGGGCAAACAGGTCAAGGATGTCGATACGGGTGCAGCAGTTTACACTCAAAAGAATATCGGCGATTACATTGTTACTTCCAAAGGCGGCTAGCACGCAAGAATCACTCATTGGTCGAAGCGACGAGCGCATTGCGGGTAGGAAGCCCCGGAGAAACATGGGGTCCGAAAAGAAAAGGTGAGCATTCAACCGACCATCTTTGCCTGCGGCATCACTAAACGCTTCGGCAACACGCTGGCGTTGCAGAGCGTGGACCTCATCCTGCATCCAGGCGAGGTTCACGCGCTCCTGGGTGAAAACGGCGCCGGCAAAAGCACCCTGATTAATATTCTGGCCGGGGAGCTCCAACCCGATGCCGGCGAAATCTTTATTCGCGGCGAACGAATCCGTTTCAAAGACCCGCATCATGCCAACTCCTTGGGGATCAGCGTCGTCTACCAGGAACTCTCGCTCTGCCCGAATCTCACCGCTGCCCAGAATATTTCCCTTCATCGAGCTGCTGATTCGGGTTTCCTGAGCCGGGTGGACAGAAAGCGGCTCAATTCTTCGGCGCAAGAGTTGCTCGGTCGGCTCGGATTGTTCAATATCGATGTCACCGTACCGGTCCGGTCTTTAAGTCTCGGGCAACGGCAACTGGTCGAAATAGCCAAGGCTCTCACGACCGATCTGAGAGTGCTCATCCTTGATGAGCCAAACTCCGCCTTGACTCACGAGGAATCGGCTCACTTGTTTCGAGTTGTTCGGGAGCTCCGCAGTCAAGGAATCGCCATCTTGTATGTCTCACATCGTTTAGAGGAGACGATGCAGCTTGTCGATCGAATCACCATCCTTCGAGATGGTCGGCTCGTGGATACAGCCGGTCGCCAGAATTTTTCCATTCCGCAGCTGATTCAAAAGATGGTTGGCCGCGAAATTGACCATCTCTTTCATCGAGAACCATTGAAGCAACCGGACCGAGCGCGTGCTTTGGTCGTCGGCAAGTTAAACGATCGCGATCTGCTTCGGGATATTACCTTTGATCTTCACGTCGGCGAAATTCTCGGCATTGGCGGATTACCAGGTTCGGGTAAAGATGAACTTGTCGAATGCTTAAGCGGGACTCGGGGATTCGTCGGCGCCGTCGAGATCGATGGCCGCCGAGTCAAAATCCGATCGACCGGGGATGTCATCCGGGCCGGAATGGCGCTGGTTCCCTCAGACCGTCGAAGCGCAGGCGAGTTTCAGGTATTAAGCATTCTTGACAACGTGGCTGCCGCCAGCCTTGGCAAGGTTAGTCACTGGGGCATTTTGAGCCGGAAGCGGATGAAAGTGCTGGCCGATACTTATCTCTCGCGCATGAACTTGAAAGCCCATTCCGTCGAGCAGAAAGTCGGCACGCTCAGCGGCGGCAATCAACAAAAGGTCGTTCTGGCCCGCGGACTCGCCACCGAGCCTCGTATGCTCCTGCTCCATGAACCAACGCGTGGAATAGATGTCGGATCCAAGGCGGAGATTTATCAGATTCTGAATCAGCTCGCCGCACGCGGCATCGCGATCTTGATCGTCTCCTCAGAACTTTCCGAACTAATCGGCCAATGCGACCGAATTATTGCGATGCACAATGGTGGAATAACCGGCGAATATGCTCGCCGGGAAGCGAGCGAAGAACACATCTTGGCGAGCGCCATGGGCAGTCCGGATGGATCCGTATCAGAAAGGACCATCGAATGAATCGGCCGGTCGTTACGGTAGTCGGCAGCTTTGCCGTCGGAATGACCTTGTGCACACAACGCATGCCGGTGTTTGGAGAAACCTTGGTCGGTTCTCAATTCGACATGGGTCCCGGCGGCAAAGGATCCAACCAGGCAGTCGCCGCTGCCCGGCTCGGAGCAGAATCCCACTTCGTCGGAATCATCGGTTCAGACCCTCTGGGAAAGATTGCGCGAGCCCTGTACGAGGAAGAGGGAGTTCATGCCGAATATCTGGCAGAAACCGGGGAGAAAGCGACAGGCGTCGGCTTTATCATTGTCAATCCTGAGGGCAGGAACGGCATCATTCTCGATATGGGCGCCAACGAATTGATCGATCGCCAGTTCGTCAGACAGGCGGAGGTCATCATCGCTCGCAGCGATGTCGTTCTTTCGGTGCTGGAAATTCCGGTCGATGCCGCAGCCGAAGCCATGGCACTCGGTCGGAAAAATGGTGTTAGAACTATCCTGAATCCGGCGCCCGCTGCCCCACTGCCGGATGAGATGTTTCGAGTCATTGATTTGCTAACACCGAACGAGACAGAGTTGCGGATATTGATGGGGCTGGCACCGGACGATGCCGCTCCCACTCGGGAACTAGCGCTCGAACTGCAAGAGAAATTTGGGATCACCGTGATCGTCACACGGGGCGAATCAGGCATGATGCTGGTTGACGCTCAAGGGATCTCAGAATTCGGCTCCATCCCGGTCGATGTCGTTGACACGACTGGTGCCGGGGACGCTTTCACCGCCGGGTTGGCCGTCTCCCTCGCTGAAGGTCGCGATCTTGTTTCCGCCATCAAGTTTGCCGGATGCAATGGCGCGCTCGCTTGCACAAAATATGGGGTAATTCCCTCGCTCGCGCTCAGACCAGAAGTTGACCGGCTTTTTTCAATGCACTCCCCTTCCCTTCGTTAGCCTATGAAAAGAAACGGAATACTGAACCTTGGGCTGAACCAGGCCCTCGCCGCCATGGGTCACGGCGACTTCCTGATCGTCTGCGACGCCGGTTTCCCGATCCCGGCCACGGTAAACCGGGTCGACCTCGCGATCGTTGCTGATGTCCCCGATATTGAAACAGTCTTGACCGCCATCCACGCGGATTTCATCGCTGAAAAATTTGGCTACGCCAACGAAATGGCTCAAAATAACCCGCGTTTGAAGGAAAAAGTGGATCGGATCTTTGCCGGAGCCGAGCTGGTGACTTTTCCTCACACCGAAATCCTCGCGGAGCTCGCCACAAAAGCGAAATTCATTGTCAGGACCGGGGCGTTCGACCCATGGGGTAATATCGTTCTCTACTCCGGCGTCGACGTTCCAAAATGGTTTACCAAACCGGGTACGGTTGTTCCGGAATATTACGCCTGCAGAATGAAGTAGCCGAACAAGCAGCCCGTTCAAAATGCACAGATGGTTGTCCCATGGTTAGTCCTTGCTCCCTCGGAAGAGCAACAGGTATTCTCATCAATAGACTTCTCGTCGCGTTTAGTCTTCGTTAATCGGTAAAGCAAACTCCAAATAATCTCGCCCGAGTTGGCCGCAAAGAGCTTCCACCACCAGCTCGTGGTCTGCTCGTTGTGGTAGCCCGGACACGGTTACGGAACCGATCACTCCAGCTCCGGCCACTTTCAAAGGAAAAGATCCGCCGTGCGAGGCGTAATCCGAGGCTGCAAGCTCATACTTGTCGGCCAGAGTCGAATTGGTTTGTTTCAGCCCAAGGCCAATCGCGTAAGAACTGCGATGGAGACGCGCCACGACATTTCCTTTCCGCCTTACCCATTCTGCGTTGTCCGGAGTGCTGCCGTTCAAGGCGCTGTAGAAAAGCGGCTGACCAAACCGCACTCTAAAATGTCATAAACCCTTGAGAATCAGCCACCAGGGCGGCTCGGCGGGGAGAACAAGGGGACCGAGTTTACCGCTCTTTTCGGCTGATTTACCGCCTTTTTGGGGCTGTATGTGTCAATGAGCGGGCAATGGGAAATGGGAATTCCTGAGCCTGTAAGTCGATCGGGAAATCCGTAACATTGTCGTGCTTGCGATAACCTCCAAGTTGCTTGACGAAACAGGCAACTCCAGCTGCCTCGCATTTTGTTCAAGGATACCCCGAGCCCATTCGAGATTCATCGGTCGGTATCCTCGTCCGCTTTCTCCGCCAATGAGGACCCCGTGAATTTCATCCAAACCAAGCTCAAGCGGTCCGAGCAAAGGTTCACACAAAAGAAATCGGACCTTTACTGGCACCCGTTTCAGGAAATCTGCCCGGACGGCATTCGCTGATTCTCGATCGATATACCCATCCAGATGTTATCCGGCCCAGGTCCAAGCTCGGCGCAAGTTGCGCAAGGCGCTCATGACGTTTGGTGAGGAACTGGAACTTATGCCGGAGACACGATTTCATGATACCGAAGAGTTCCTTGATCGTCTCTAGCGGCATCTTTTCATGAAAGAGATCCGACATACTGTTCACGAAGATCAGGCTCGGCTTCCTCAACTTTACCGGTTGCTCGAAAACGATCGCGATGGATCGCAAAATTAAATCCATTCGGGAACCCTTTTGGGAAGGATCGCTGAGTGGCGATAGCTTCTGCGTAACAGTGTTTGCATCCGGCAGATACCTAGTCGCAGCCGGTTGTCGGATTCCAGACCTTTTCCGTCCATCCAATTGATGATGTTTGCATTCTTACTCTCCCGGCTCCACGTCCACCGACTGGCACCGCCTCTGATACGCCCGTAAGCTCCACCCCGGAATTCGCACGCACCGGGCACCGTACTTGTGGACGACCAGCTCGCCTTTGGCACAAGGCGTTCCAGAATCTAGGTGACAATTGGAGTTTTTTGCTTTTGTCTTGCCCTCAGGCTGAACTGCCTCATAACCCCAGCAATTGCCAAAAAGAAATCTGCAAAGTTATTCACATGATATGCGCAGGCTGTGAACTCACCCTGGGGACAAGTAGGATTCGCTTCGTAAGCTTATATCCTAATGTGGAAACAAACCGCTGAGAATCGAGTACAGCCTGTCTTGCCGATTGATCGAACTTCTTTGCGGTGGTTCGTTTACACCTGTCGGCGGATAATGCATACCTGCCGCCTGGAGCGCTCTTTTTCGCTGAGACAAATCCAGCCATTTGAAGGCGTATTAAAAGCGTACCCAGCTTGGAATTTGCAGGCGGTCCAGCCACCGGTCCACCGTTCCAGATATATTTGGTTTCTCTGCCTCATGGAGTCATAGCACTCAATCGTAAAGAAACTACTAAGCAGCATCGCGCTGGCGTTTCTGCTTCTGCCAGGATCGGCTTGTAACGACCACTCCGAAACGGGGACATCCACTCCCACGCCGTCAGCCACTCCCACGCCCCCTATTCCGAAGCCGTCATCCAAACCTTTCAAAGTGCGCGATCCGTCGCACGTGGCATCTTCCCACTAGCATGCGGTCGAGCAACTCGCTCGTCGAGTGGGTTATTTTCGACTCTGATCCTGCAACGAATTCGTGAGGTACTCAAGGCAGGCTCCGTCTTCTCCCTGACCGCTTGCGTCTACCGGCAACCAATCGAGGAATCCGCTCCTCCACCCCCAACGAACAGAACCTGGTCTCTGAGCACACTCTGATTATCAACGGCCCCCGGTCATCTGGACGGCGCTGGAAGTCCTCCTGGTGGCCGGTCGCTGGGATCGGCGGGAGGGTCGGTCAGCCGAAATGGTTGGCATAGAACGCAAACGCGATGAGAGACCAGGTTCAAGTTGCTCTTGTTCAATTGGGCCTGCACTCTCCTTGCCCTGCTCGGTGCGGGCATTTGCGGATTCGGTTTTATGCCGATGTTCCTGGCCGTAGGCGTTTTCCTTTTTTTTTGGTGCTTTTCATCGGCGCGGGAGACATCTTGCTGGATTTCGCCTTGGAAGATGAGCGGTTCTTCGAGTTGGCGATCCGATGCCACGCTTTGGACATCTTCGAAGATACGGAATTCGCTCCACCTCAATCGGTAAACGGAGCCGGAAGACGGCGGGTGCGGAGATTCGCGACAGAACTTCGGCGGTTGCCAAGCCGCTGATCCCCTCAGTGCAAGATGCGGCAATATCAGCGACCAACGTTACTTAAACTGATCCCCTCAGATTCGTATCAATGGCTCGTCTCCGCGGTGTAGGCGGCTTTTTTACTTACCTCCCTGTTCAAGTTCGAAAAATGCCGTCCAGCTTCGTGATTTTGCGCTTCGGGCCAAACTCTTGTGCCAGAGTTCAATCAACCGCCTTTTTACATCCGCAGTCCCAAACCCGACAGATGACCTGTTTTTCACATTGTGGGTCCTGGATATTCTTTCGCGCGCCGAGTTTTGCCGAAGTGCGTTATGGCTTATTTCAGGAGGGGATGCGAGAACGAGACCTGGGGGCGAAGCTGCGGGTTCCATGTTTGAGGAAGGAATCTCCGGTAGAGAAGTTTCAGCGAATCCCAGCTCATCGCCACTCCCGAGTCCGGCAGTCTTTTTGTCACCGGAGCTGGAACTCCTCGCCAGCACGCTCCGAGCTCTAGAGGGATTGGCATTGAGCAAGAGGTCCTTTTCAGTTTGCGGCGCCTTCGGTTGGCACTCTTGGAACGCGAGTACCAGAGCCGAGAAAGCCACGGTGCCCAAAACTCCCGTTGCGAGCCAAATAGTATTGCGATTGAATCTGCTGATCGTGTCCCTTTTCACTGGAGGTCCTTGGCGGTTTGGCGCCGCGATTTCTAAGTCTATGCTGGCTTGAGCACTCAGGTCACACTCTAAAAAATGAATCGGGGTCGCACGCGATCTCTTGGCGCCCGGTTGATGCAAGAGTTCATCTACTTGCTCCGAGCGGATTATATTGGTCTGCCCTTCGACGTTGCAGCGAAAATCAGTATTGGGATTCCAAAAGCTAAAGTGACGATGCAACTGACCGTATTGCGAAATATGTCAAAGAAAACCCGGAGCCACCCGCCGATCAACATTCTGGGGTGTTTCGCGCTGCTTAACGCGGTTCGATCCGCAAGACCGCAAAAGCCGACGCCTCTCCGTCGAGGTTGAACAGTACGCCCCCCTCGTCTCGTCTTCCTACCGGCGCCGCAGACCTGGAGTCTGTACCGATCGGACGTTTACCGTAACCAAAGGTGCTGCCACGCTGGATGAGCTCATTTACTGTTCCCGTTCTGTGATCGAGCCAGCGTTACGAGTCGATTGTTGCCCGACCGATACTGATCGGATGGCTATTCACAACCTGGCCGAGCTCTATCAGCATAGCGTTCGTCCGACGTCACTCCGCCTGGTCCGCGCTATTGCCTCCTGACTCGTTGCGTGGGGTGAGCATCGTTACCAATTGCCGCCGGTTAGCCGCTCAATCCAACTCCGAGCAGGGCGGAAATCATCATGGGATCACCGGCCGAGCTCGCGGGAATCCCGAAGTTCGTTGTTAGGCTGATCACCGTCCGCCATCGTGAATCGGTATTTAATCGGGGGGAGCCGACTGAGCTCACATTATTGGAAGGTGGCTCAGTCGTTAGCGCACCGAAATTATTCTCAAGGCAGGAATCGGATCAGTTATCAAAGAGATAGTAGGAACCCGTGCCCTCCCGAGCCGCCCGCTTTTTGCTTGCGATATTTTGCGTAGGTTTCCTCCGCTCGTTTCTGTAGCGAAATCGACTTCTGCTGCTTTGCGACACTGATGGCCGTGGCGAACGAAGCCTCAATTCGCGTCTCGTTGGCGCCAACAGCCGCGAGAAACACGCCGCGGAGCCGGTGCAATTCGGCACACCACCAGCGCCAGGAAAAATGGCAGAAACAGCATCGAGCCCATTGCCCGATAGTCTCCTATTCCCTCCTCCATCTCCGCAATGCCTGCAACTGTGTCACCAGAAGCGCTGCGCGCCCACCCGCGGTAAATCGCTCCTGTAGCCAGCCAATGCGCAAAATTGTGACGCGTTGAGAGCTCAATCAAATCCGATGCCAAGTGCTCCACTACAGCAGGATTGAGTTCAAAATAACCGAGAGCCGCTGCATAAAATAGTGCCACGGCTAAGCCGTGCATATCATTCAGCTCCTTCGCCAGTGAGATCGCTTCTGCCATGGTCACTCGGGAAGAGGCGATCTCTCCGAAATGCCACTCGATTAGGGCCTCGTGGGACAGACAAGAGACAGCTTGCGAGTCGACCTCCTCGAACGAAGACCGTACGCCTCCGGAGCGCCAGACCTTAACACCACGCATCCAAAATTGTCGTGCGGTCTCGAAATCGCCCAAATGGTAGAGCGTGGCCGCCATAACGGTGTAGGCTCCTATCATTCGTGCAGGTTCGTTCTGCTCCTGCGCCAGTGA
>Ga0210393_10000680_pt1 | contig 29815 bp, 23 predicted proteins | sample IncBWC27OmetaG_FD_160068 | JGI IMG/M metagenome (GOLD analysis project Ga0210393, IMG submission 160068) | Forest soil microbial communities from Barre Woods Harvard Forest LTER site, Petersham, Massachusetts, United States - Inc-BW-C-27-O ...
TGGATGCGTCTGGTCGTAGACCTGTAGCACGTGCTTCATGGAAAGCTGGGTATAACGTTGGGTAGTGGCTAGGCGCTCGTGGCCGAGCAACTCCTGGATGGCACGCAGGTCGGCGCCTTCCTCCAGCATATGCGTGCCGAAGGCGTGGCGTAGCGTATGCGGATGAACATCGGGAGAGAGACCTTTGGCGACGGCGATCTTCTTGATGATGCGGCCGACGCTGCGCGTAGTGAGACGTCCGCCGCGCCGATTGATCAGCAGCGCGGAAGCGTTCTTGTGTTTCTCCGCCATAACTTGCCGGCGCACGGGGAGATAGAAAGCAAGCGCGTTCGTAGCCGAACCGCCGAACGGAACATAGCGTTCCTTCTTGCCTTTGCCGCGAATCAGGATCACTTCGGAGCTCAGCCGAATATCTTCAAGGTCAATTCCGATTAGCTCTGAGTTACGAATGCCGCACCCATACAGTAGTTCGAGCATCAGCCGGTCGCGTTCAGGAAAGGCTGCCGCTTCGGGCATTTCGCCGTCGAGCACCGAGTTCATCTCTTCAATCGTCGGGACGCGGGGAAGTTTCTGGGAAAGCTTCGGCGTGGCCACCAGCTTCGCTGGATTCTGATCCACCACTCCTTCCCTCGCCAGCCAGCGATAAAGCGAGCGCACGGCGGCCAGCGAGCGCGCGACCGAAGTCTTGCCCAGGCCTTTTTCGTAAAGTTGAGACAGAAAGCCGCGGATGACGATGTGGTCGATCTCTTTCCATCGGCGCGAACCGGCGTAAGAAGCGAAATTGGCCAGGTCGCCGCTGTAGGCTTTGATGGTGTGTGGCGAAGCGTTGCTCTCGCGCAGATGGCGGAGGAAATCGGCGACGGCTTTGGCGACGATGGTCTGGTCTTTGGTCATTTCTGAATCTCGAATTGCAGATTTCTGATTTCTGATTGAAAAACGGCGTCGCGGCTGCTTCCCCGTGTTTCTTCCAATCAACAATCAGCAATCAACAATCAGCAATCAACAATCAGCAATTTTCTTCATCTGGCCTTGGCTCGCGGATGATGTTTCTGATAGACGGTTCGCAGGCGATCGAGCGCCAGATGGGTGTAGACCTGAGTCGTCGAAATATCGGCGTGGCCTAGGATGGTCTGCACCGTCCGCAGGTCTGCGCCGTTCTCCACCATGTGCGTGGCGCAGGAGTGCCGCAGCATGTGCGGCGACGCCCTGCGTCCCGAACCGGCCGAAGCGGCCCGCACCATCTGCCAGACGCGCTGGCGCGTCAGCCTGTGAGCGCCGCGCGCCAGAAACAGCAAGGGCGAGCCTTTGAGTGGCGCCGCTGTGGTTGGGTTTCGCTTCCCGGTCGACAGCACGGGCCGCGAGTGGGTGAGATATTCCGTCAGCGCCTGTTGCGCCGATTTTCCCAGCGGAACTACGCGCTCCTTATCGCCCTTGCCGCGCACCAGCATATAACCGGCTTCCAGTTTGAGGTCTTCGAGCTTGGCATCAACGATTTCCGAAACACGCAAAGCCCCGGCATAGAGGACTTCAAGCATAGCCCGATCGCGAACCGCCAGCGCCGCGGACTCTTTCGTTTCCTGCGCTCGCGTTCCGGTATGCCTCAGTCTCGGCGCGGCGAGCGTGGATTCCATCTCGTCACGTGCCAGGGATTTGGGCAAAACCTTCCACTGCCGAGGCGATTCGATGTTCAGCGTGGGGTCGTGTTCGATTTTCTTGTCGAGCAGCAGGTAACGATACAGATGCCGCAGCGCCGAGAGCTTCCGCCCCACGCTGCGTCCCTCCACCTGATTGGCAAAGAGCTGTTGCAGAAATTCGCGGGCATCGTTGCGACGCGCGGTGAGCAGCGTACGCTTGCGTTTTTCCAGAAACTCGGCGAACTGGCCGACGTCGGTGGTGTAGGCGGCGACGGAAAGCGGCGCGAGCCCTTTCTCGATTCTCAAGTAGTCGAGAAAGCTGGCAAGCACATGCGAATTGGTTTCCGCAGACATGATCAGGAGGAGATCCAGTATCCGCGTTATCGGACGCTGGGAAAAGTGACGATCCGGGTGCGGAGTCGATCCCGGTTCACCAGCCGCTGGCGAACAGCCTGTGCGCGGCACGCAGTCCGCACTTCTGATATTTGTCGTAAGCTGCGGCGGCTCGATCCCGGATTTGTTCGCCAGTCTCTCCGCCGATCCAGCCGTCCAGCGCGGCTTTCAGCGTGTAAGCCTCGGGAGCCATCAGGCCGGTCGTCCACAACAGAGGGTGCGCCCCTGACGCGCGCAGAGCCTGCGCAAAAAACTGTTTGCTGGCACATGCCAGAATAATCGCGTCGCGGTGGAGCTCATTCTTGTTCCGCGGAAATTCGGAGAGCTGAAAATCCATCAACCCATCGTGCCCGATATATGCCACAAGATTGGAAGCGCCGCCCGCGCTGAGAACCCGGGAGTGCGAGATGGGTGGCAGCGTAATGGCCTCCGCGTTGGCGCCCGCGGCCGCGTCAAGAAAATCGACGATCGCCTGGCGTATTTCTGCCCCGCGATACGCGTCGGCCACGAGATACACATTGGTGCCGCGATTCCTGAACACGCAACGCTCGAGGACTGCGGTCTTCGACGCTTTTCCGCAGCTCGTTCGTTCCCAGTCGGAGCTACGGCCAAAAAATGTTTCCACTCCATAGGCCGAGCCCCAGTAGAGGTTATGCTCCGGATCTTCCCCGTTGCCCAATTTCGCGGGCACGGGAACGATTCCCTGATGCTGGTTGTCAGCCAAAGCGACGAAGACATGGACGACACGCGGCTGGGCCGGTTGCGCACACAACCGCGCGCCCAGGGTTAAGACCAGAGCGAGCAGACTCAGAAAAGCGGCGCCAACTCCCCGCGCCTGAACGATCCTGCTCACGCCTTGCCCACTTCTCGCAGCATCTCCACCGCGTAGAGAGCTCCCTCGGGAGTTTCTTCGTGCTTGAAGTAAGCGAACACGTCGCGTCCGTCCGCGATGTGCCCGTGAATGCGGTCGATCATTGAACGGCGTTCCTCACCGCTGTAGCTCGGCTTGCGGAAGCGGTAATAAACAAACCCGGCGGTCACAATCTCGGGCGTGGTCATGGTCTCGGTCTCAGCAATGCACACGGCTGCCTGATGCGAGCGCAGCAGATCCCATGTGGAATCGGTAAACCACGAGGCGTGACGAAACTCGAAGGCAGCTGGAGCGGTGCGCGGCAGAATGGAGAGGAAGTCTTTCAGCAAAACAGTGTCTGCCTTCAGGTTTGGCGGGAGTTGGAATAGTATTGGGCCGAGTTTCCCGGCCGAAGCCAGCGGCTCAATCGTCGCCAGAAATCTTGGAACAAAGTCCTCTGCCCCTTTCAGCCGCTTAATGTGCGTGATTACCTGGTGCGCTTTCACACCGAAACGAAAATGCGGCGGAGTTTCCTGAATCCACTTCTGGATGGTAGTTTCCTTCACCAACTGGCGGAAAGTGAAGTTCACTTCCACCGTATTGAGCTGTGTGGCGTAATGGCCCAGAAATTTTTTCTGCGCTAGCTTGGCAGGATAAAAGTCAGGCTTCCAGCCCGGGTAGGCCCATCCGGAGGTTCCAGCGAAGAGTTGGGGCATAGGCTATTCGATGCGAGGTACCGGCGCTGCCAAGCGGGCAAGTCGAAGGGAGTGCCCGCTCCACACAAGCACGGGATTATACCTTGCGCCGAGTCTTCCCGACCGTGGGCTTGTTCGCAACTTTCTTCGCGGCCCGTTGTACAGACGCAGATCGTTCATCTTCCGCTTGCGCTGGGATCTCGATTGGCTGCGGCTTTTCTGCGGCCGCTGTCCCAGCCAGCTTCCTCAGATCGGGCAGTTTTTGCTTCAACTCCAGCACCGGCTCAAAAAGATCGCCCATCTTCTCGAAACGGGCCACCGCCTCTTTCGCTTCAAACACCAGTAGACCCGCTTCTTTTTTCTTGTGCGCGCGTTCGACCTCGTCCCACGTCACCGGAGTAGAAACTGTGGGATGTTCGCGCGCCCGCAGCGAATAAACACCGATGGTGGTTTTGTGTTCGTCGTTCTGGCTCCAATCCACAAACACTTTGCCGGTGCGAACCTGCTTCTTCATGTCGGACACAACTTGATCGCGGTGGTCATGCTCGAGAAGTTGTGCCAGGGCATGTGAGAAAAGCTTGGTTGCCTCGTAGGTCACCGGAGTGTTCAGCGGCACATAGATTTGCAACCCCTTCGATCCAGAAGTCTTGGGGAAACTCTCGAGACCGAAATGTTCAAAGATCTCGCGTAGCCATAGGCCCACCTGACAGCACTGCACAATGTTCGCGGGCGGGCCTGGGTCCAGATCGAAGACCATCTCGGTCGGGCAAGTGATGTCCCGGGCCAACGCAAGCGACGGATGCAGTTCGAGCGCAGCGAGATTGGCCAGCCACACCAGCGTCGCCATATCGTCGGCAAGAACATAGTGGATGGTGCGGCGGTTGCGCCCGCTCCAGATCGGGGCCGTCTTCACCCAGTCGGGTCGATGCATGGGGGCATTTTTCTCGAAAAATGGCTCGCCCTCCACGCCGTCGGGATAGCGTTTGCGCGTGAGTGCGCGCCCGGCCAGATGCGGAATAATCGCCGGCGCAATGCGGACGTAATAGTCGATGACCTGCTTCTTGGTGAAACCGACGGCAGGGTAAAGCACCTTCTCCAGATTCGACAGCTTCAACTGCTTACCCTGCACTTCAATGACAGAATCCATCGTGCGCTCCCGCCCGCATTGTGCCTGAAAGTGTGCCCAGAGCAAAATGCAAGGTGGGTTTGACAACCTCCCTTGCCGCCACGTACTTTCAAACTTCTGCCCTGCGAGTTCGTCCAAATCATGTCCGCCCATTTCATCGCGATCAATCCGGAGGTCCAAATGAAACCCCGCGCGCTTAAGATCACTGCGATTTTCTTATTCGTTTTCCTGCTGTCAGGCCTTGCCGCCGCCCAGGACATCGCTTCCTTTGCAAAGCGCATCACGGTGAAGAAGCTGCCGAACGGTCTGACTCTGCTGATCTGTGAGAGGCCGGAGGCCCCGGTTTTTTCTTTCTACACATTAGTTGACGCGGGTTCGGCCCAGGACCCGATGGGCAAGACCGGACTGGCTCATATGTTCGAGCACATGGCGTTCAAGGGCACGGACAAGATTGGCACCACCGACTACGCCGCCGAAAAACCGGCGCTGGCAAAGGTCGAGGTCGCCTACGCGGCCTACATCGCCGAGCGCGACAAGACCGTGGGCCGCGACGAAGCCAGGCTGAAGCAACTGGAAAAGGATTGGAAAGATGATATTGCCGCCGCCGACAAATATGTCAGGTCGAACGAATTCGGCAAGATCATCGAGGAGAACGGCGGCGAGGATCTCAACGCCAACACCGATTACGACGAGACCGCGTATCACTATTCTCTTCCCGTCAACCGGCTCGAGCTGTGGGCATATCTGGAATCGGAGCGATTCCTCCATCCCGTGTTGCGCGAGTTTTACAAGGAGCGCAATGTGGTCATCGAGGAGCGGCGACTGCGTACCGACAGCAATCCCACCGGCCGGCTGATCGAGCAGTTCACCGCCGAGGCGTTCGAGGCGCATCCTTATCACCGGCCAACGGTGGGATGGATGTCCGATTTGAATTCGTTCTCTGCCACCGACGCGCAAGAGTTTTTCGACAAGTATTACGTGCCGTCGAATATGGTGGTCGCAGTTGCTGGCGACTTGAAGGCAGCACGGGACATGCCCATCCTAGAGAAATACTTTGGCCGTTTGCCGACGCGACCGCAGCCGGATGAAACCACCACTACCGAGCCTCCGCAGAACTCCGAGCGCAGAGTGGTGCTGAAGGAACAAGCCCAGCCGCTTTATCTCGAGGGCTATCACCGTCCCGACTATCGCACCAAGGACGACGCGGTTTACGACGCCATCACCGATCTCATGTCCGAGGGCCGCACATCGCGGCTTTATCGCGCGCTGGTTCGGGACAAGAAAATCGCGTCGTTCTCGGCAGGATTCACCGGCTTACCCGGCATCAAGTATCCGCATCTGTTCGCGTTCTACGCATTGCCGTTGCCGGGGCACACCACGCAGGAAATGGCGGACGCCATCCACGCGGAGATTGATCGCTTGAAGAAAGAAGACATCAGCGACGACGAGTTAAAGATGATCAAGACGCGCACCAAGGCCAACCTCATCCGCAGCCTCGCTGATAACGAGGGGCTCGCCACCAACCTGGCCAGCAACCAGACGCGCTACGGCGACTGGCGCGAACTTTTCCGCTCCGTCGACCGCATTGACCTGGTTACCAAGGCCGATATTCGCCGCGTCGCCAACGAAACTTTTGTGGATACGAATCGCACCGTGGGCATCATCGAAACCGCGGGCGGCGGGGGCAAGCCGGGTGCAGGCGAATCCGGCGATCAAGGAGGTGCGCAATGAACGGGCGCAAAATGAAGATGACAACGAAAGCGATCGTCGTCACAGCCACTCTTGCCGCCGCGATCTTTGCCGCTTCTCCCCGTGCATTGGCCCAGGCCGCGAGTTACCAGCAAGTTCCTATTCCTCCTCTGCCGGCTTTCCATCCCCAGCAACCCAAGCGCGTCGAACTTTCCAACGGTATGGTGATCTTCCTCCAGGAAGATCACGAACTGCCGCTGATTGACGGCAGCGCTCGCATTCGCGGCGGCTCGCGCAACGAAGCCGCCAGCAAAACCGGCCTGGTGGATATTTACAGTGACGTGTGGCGCACCGGCGGAACTAAGACCCAGACCGGGGATCAACTCGACGACTTTCTTGAAGTGCGCGCCGCCAAGGTCGAAACCGGCGGCGGCCCCGACTCCACTACCATCAGCTGGTCGTGCCTCAAGGCTGATCTTGACGACGTTTTCAAAGCGTTCGTCGAGGTGCTCGAGCACCCAGAGTTTCGCGCCGACAAAATCGAGATCGCGCAAAAGGGCGAGGAAGACGGCATCTCGCGCCGCAACGATCAAGCCGGAGGAATCGCCGCGCGCGAATCCGCCAAGCTCGCCTACGGCCCCGACAATCCCTACACTCGCGAGCCCGAATATGCCACCGTGGCCGCAATTACGCGCCAGGACTTGATCGAGTGGCACGGCAAGTACGTTCACCCCAACAACATCATTCTCGGCGTGACCGGCGATTTCGATTCCGCCGCCATGGAAGCCAAGCTGCGCGCGGCGTTCGAGTCGTGGCCCAAAGGTCCAGCGCTTCCCAAAGACAATGTTCAATACCACCCGGCCGCACCCGGTTATTACCTCGTCCCCAAAGACGACGTGAACCAGAGCAGCATTCACATGGTTGCGCTCGGCATAACCCGCGACAATCCCGATTTTTACGCCATCAGCGTATTCAACGAAGCTTTCGGCGGAGGATTCTCTTCGCGCCTGTTCAACGACATCCGCACCCAGCGCGGTCTCGCTTACAACGTGGGCGGCGGGATTGGCGCCAATTTTGGGCATCCCGGCATCTTGCAAATCGTGATGGGCACCAAGAGCCAGAGCACCATCGAAGCCATTCAAGCCGCCGGTGAAGATATCGACAACCTCGCCAAGCAACCCATCACGGATGATGAAATCAAGCGCGCGAAGGATTCCATCTTGAACGCGTTCATCTTCCGCCTCGACTCCCCCGACAAGATTCTCGGCGAGCGCGTGACCTACGAGTATTACGGCTATCCTCCCGACTGGCTGGATAAGTACGAAGCTGAAATCAGGAAGGTGACCGCGGCAGATGTAAACCGCGTGGCCGCGAAATATTTGCACCGCGATCAACTCGCGGTTCTGGTGGTTGGCAACACCAAAGAATTCGACAAGCCGCTTTCGTCGCTGGGCGCGGTGAAAGAAATCGATATTACGATTCCGCCTCCGCCCGGGGCGAAAGAGGATGCAAGAGCGGGCTCGAACGGCAGCGCAAAACAAGAAGGCTCGAATGACAAACCCGCCCCAAAGGTCACCGAATCGAACGCCGAAGGCAAAGCACTCGCCGCGAAAGTGGTGGCAGCCATGGGCGGCGAGGCCAAACTCGCCGGCATCAAATCAACCAAGGCCAGCCTGACCATCACGCGGAAAACGCCGCAGGGCGACGTCCCCGTCCCGATGGAAACGATCATCGTCTTTCCTGACCACCTGCATGCAGACTTGCAAACGCCCGACGGAAACCTAGAAATCGTATACACACCCGATGCTGCCTTTATGGCCCTACCCGGGAGGGGAATGCGTGACCTCCCCGCCTCGCAGAAAGCGGAGAGTCTGGAGCAGATCAAGCGCGATCCTATTTTCATCGCGGCCCACTGGAAAGATCCCAACGTTTTCTTCCACGCCGCTGGAACGGAAAAGGTCGGCAACGTCGAAGCCCGCATCGTGGACGTGAATGCCGCGGGCGCCGCTATCCGCTGGTTCGTCGATCCGCAGACCGGACACATCCTGAAAGAGACGTATCGCACCCTGGGTCCGAGTGGCCCCGTACAGGGTGAAACCATCATGGAAAACTGGAAGCCCCTCGGCGGTCTGACGGTCCCCCTCGTCCGCAAGAACAAGCAGAACGGCGAAGATTCCAGCGCAGCGGAGTACACAGCGCTGGAAGTCAATCCCACAGTAGATTCGAAAATCTTCGACAAGCCAGCAGCGAAAGAAGGCGATCAACCGTAGGATCAACCTGAGCCTGATCAACTCTGGCCTCGATCAACGCCGGCAACGATCCCGAAACAGCGCGCTCCGCGCGGCTCATCGCTACTTTCATCGGCCCCGTTCATTGACTGCGTGAGCGTGGCCACCGGTAAAGAGGAATGCCTGCCCAGGCTGACGGAAGATCCCCGCGGCTTCGATCCTTGGGAATTCTGGGTCGGCCTGGCCCCCGATGACTCCCCGCTCCTGATGCGAGATCGCAGCACCCAGGAAATCTACAGCCTGGATGTGCGCTTCCCGTAGCTACTTGGCTTGTGTAGTACCTTCGAGCATTCTATAGAACGTCGCGACCTGGTTCCGCTGGCCATCAAAACCCGCGCGTAGGCGGGTTCCAGCGCACTCGACGTAAGCGAGCGGTGATGTTTCGACGTGCTCCGGCCGGGATACGTAAGAAGGCCAGTAGTCCAGGCAAGTGACACTCTCGCTGCCGACCCTGAGCACGCGCGAGCCGATTACTTCGCTGTCTTTTGGGACACGACGGTCGGTCGCATTTTCCTCGGATTGAAGGTATGGCGTGGTCCTGATGTCCCAACTGGAAAGTGGAGCGCGCATTTTCAAGTAAGGCCTCACGCCGAAGGCAATGCCGCGACTCGCCCAACCTGCCACCCATGACCTGCCTGTCTCCTGCTCATCCCACCGGGAGCGGACGATCCAGGTGCGCGGAATCGGAACGCGGTAACCAGGCAAGCTCGCGGGTCGGACAGAACTGACCTGCGACAGAATCCCCCCTATTTCGGGGAGAAACAAGAAGACCAAAAGTACAATCAACACTGGGATCCACGGCGCCAAGCGGATTCCCCGGCTGCGCCATTTGCGCTCGCGCGGATCGATCCCCGACTCTCGCTCGGTCAGCCACCTCCTAGATTCCAGCTGAACGCTCCACTTAGCTCCTTTCCTAATTACGAAACGCAGACTCAGGATGACGACGCCTACGAGCACGGGCAGTAGCACCACGAAAATTACCTTACTGATCGAATAAGCCCATACCAAGAGGCCGACGGGGATGAAGATCAAAGTGAGAACGACAGGCACGCCAAAAGAGCCCACCAAGAGAATCATCGCCGCCCTGCGGCCCCAGTGGTAGGAACCGTACATAATCCGCGAAAGAAGCGCGGCTAAGCCTGGGATGACCAAGAGTTGTCCCCAGGCTACAACCGCTGAGTAAGCCCATCTATTCGGATAACCGAGGTGCGGCAGCATCACGCTCAAGAGCGCCCCGGCCTCGAGCAGAGAATATCCCGCGACGACAGCGACAATGATCAGTGCTTTCTTCACAACCTCCCGTGTTCCGGCCGCGAGACGCGCTACTCCATTGGAAACCAAGTTAAGGACTAAGGTTCCCGGTTTCGGTGACATTGAGCGCTTTCGGAGAACCTCTTTCGCGGTTGACAAACCTCGCGGTCCGCAATATCGTACATAGCGAACAAAAGGCGAATATACAGTGCCATCCCTGACCTTGCTCCCTCTTTCCGATAAACCTCATCTCGTCGGCATTGCCCGCCTCGCTTCCGAGGGCGAGTCTCTGCGCGAAGGGCACCATGTTGAATACTTCACCCTCCCAGCCAAGTCTCTGCTGAACCGGTGCGTGAGCGGCAGGCAGATGCCCTTTACCTGGTCCATCAATCCTTACCGCGGCTGCGAATTCGCCTGTAAGTATTGCTACGCCCGCTACACCCACGAGTTCATGGAGATGCGCGACGGCGCGGACTTCGAGCAAAAAATCTACGTCAAGCAGCACGCGGCCAATCTGCTGCTCCATGATCTGCACCGCGTGAAAGCCGGAGAAGCCATCGCCCTGGGAACCGCCACTGATCCTTACCAGCCGGCAGAGCGGCGCTACGAGGTCACGCGCGGCATCCTCGAAGAATTCGCTCGCCATCGCGGATACGAGCTGGGCATTGTCACCAAATCGAATCTGATCATGCGCGACCTCGCTCTTCTGCAGGAAGTCGCCAAAACGAATAAGCTCTCCGTCCACATCACCATCACAACTTTGAATGTCGACCTGGCGCGGATTCTCGAGCCGCGCGCTCCGCGACCGGACCTGCGCCTTGATGCGGTTCGCGCCCTCAGTGAAGCAGGTGTGCGTGTAGGCGTGAGTTGCTCGCCAGTCCTTCCCGGGATCACCGATTCATCGGGCGACCTGGAAGCCGTGGTGCGCGCCGCCGCCGAAGCTGGCGCCGACCACGTGTTCGCCAATCCATTGTTCCTGAAGCCCTGCTCAGCGGCGGTGTTCCTTCCCTTTCTCGAGCAAAACTTTCCGGCACTGGCAGAGAACTACCGCCAGCGCTACCAGGGACGCTCATTCCTGCCGGAGGCCTATGCCAAGCGTCTGTCGCAATTGATCTATCGCTTCCGCGAGAAATATAAGATCTCGCGCGCCGATCGTCGCGGAGAGCGCACTGCCTACGCCACGAAGTGGGCCGTGCAGGAATTCGGCCAGCAGTTGAGTCTGTTTTGAAGAATTTAAGACTGGACGTCGGACCTTGGACTTCGACCTCGGACTTCTGAGCTCCGACCTCGGACCCCGGCCGGGCGAGAGTCTGAGGTCCGAGGTCTCATCCGCGGCCCTCAATTCTTCCGCTCCCTCTATAATCAGTGTCAACGCTCATGGCCACCGCCTTCCCCCAACAGCCTCCTGTTCAACCCGTGCCGCTCGGCGTCCGGCTGCGGAACTTCTGGCGCCGCGTAACCGAGGGGCTCGAAGTCAGCCAACTCTGGTCGCAGTTCGAGGGCGAAGCTCGCGCCAGTTACCGCCTTTACTCAAGAGACGTCGAAGCGAAGACCCCCGAGGGACTCACTCATCGCGGCCGCCGCCTACATGTAGTCAAGGAATTTTTCTGGGCGGTGCTAGAAAAACTATCGCCCGCGCGCCGCGTGCTCCTGCTGGCGGCTTTGATCATGCTGGCCATCCCTCACAACGGATTCAACTACAACGGAGAAGGCGGGAAGGTCTACTCGGTCGAATTCGATTCCCATTTCTGGGCCGGCCTGCTGCTCTTTCTCCTCCTCATCCTCGAAGTCGCCGACCGCGTGGTCATGAAGCGCGATTTGCAGATCGCGCGCGAGATTCAGACCTGGCTCCTGCCCGGCGCTGCGCCGCAAATTCCCGGCCTGGTCATCGCCTACACCACTCGCCCCGCAAACACCGTGGCCGGCGACTATTACGACGTGTTCCCGCGCCCCGGCAGAACGCCCGACAAAAATCGTCTGGTCCTCGCCGTGGCTGACGTCGCGGGCAAGAGCATTCCCGCAGCGATTCTGATGGCCACCTTCCAGGCCAGCCTCAAGACACTTTCTACGGCACAGGTTGCGCTGCCCGAACTCGTCGCCAACATGAATCGCTACGCCTGTTCCAACAGCCAGGGCGGATTGCGCTTCACCACCGCATTTCTGGCGGAGTATGACCCGGTCCGCCGCACGCTGGACTACATCAACGCCGGACACAACCAACCGATCCTGCGCCGCAGCAATGGAGCCATCGAGCGCCTCGACGTGGGCGGTCTGCCGCTCGGCATTCAGCCGGAAGCGAAATACGAATCGGCGAGTATCGCGGTCGCCCCGGGAGATTGGCTGCTGATCTTCACCGACGGCCTGGTTGAAGCCGAGAATTCTCATCAGGAAGAGTACGGCGAAACCCGCGTCCTGAGCGCCATTGCGGCCGGCGCAGCCCTGTCGCCCGGCGAGATGCTCAAGCGCCTGATGACCGAACTCGACCAGTTCGTCGGCCAGACGCCGCAGCACGACGACGTAACCCTGATGCTGCTGAAGGCAGAGTGAAGTTAGTCCCTCTTCATCTGTTCCGCGTACATCCGATGAAACGCATGCACACCCTTTTCCTGCGTCGCGCTGAAGCGCCCGCGCGAATAACTCCGCGAGCGCAGGTTCTTCTGCACCATCTCGCAGATGCCTACGTCCTCAATCTGGATCTGGTTGCTGAACTCGACTGACGCCTTCGCCCCCGGACTGCTGTGATCTTTCTCCGGTAGGTACCACTCAAAAATCGCCAGCGACCGCTCCGGCTCCAGCGGCAGCACGACGTTCAACGAAACATTATCGGGATAGCAGTTCAGCATCCAGTTGGGAAAAATCCAGAAATAGTCGGTAGTTAAATCCTCGCCCGCGTCCTCGTAGCGCCGCGGCGTGGTGTCTCCGGGCTGCGCGCCGCGGATCGGACTGAACTGCCGCACGTGCCGCTTGTAGGGCTCAACCACGTAGGCATTGAAATCCAGTTCGCGATTCAGCCCGGGGTGCACGCTGGGCAGGTGATAACCCTCCAAATAGTTATCGACATAAGTCTTCCAGTTGCACTTCATGTCATAGGTGCGGCGCTCGAACAGCTTCATCTCCGCGAAGTGAAACTTCTCCGCCTGCTTCGGCAGCTCGCCCAAACTCTCCCGCAGCGGCCGCGCCTGCGCATCGAGATTCACGAAGATAAAGCCAAACCATTCTTCCGTGCGCACCGGCGCCAACGCAAAGTCTTCGGCGCGAAATCCCTCCACGCCCTCGATCTCCGTGGCGCTGATCAGCGCACCGTCCAGGCTGTAAGTCCATCCGTGATAACCGCAGCGGAAGAGCTTACGCGACCCACATCCTTCCGCCGGAGGCCCGGCACGATGCCGGCAAACATTGTAAAAGCCGCGCAGCTTTCCATCGGCCCCGCGCACGATCAGAAGCGGCTCGCCCACCAACTCCGTCGTGAAATAGTCCCCCGCGCTCGCCACCTGGTCGCGGTGCCCCACCACTTGCCAGCTTCGCGCAAAGATCTTTTGTTTCTCGGCTAAGAAAGCCGACGGCTCGCTGTAGAGATATGAAGGCAGCGTCCAAGCCCGCGCCACATCGGAATCAATCTGCAGGGACTCAAAAGGGTTAGGCATAGGGAGAGCGTGCTTATTGTAATCTGGAAACGTAGGCCGGAAATGTGATCTGAAATTGCAGACTGAAATTGCCTTGCCGATTCAATCGTGCCCCAGCTCAAAACACAAAAGCCGATTTCCTCGCTGACCCGCGCCTCACTGCTTTCGCTGGCAGGAGTGCTGATCGGTACGCTTCTCACATTCGCTTCGACCTTCACTTTCGGCTGGGTCTATGACGACCCACCGCAGATCCCGCAAAACTCGAATCTTGAGTGGAGCCGTTTCGGCTTCCTCGTCACGCACCAACTCTGGGCCTCGGTGGCCGGCATGGAGGGCCGTTTTTACCGCCCGTTGCTCACGCTCTGGTTCCTGATCAACAAGACCCTCTTCGGTCTCAATCCTCACTACTTCCACGTGACCACAGTCCTGGCCCACGTCGCAGCCACGGCTCTGGCATTCTTCGTGGCCCGCACGTTATTGAAGGACGCAGGCGCAGCCCTGTTTGCGGCGGCGATCTTTGCCGTCCATCCCCTGCAGACGGAGTCAGCCTCGTGGATCTCCTCGGTAAACGACTCTCTCGCCGCCGCTCTCTGCTTCGCCAGCTTCTTGATTTACCGCAAAGCCCGCACCACCCCACGCAATCCCACCGCCTGGTGGACGCTCGCCGGAATTCTTTTCCTGCTCGCGTTGCTCACCAAAGAAGTCAGCGTCGTGCTGCCGGGGATTATTCTCGTCGATCTTTGCTTCGTCGATCTCTGCTTCGATGATCTTTCGTCGGCCTTCCTTTTATCAGACGCCGACAGCGAACCACAAGCGTCGCCGCCGCGGCGCTTTCCGGTCTCGGTAACGATCGCGGCGATCGCAACCTACGGCGCTGTCGCCGTACTTTGGCTCGCTCTCCGCTCCTGGGCCCTGGGCGGGACGGCCGCGATTTCCTCTTCACTGCCGTGGAGCACCACCGTGCTGAGCGCCCCCAAAGTCATCCTGTTTAATTTGTACCGTGTAGTTCTTCCCATAGGCTTGAGTCCGCACTACGACTTCCGCTTGATCGAATCCCCGGGCCCACAGTTTCTTCTCACGCTACTGGCTCTGCTTGCTCTCGCCGCGCTCGCCATCCTCGCAGCAACGCGCGATCCCCGATTGTGGGTCGCATTCGCATGGCTGATTTTTCCCATGCTTCCCACCCTCAACCTCCGCTGGATGAACGAAGACGATTTCATCCATGACCGCTACCTCTACATGAGCATGCTGGGAGTGGCTCTGCTGGCCGCGGCCGCCTACGCCCGCATCAGAGAGTGGATAAAAACAAAGTGGCCCGCCATGCAGTTGTTTCGGCCCTTGGCCGCGTGCCTCGTAGTAATGCTGGCCTTTGCCAGCGCCATTCAGTCCCAGTACTGGGCCACCGACGTTGTCCTGTTTGCGCGTGCCGTCGACCGCGCTCCCGACAACGAATGGGCGCAACTGAACTACGGCTCCGCCCTGAGCGCACGCGGCAAATTCGCCGACGCCGCCCCCCACTTCGCGCGCTCCTACGAATTGAAGCCGGGCTGGCGCGCCGCGGATTTCGCGGGCTTCGCCTATCAGCAGTCCGGAGACTTATCTCAGGCCGAACACTGGTTCAGAACCGCGCTGCAACTCGATCCCTCTCTGGCCAACGCCTGGTTCGGACTGGCCCAGGTTTCCCTGCTGCGGCATCTCCCGGAACAAGCCATACCATATTTGCAAAAAGCGCTCGAGCTCGAGCCCTCCGCCGACGGATATCACTACGCCCTGGGAACCGCGCTCGAGCAGATCTCACAACCGAGTGGCGCAATCGAGGAGTACAAAACGGAACTGCAGCTGCATCCCTATCAGACGGGCGCCCGAAAAGCCCTTGATCGACTCCAGCCTCCAGCGCGATGATGAGCGGAGACACGGGGTTACCCGTCGTGCAAGGTCATAAAACTGCCCCGTTCTATAACGGGAAGCAGCCGAACCCGGGATGACAGGATTTGTCAGTTCGGCGACGGATTTTGGCACCAAAACAAGCCTGAAAGAGGTTTTAGAATTGGGACTGAAGTTTGGCCTCGTAATGAAAATAAAGCCCTTTGCCCAAATTGCCCCCGGAACCAAGGTAACCAGGAGATTTGGTCCAGCAAATGCCGATATCTATCCCGACTGCGTCATTCGTGACCAGAACAACTTCAAAACAGAACCATACGAGGGGAAAATCGAGATGCGGAAACAGAAGGGTTTCTCACTAATCGAGCTGCTGATCGTGGTGGCAATCATCCTGATCATCGCAGCTATCGCAATTCCTAACTTGATGCGCGCCAAGATGGCAGCCAACGATTCGTCCGCGGCCGCTTCTGAGCGCTCCATCGTCACCGGTGAAATCGGCTACTTCGCGGCTTATCCCACGATTGGTTTCACCAACCTGTTGGCTCTGGGCGGCGCGAACGGTGCGCAATGCGTTCCGGGCACCGCGACCGCTTGCATGATCGACAGCAACCTGGCCAACAACGGTACTCCTCCGGGATCTGGTAAGAGCGGATACCTCTTTGTCTCGACGCAGAGCACTGGCGCGGGCAGCCCGGTTCCGAACCAGTTCCTGACCACCGCCACTCCGATCAGCGTCACGACCGGTTCCAAGGCGTATTGCGCCACGGACGACGGTGTGGTGCGCACACAGCCCGCTGGCACGATCACGATCGTCGCTTCGTATATCGCCTGCCAAGGCCTGAACCCGCTGGCGAACTAACATAACTCGGCGAAGTATCCGGGGAGGATACAAGCCAGGAGCAGCGGACGAAAGTCCGCTGCTCCTTTGTTTTTTGGGCACATGTTTCTTGCCAATTGCCGCGCGTCCTGAGTCAGACACCTCCGCAAGTCCCGATCCAGCCGCCCTCGCGTCCTCGGACACCGCCACGCGATCCTAATGCAGCCACGTTCCGCGCATTGTCATCACTGAGAGTTTGTGACCTTCTTGAATTTTCGACGATTCGGTCGTCGTAACCGCTTTGTTTGCAGCATCGGTTTTTGTCAACTTCGAAAAAGTCACAAACTCCGAGCGAAGCGAAGGACCTATGCGATTTGCCGTCAGCGCCTCAACAGCGGCAGATTGCATAGGTTCTTCGGCCCGCAAAGAGCGCCAGCCTCTGTTCTGCTCCGTCCCGGTCCCGCAGCTAGTCCCGTTTCCGAGATGCCGCGGCCTGTCAACAACTCTCGAACGACGACACATATTGTCATCAAAATCATCCGCCACGTGCCTTCGTTCCCTCGGTTTTTCTCCCATCTTGTTGAAACGGTGGGCCGGAGTAGTCGTAACCTCAGGTCGCCCGAGTTCGGCCAGTGACCTGCCTCACAAAATAGGGAGCGGCATTTCAAAGGGGATCCGAATTTCTTTCAACGGGCGACAATCATCCGATGCAAAAGCAAAAGGGTTTCTCACTAATCGAGCTGCTGATCGTGGTAGCAATCATCCTGATAATTGCAGCTATCGCTATTCCTAACTTGATGCGCGCCAAGATGGCAGCCAACGATTCGTCCGCGGCCGCTTCTGAGCGCTCCATCGTCACCGGCGAAATCGGCTATTTCTCGGCTTATCCCACGATTGGTTTCACCAACCTGTTGGCTCTGGGCGGCGCGAACGGTGCACAATGCGTTCCCGGCACCGCGACTGCCTGCATGATCGACAGCAACCTGGCCAACAACGGTACGCCTCCGGGATCTGGTAAGAGCGGCTACAAGTTTGTCTCGACGCAGAGCACTGGCGCGGGCAGCCCGGTTCCGAACCAGTTCCTGGCTACCGGTACCCCGATCAGCGTCACGACCGGTTCCAAGGCGTATTGCGCCACGGACGACGGTGTGGTCCGCACGCAGCCTGCTGGCACCATCACGATCGTCGCTTCGTATATCGCTTGCCAAGGCCTGAGCCCACTGGCGAACTAACATACCTCATCAGTTTGGCGAAGTACCTGGGGGAGGGTACAAGCCGAAGGGCAGCGGACGAAAGTCCGCTGCTCCTTTGTTTTTTGGCACGCTGTGCGCTGTGATTCGGAAGACTAGCGGGTGCCCTAAATGCAGCCACCGTATGCGCGTTGTCATCAAAGGCGCGCGTTTTTCTTCGCGCGCCGAGGGATCTCAGTCTGATCCGCCGTGGAAGGCCAGCCATACGCCTCCTCCGCCAGATCTTCCCGGATTTGGCACTGCTTCCACCCGCACCCCGTCAAAGCGCGGAATCTTGTCATCCCCCTTCGAAACATGACATATATTGTCTGCAGGAGCATCCATCACACGCCGTCTTCACCAGAAATTCGCCAACGGTTTGTTGACAACAAAGGCCCAGCGCCCCGCAATCGCCCGTCTCCCAACATGGCCAGCAAAGTGCCATCAGCATAGAGACGACATTCCAAAAACGGTCTGAATCTGAAGGGATTACAATCATCTCATGCAAAAGCAAAAGGGTTTCTCACTGATCGAACTGCTGATCGTGGTGGCAATCATCCTGATCATCGCAGCTATCGCAATTCCTAACTTGATGCGCGCCAAGATGGCAGCCAACGACTCGTCCGCGGCCGCTTCTGAGCGCTCCATCGTCACCGGTGAAATTGGCTACTTCGCGGCTTATCCCACGATTGGCTTCACCAACCTGTTGGCTCTGGGCGGCGCAAACGGTGCACAATGCGTTCCCGGCACCGCGACTGCCTGCATGATCGACAGCAACCTGGCCAACAACGGTACTCCGGTGGGATCTGGTAAGAGCGGATACCTCTTTGTCTCGACGGAAAGCAAGGGCGGGGGCAGCCCGGTTCCGAACCAGTTCCTGGCTACCGGTACCCCGATCAGCGTCACGACCGGTTCCAAGGCGTATTGCGCGACGGACGACGGTGTGGTTCGCACACAGCCCGCTGGCACGATCACGATCGTCGCTTCGTATATCGCCTGCCAAGGCCTGAATCCGCTGGCGAACTAACGTTTGCGAGCTAGCGTAAGCAAGTTTGGCAAAATACCCGGGGAGGGTATGAGCCAGGAGCAGCGGACACAAGTCCGCTGCTCCTTTTGCTTTTTGCCAGACCTGTCCTCGTAAACGCCGTTCTTCGTAGCACTGTTCACTCCGCTCGTCGCATCGGACTGACAGGAATTGTCAACCTCGAGCGATCTGATCAAGCTGGATGTGCCGGCCCGCGTCGGGTCGTCGCTGCAAGTCGCACAAAACACAGCCAGTTCCCAATGACCATCGGACTGCGACAGGCAACCGATTTGGTGCATCGCGTGCAACGACTTATGTAGCAGTCGGAAGTTGCGACGGGTTTTACGGGCTTGGGGAACAACATGCGCAATCACAAGGGATTCTCGCTAATCGAATTGCTGATCGTGGTGGCGATCATCCTCATCATTGCAGCCATCGCGATTCCGAACCTGATGCGCGCCAAGATGGCGGCCAACGACTCGTCGGCGAGCCAGTCCCTTCGGCAGATCACGACCGCCGAAATTGCCTACTTTGCGACTTATCCGACCATCGGCTATCCGGCGGCCCTGACCACTCTGGGCGGCGCGGGACCTTGCAGTCCAAGCATTGCGACTGCGTGTGCCATCGACAATTATCTGGCCACCAACGGCGCCGGAGCCGGCAAGAGCGGCTATAGCTTTACCGCAACCGGTTCGGCCAGCGCCGGGAGCGCGGTCAACGACCAGTTCTATTCCACCGGCACACCGCTCAGCGCTCAAACCGGCAGTCGTGCACTCTGCTCCATTCAAGATGGGGTGATACGCACCCAGCCGGCGGGCACGATCACGTTAGTCCCGAGCTATCCCACTTGCTTCGGGCTGAACCCGATGAGCAATTGAGCCTGAGCAACTGAGAATGCCCAACCGAGTTCGCATTCTTGAATCGACATTTCTGAAACCCGTTCCTAAGTCCTACCCTTCGTGCACGTGACGGACGTAACTCTCGACCCATTCTCAAAATTTGCCGTCATTGCTTATAATTTTCTCGAAGCACAGTATTCCACGTTCACTCTTTCGGAGTAGGACATGCCCGCGATTGAAATCCTCGGCCTGGAAAAAACCTACATGGTGGGGTTCTGGCGCAAGCGGCCCAAACGCGCCCTGTATCCCCTCAGCCTGAAGGTCGAAGAAGGCGAGATTTTCGGATTTCTCGGCCCCAACGGCGCCGGGAAGACCACCACCCTGAAGCTTCTGATGGGCCTGGTATTTCCCACCGCAGGCTCGGCGAAAATTCTTGGCCGCGACTGGAACGATCCCGAAGTGAAGGCGCAGATTGGCTTTCTTCCCGAACAGCCTTACTTCTACGACCACCTTACCGCCCACGAGCTGCTCAACTACTACGGCCAGCTTTCTGGCGTCCCCGCGAAAGACCGCAAGCGCCGCATCGACGAAGTGCTGATTCGCGTGGGCCTGACTGATGTGAAGGGCGTGCAATTGCGCAAGTTTTCCAAAGGCATGCTGCAGCGCGCCGGAATTGCGCAGGCTATTCTGCATGACCCCAAGCTGGTATTTTTCGACGAGCCCATGTCCGGCCTCGATCCCCTGGGCCGCCGCGACGTGCGCGACCTGATGGAGCAGCTGAAGCACGAAGGCAAGACGGTGTTCTTCTCCACGCACATCCTCTCCGATGCGGAAGCTCTGTGCGACCGCGTGGCTATCATCTACAAAGGAGAACTGCGGGGCGTTGGAGCGGTCGAAGATCTCACCTCGACCGTGCAGGGCAAAATTGAAGTGATCTGGCACGGCACGCAGATCCCGGCGTCGCTGAAGGCGCTGGGCGCGGAATGCCACATTAGCGGAGATACCATCCGCGCGGTTCTGGCGGAGAATCAACAGGACGCAGCCATCGACGCGCTGCGCCGCGAGCATCTTCGCCTGATCGCCCTCACGCCGCTGCGCACTTCCCTGGAAGCTTATTTCGTCGAGAAACTGCAGCGCGCCGAAACCAGCGCCGGAACTATGGCCGGGAAATCAGTGGGGGGCACAGTATGACCGCCCGCATCGTCCACATCGCCTCCAACACCTTCCGCGAAGCCGTGCGTGACCGCGTGCTCTACAACCTGATCGCGTTCGCCCTGCTGCTTTCCGGCTCAGCGATTCTCGTAGGACAAATCTCCATCGAGATCGAACGCCTGGTCGTGATCAACCTGGGATTAACCGCGGTGTCGCTATTTGGCATCGTGATTGCCATCTTCATCGGCATCGGCCTGGTGTCGAAAGAAATCGAGAAACGCACGCTTTACACCGTGCTCTCGCGCCCGGTGCGGCGCTGGGAATTTATTGTGGGGAAGTTCTTTGGCCTAGCCGGCACGCTGGTCGTGAATACGTTTTTCATGGCCATCGGAGTTTTTGGCGCACTGCTCTATGTGGCGCACAAGCTCACCAGTTCCGACGCGACGATCCTGATCGCGCTGTATTTCATCGTGCTCGAATTCCTGATCATCTGCGCCCTGGCGCTCTTGTTTTCTTCGTTTTCTACGCCGCTGCTTTCCGCCGTATTCGCCTTTTCGCTGTTCGTGATCGGCAGTTTCGCCGAAGACCTGCGCGGCTTCGCCGGCATGGCCCACGGCCTTACGCGCTGGCTGGCCACGGGAGCGGCTTACGCGGTCCCAAATTTTTCCGCGTTTAACGTGATCAATCTGGTGGCGCACGGACAGGCACCCTCCGGCCAGCTCATTCTGCAGAACACGCTTTACGCGCTCTTTTACGCCGGGATGGCGTTGAGCGGCGCGGTGCTGATCTTCGAGCGCCGGAACTTGAAGTGAAGTGATATGACATCGCACGACATGATGTCCGACGATGTAATGCCAGGCGAAGTAAAGTGACGCCACGCCGATGAATACGCAACGTCTGTCCTCGCAAACTCGAACTACGTTAATCGCAGCCGCCTGCCTCGTGCTCTGCGCGATGGCCAGTGTCCTGACCCTGCGCCGGGTTGACCAGCTTCGCCCGCGGGCCACGCTGGAAGACGTTCTCTATATCAGCTCGCCGAAAGTCGTGAAGCGGGCCAGCCTCGGCTACGACGGCCTGATGGCCTGCATCTACTGGACTCGCGCCGTGCAATATTTCGGCCAGCGTTTTCATGACCGTTCCCTGAGCTACAACGAACTCGCCCCGCTGCTGGAGATGACCACGCAGCTCGACCCGCAGTTGCTCGTGGCCTATCAGTTTGGCGCAAGTTTTCTGGCGCCCCGCCCGCCGAACGGCGCGGGACAGCCGGAGCGAGCCATTCAGCTGATGGAGTTCGGCGTTCAGAACAATCCCCAGGAATGGCATCTCTACTACGACCTGGGCTTCGTCTACTACATGGAACTCAAGGACTACGCGAAAGCCGCGGACGCGTTTGAACGCGGGTCGCATGTGGGCTCACATCCTTTCCTGAAGATCATGGCCGCGCAAATGGCTCAGCACGCCGGCGAACTCGATACTGCCCGCATGATGTGGAATGCAGCGTACCAGTCCAGTCAAGACAAACTGGTCCGGCAAAATGCGGTGGAGCACCTGCGCGCGCTGAAGGTCGACGAGGACATAACCAATCTACAAAGCACGGTGACCCGCTTCGGCCAGAAAACGGGAAGACTGCCCAACAGCATCTACGAATTGGCCACCGCAGAAAAGTGGCCGGGCGTTCCCGTGGATCCCGATGGCAACCCCTACACCATGGACCACACCGGCCGCATCCTGCTGAAACATCCCGAAGATTTCTCCTTCGCCACGCAAGGCCTTCCGCCAGGCTTCACGCCCGTAGCAAAGTTCCACGACCAGTAGAAACGTGGCGTGGGCTTGAGTGGAGACGGTGTTTGTGTGGGGACGGGCACTCTTGCCCGTCCGGCGCGCGCAGCCCGCCGCTTCTTCTACCTCTAAGCCAGAGATCTCAGGAAGCTCTCTCCAAGACAGATGACGAGCCCATGCATCTATGATGGCCAAAAGCAAATGAGCACGAACCCCTCGCCCCCGCCCCTGCTCCGCACCGCCCGACGATGGTGGAGCGACATCGCCGCCCGGCAAGGCCGCATGACAGCGTCACAAAATCTCCTGGCAGCTCTCTGGGAGTTCCTCCGCGATTCCACTCCAACCCGCCGCCGCCAGCGCTACGGTGACGCTGACTACGATTGGGACCACCACGTCAACACCACCAGCGGCGCCGTAAGCTGGCGCGACCGACTGCTGGGAGTTTTCCACTCCCCTTACCAGCCCACCGAGCCCACGCTGTTTCACGAGATGCTCGAAGCCTTACGCCAGCAAGCTCTCGATTTTCGCGAATTCACTTTCATCGACCTGGGCTCCGGCAAGGGACGCACGCTACTGTTGGCCTCCGACTATCCCTTCCGCCGCATTCTCGGAGTTGAGTTGCTGCCAGCGCTGCATCAGATCGCACAGGAAAATCTGCAGAAGTACAGCAGCGAATCGCAGAAGTGTTTTACGCTGGAATCCATCTGCGCGGACGCCACCGCCTTCCCTTTTCCGGCCGAACCTACCGTGCTGTATCTTTTCAATCCGTTCCCCGAGCCCGGACTGAGGCGCACGCTCGCGAATCTTGAGCAGAGTTTGCGGCAGAACGCGCGCCCGGTTTACGTGCTCTACCACAATCCGCTGCTCGAGAATGTAATCGGCGCGAGCGCAGCGTTTACGAAAGTGGGCGGGACGCACCAGTACTCTATGTACCGGAGTCAGGAATCGACGATACCCAGTGCGGAGAAGACCTCAGCGTAGAATTGACTGAGAAGTCCTCGGCGTTGAAAAAACCGGAATGCGGATCCGCCTCAATTTCGTCACAGCGGTCGTCTGTCTGACGGCAGCCTTGCTGGCAACCGCCAGCCCGGCCCCGGACGTCAAAACCCTGGCTGCGGCCGTGGACGAGCACTACAACCACCTCCACAGCCTGCAGGCCCAGTTCACCGAACTCTACCGCGGGTCCGGGATTGAGCGCACCGAGTCGGGTACCTTGTGGCTGAAAAAACCCGGCAAGATGCGTTGGGAGTACCGTTCTCCCAGAGAGAAACTGTTTGTGAGCGACGGAAAAGACGCGTGGTTCTACGTGCCCGCCGACCACCAGGCACGCAAAACGGCGGCGCGGAAGCTCGACGACATCCGTTCGCCACTGGCCTTTCTCCTGGGTAAGACTAAGCTGGAGAAGGAGTTAGATGCGTTGTCGCTGGCGCCAGACATTCCGCCGTCGGCCCCGGAAAATGTGGTTCTGCGGGGCGTGCCGCGGGCCCTGGCCGATAGCGTCAACGAGATTCTGCTGGAAATTGCGCCCGACAAACGCATCGTGCGTATTGTCATTGACGAGGTGGATGGATCGGTTACCGAGTATCGCCTGAACGACCAGCAGGAGGACGCAGCGATTGCCAACAGCCGCTTCCAGTTCCGGCCTCCAGCAGGGACCGAGACGATTGATGGCGATTTAGCACCGTGAGGAACCCGGTACGCGCAATGCAGCGCCAGAAACTTAGTACCGGAATGTTAAACTAGAACAGGGCGGCAAGCAGCTTCCAGGGACCAGAAAACAAGCAACATGGCGGAATTTGTAATAAAAGTGGCGGACGAGCGCGGTCACCTGCACCAGCAGGTGGAGCACGGCTATTCCGAGGCCGAAGTGCGCGACCGGTTTTCTTCGCAGGGCTACCTGGTCTATTGGGTCAAGCCGCAAGGGTTGCTCTCGGGAGGAATGTCGTTCCGGCGCGGCCGGCGCCTGAAGCAGTCGTCTTTCCTGGTTTTCAACCAGCAGTTTCTCACGCTCGTCCGAGCCGGACTGCCCATTCTGAATGCGCTCGAACTCCTGATCAAACGGCAGAAAGACGCGTATTTGCGCACGATCCTCGAAAATGTGCGAGAACGGGTGCGCGGCGGCGAGCTGCTGTCCGACGCCTTCGCCGCGCAGGGCATGATTCCCAAGATCTACACCACCACGCTGATGGCCGGCGAAAAAAGCGGCAACATTGACGAGGTCTTGACTCGCTATATCAACTTCCAGCGCCTGGCCATGACCTTCCGCAAGAAGCTGGCGGTGTCGCTGATTTATCCCACGCTGCTGGTCAGCGTGGTGCTGATCATGGTGACGTTTCTGTTCACCTACGTGGTGCCCAAGTTCGCGGAACTGTTCAACAGCTTGGACGCACAACTGCCCGCCATCACGCTGTTCATGCTGGCCGTAGGCCAGAACGCGCAGAAATATGCGCCTTTCGTCTTCGTTGGTCTGGTCGTGATTGGCCTTCTGTTCTGGCGGTGGAAGAATACCGACGGCGGCGCCGATCGCATTGACCGCGTCATCCTGAGCCTGCCGCTGCTGGGGGAAATCCGTTTGAAGCATCAGGTGTCGGCGTTTTCCCGCATGCTTTCAACGCTGCTGCAAGGCGGCCTGCCGCTGGTGCCTGCGCTCGAAACGGCAGGAGCCTCCATGACCAGCCGCCGCATCTTAAAGGGAGTGATGCGGGCCAGCGTACGGGTGCGCGAGGGACAGGGGCTGGCCAACAGCCTGGAAGAACAAAGCATCTTCCCTGATCTGGCGGTGGAAATGATTGAAGTTGGCGAATCCACCGGTGCCTTGCCGGCTATGCTGAATTCCGTGGCCGAATTTTACGAGGAAGATGTCCAGACCGCTCTGAGCGCGTCGCTGGCGCTGATTGAGCCGCTGATTCTGATCATCATGGCGATTTTTGTGGGCGCCGTATTGATTTCGCTGTATTTGCCGATCTTTACACTGGGGGTCCACTAAGCCGGGCGGACAACATAAGCAGCGTTTAAGAAATTGCGTTTAAGAAATGACCATGGCAGAAAAGAAATCCATCTTCGTCAACGGCGGCAACGGCGGCCAACTGGTCACGACCGGGAACCCGGTCACTGACCTCGAGCGCGCGCAGGATGTTGCACGCCGCTATCGCTGCGAATTCATCGACCTCACCGACTTCCAGTTGCATCACGAACTTTTCAAAAAAATTCCCGTCGAGCTGATGTTCCGCTACAATTTCGTTCCTCTCGAGGAAACCCCCGACGGCCGCCTGGCCGTCGCCATCGCCGATCCCAGCCAACTGATGATGATCGACGAGATCAGCTTGCTGCTCAAGCAACGCATCCTTACCAAGGTTTCCACGCTCAAGCAGATCTCGGACATCCTGAAGAAGACGGAGCAGTCGCAGCGCGTTCTGGAAGAAGCCAGCGAGAGTTTCACCATCATCCGCGAAGACGAAGCCACGGGCGCGGAAGAAACTCTCACCATCGACAAGCTGACGGCCACGGGCGACACCAGCCCGATCATTCGTCTTGTCGATACGACAATTTTCACTGCGCTGCAGCGCCGCGCTTCTGACATTCACATCGAAACGCGCGACGACTCGGTGTGTATCAAGTTCCGTATTGACGGCGTGCTCACCCAGGCCATGCCACCCATTGGAAAAGAGCATCACTCCACCGTCATCTCGCGTATCAAAGTCATGAGCGAGCTCGATATTTCCGAGCGTCGCGTGCCGCAGGACGGCCGTTTCCGCGTGAAGTACAACGGCCGCGCCATCGACTTCCGCGTCTCCATCATGCCTTCGATACATGGCGAGGATGCGGTGCTCCGCGTGCTCGACAAAGAATCGATGTCGGAGAAGTTCCGCACCCTGACTCTGAACGTTGTGGGATTTGACGAAGACGACCTGCGCCGCTTCCGCCGCTACATCAAAGAACCTTACGGCATGGTGCTGGTCACCGGACCTACCGGAAGCGGCAAGACCACCACGCTTTACGCCGCCGTCAACGAGATCAAGACCGACGAAGACAAGATCATCACCATTGAAGATCCGGTGGAATATCAGCTGCGCGGCATCACCCAGATTCCGGTCAACGAGAAGAAAGGCCTGACTTTCGCCCGCGGCTTGCGTTCCATCCTGCGCCACGATCCCGACAAAATCATGGTCGGCGAAATCCGCGACGCGGAAACCGCGCAGATCGCCATTCAGTCCGCCCTTACCGGCCACCTGGTGTTCACCACGGTGCACGCCAACAACGTGGTCGACGTGATCGGACGATTTCTGAATATGGGCGTCGAGCCTTACAACTTTGTTTCCGCCTTGAACTGCATCCTGGCGCAGCGGCTGGTGCGCCTGATCTGCGAGTCTTGCCGCACCCCGGTGCACTATGCGCCCGAGGTTTTGGAAGCCAGCGGCCTGGACGCGGCGCAGTGGTCGAAGGTTCCGTTGTATGAAGGTCCGGGATGCATCGAGTGCGCGGGCACCGGATTTCGCGGCCGCACCGCAATCCATGAACTGCTCGATTTGAGCGACCGCATCCGCGAAATGATTCTGGCCAAGCGGCCGACATCGGAGATTCGCCGCGCCGCTCGCGACGAGGGCATGCGCTTCCTGCGCGAGTCGGCGCTGGATAAAGTCCGGCTCGGCATGACCACGCTGAAAGAGATCAACAAGGTCACCTTCATCGAGGCCATGCGCTGAGAACTGCCGGAGAAGACATCCGGCAGAACGCAGAAGTTCAAAGGTTCCGAGATAAGAGCTCCGAAACAGCGTAGCCAGAGAGTAACGAGTTCCGAACGAAATGCGGCATTACCTGCGGAATGCGGCTATGCCCGTTCGGCGCTTGCATTTCTTCGCGGCAAAGTTTCTCATTTGTAGATAGGATTGAACTCACGGGGCGTGGTCAGGAAATGAGTTTAGGTTCAGGCACATCCAAACCCAAGCTGGCTTGCGAAATCGCAGCCGACCGGGTCATCGCCGGGCGGCTCGCCGACAAAGGCGGCCATCTGGAGGTTTGCGCCACTCGCGAACTTGCCCTGGGCACCGTCGTGCCCGACCTGCTCGAAAACAATCTGCGCCAGCGGGATGCGGTGCGGAGCGGAATTGAGGCGACTCTCAGCGGCGTGGCCGGGCGTTCGCGCGACGTCATCGCGATCGTCCCCGACGCTGCGGTGCGCGTGGTCCTGGTGGAGTTCGATTCCCTTCCCTCGGACACGGAAGAGGCGATCGGCGTGGTCCGATTCCGCCTGAAGAAATCGCTTCCTTTCGATGTGGAGAAAGCCAAGGTTTCCTATCATGCGCAGAAGTTCGCCGACGGCGTGCGCGTGGTGGCAGCGGTCGCGCTGGCCAGCGTAGTCGAAGATTACGAAACCGTCTTCAACCAGGCCGGATTTACTCCGGGAGTGGTGTTGCCCTCGATGCTGGCCGCGCTGGGCGCAGCGCAAGGCGTGCGCCCCACCTTGATCGTGAAAGTGGACGCCCGCACCACCAGCATCGCGATTCTGAATGATGGTCAGCTGCAACTGTTTCGAACTCTGGAAAATATGCGTGGCATCACCATCACCGGCGAGCAGCTGGCCGAAGACGTTTATCCCTCGGTGGTGTTTTTCCAGGATACCTACCATTTGAATATCGAACAGATCTACGTGGCGGGTGTGCCGGAATCCGGCAGCCTGGCGGTGGCTCTGCAGGCGCAAACCGGTGCCGACGTTCAGGAGCTGGTAGCCCCATCGCTCATGGGAGCAAACGCCAGCGGGTCGGTTCCGAGCTGGCGGATGGCGGGAGTGGTGGGAGCGTTGGTTTCGTAATTCATTATGCGTCTCGATATCAATCTCGCCAGCCAGCCTTACCTGGATGCCCGTGAATTCTGGCTGCGTTGGGGCACTGCGCTGGCGGCGGCATGCATTCTTTCGCTGGCGCTGCTGGTGAGCACCGTGACCGGCTGGAGCAACGCGCGCCGCGACCGGACCACCATCACCGATTTGCGGCAGAAAATTGCGCAGCGCGACCAGCTCCGCACTCAGGCCGAGGAATTCCTGAACCGCCCCGAGAACCGCACCACGCGCGACGAGTCCCAGATCATCAATTCGCTGATCGAGCGTAAAGCTTTTTCCTGGACCCGGCTGCTCGAAGACATGGAAAAGGTGATGCCGCCGGGTGTGCACCTGGTTTCCATTCAACCGAAACTGGACGACGAAAACCAGCTGGCGGTGAAGATGACCGTGGCGGGCACTTCGCGCGACCGCGCCATTGAACTGGCACATCGCATGGAAGAATCACACCACTTCACGCAAACCTCCATTGAAAAAGAAGGGATCGCGCAAACCCAGAGCGGAGACGCAGTGCAGTTCGACATCGCCGCGATTTATGTTCCGGATTTGTTTACCGAGAACACGGCGGCGGCGGCCAATGCAGCCCCCAAGAAGACTGCACCTCCTAAAGCGCCGGGTACGCCTGTCTCAGGTGCGCCTGCCAAAGGGAGGAAGCCCTGATGGCGGACCTGCGGAAAACCCGCAAGAACATTCAGACCGTATTATTCGTCATCCTCGGGGTGGACGTGCTCGCGGCCGTCGCATTTTTCTCTCCGCTGGTAGGTTCGGCGGAATCGCGCCTGCTCGAGATGCATACCTTGCAGGCCGAGCTCACCACCAAGACGCGGCAAGTGGAACCGCTGAAAGATCTGCCTCACAAGGTTGTGCTCGCGCGCCAGCAGATTTCCGACTTCTACACGAAAAGATTTCCCGCCCAGAGCTCGCAGATCCAAACCGAACTGGGCAAGGTGGCCGGCGCGGACGGTGTAGTCATCGAGCAGGGACAATACAAGGCCCAGGACGTGGGACCGGGCGGTCTGCGACCGATCGAGATAGAAGCGGACTTCGCCGGCAATTACCGTTCGCTGGCGCACTTCATCAATGCGCTGGAGCGCGACAATACATTTTTCATCATCAGCAGCGTGGCCCTGGCGGGGGAGCAAACCGGACCGGTCAAGCTGAAAATGAAGCTTGAAACTTATTTGAAGGCGGGAGCGCAGTGAAACTGGGAACCGAGAACCGGAAGACCATGGCGTGGGCGCTCGGGTTGGGCGCGGTGGCAGTTCTCGCCGTCGTCTATGAAGTGGTCCCCCTGTTTATGGGGTCCAGCGTTACGCCGGTGTCGGCCTCGCAGCCCGCTCTATCCTCGGCGTCTCGGGTCACGGCTACGCCCCGCGGGAAAACTTCGAGCAAGAAGGTTCGCGCCGAGAATCTGGACCCAACGCTGCAATTGAAATTGCTGGCCTCGAGCGAACAGACCACCTACGAAGGGTCGGGCAGAAATATTTTTGTGTCGCAGGCGGAAGATATTGTGATTCCGAAGCTAATCGCCAAGGGACATACAGACGATCCTAACCGGGGGCCGCAAGGTCCGCCGCCCGTTCCGCCTCCGCCGCCGATTCCGCTCAAGTTCTTCGGGTTCGCCAGCCGGCCGGGAGAGCCGAAGAAAATATTTCTCTCCAAAGATCAGGATGTTTTTATCGCGGGTGAGGGCGAAATCGTCGATCGTCGCT
>Ga0210393_10000681_pt1 | contig 29789 bp, 17 predicted proteins | sample IncBWC27OmetaG_FD_160068 | JGI IMG/M metagenome (GOLD analysis project Ga0210393, IMG submission 160068) | Forest soil microbial communities from Barre Woods Harvard Forest LTER site, Petersham, Massachusetts, United States - Inc-BW-C-27-O ...
ATGGACCTTGGATTCATTCGCCTTGGCCCGGTCAAAAAGCTCTCTATTTTGCCGCTCACGCAGGATCGGATGATGCTCGTCACCAGTCAGGCCGCCGGCTACTCGGTGACAGATGATCTTTCTGCGGTACGTCACGAACCCTTCGTGCTGATATCCCGCCAACGTTCACCCACTTTTCATCAGCACGCGTTGAATCTCTGCTCCAAATACGGTTTCCGCCCGCGAATAGTGCAGGAGGTTCCCGAAGTGACCACCGTGCTGGCCCTGGTGAAAGCCGGCCTCGGTGTTTCCGTGATCCCTGAATCTTTTGGTATCAACCGTTTCCAGGGCATCCGCGCCCATCATTTAACTGACAGAGCCGCCGCCTGGACAGCAGCAGCCGCCTGGCGCAAAGACGACCCCAACCCCCTGATCCAAAGGTTCCTCGCCCTCTTGAAAACTTGAAAACGAGCGCATGCGGCATGTCGCCGAGCGAGGCGAGCATTTGGCCGATCCCGGCGAGGATTGGGACATGACGCTAAACAGAGACAGCTATTTCGGGGACAGGACATTCGTGCATCGTCTCATAAGTGGGAGGCATACCACTTATGAGACGATGCACTAGAACCGATTTGCAAAAAAATTACCGTGCGGACACCTGTTTTCGCCTTGATGCCTCAAAGTTCCACCGCGGAATTTTAAATTCCCACGGGACATTCCAATCGCGCCGCAGGCATCTGTTGGCGACCAGAAACCGGCGAGAGCGGCTCTCAGAGCCGATCTTCGAGTCGAAAGCCTTGCCGCAAACGGTTTCCCAAACGAGATATTTAATCAGAAAACAACCGAACGTATGGAACCGTATAACATCCAACGCACTCGGGCTGCAGGTCCGACTAAACCAATCTTTTCAAACCCGAACCTCGGCATTCGATGCATTGAGCCATCGGAAAGCCACCAGGCTGCGGGCGTCGAACCACCGATGCTTGGAGTGGCTCCGGACTTTTTGGATCGCAAAGAAGTTCTCTCGCTGTTGACCCAGCGCATGGCAGAACTCCCGGACACGTCAAAGAAGGTGCTGGCCATGTACTATCACGAGAACATGCCCCTCGCCGAAATTGCGGCCTGCTTCAGATTAAGCGAGTCTCGGATCTGCCAAATCCACACTCACACGATTGCCTTGCTCCGAAACTACCTCGACCGGTACCTGGCCTGAACCTCTGCTTGGGCAGACATTTTTGAGGGGTGTTAGTTTGACTTAGAAAGTAGGTGTTTAGCGTGGTTTTTTACGGCGGCGACGAACGCGGTTACACTGACTATCCCACACTGAATCAACTGTGTTGACTATCGTGATAGCATCCGGATCCAGCACCTCGGTCATCTCGACAATTTAGCAAAACAACTTTCTTCCTCATGCCAAGAAACCGAGCCGGTATCAAGATCCAGGATCTGTCTGAAACCTTTCCGCGCGATTACGCTTCTTTCACTCGTCTATTAAATAACCGGCACCGATCGATAAAAAACAATGAAAGAGGCCGAGAGCCCGCGCGCGGACAAGCGCAGGCGCCAAAACTGCATCACGCAGTCTTTGTCTCCTACTCGAGCGACGACGAAGGGATCGCGGGTGCGGTGTGCTCTGCGCTGGAGGCCGAGGGTATCCACTGCTGGATGGCGGCGCGTGATGTCCAAGGCGGACGGCCCTATTCCGGTCAGATCACCCAAGCGATCCGGGAAGCCCGAGTGGTGCTTCTGGTCTTAAGCAAGGCTTCCAATCGCTCTAAGCAGGTGCTGAGCGAGGTAGAACGGGCGGTCCATTGCCAATGTCATGTCTTGACGTTCCGGATTGAAGCGATTGCCCCTGGCGACGATCTAGCCTACTTCCTTGGAGCAGACCACTGGGTTGACGGGTTCCGGCCGTTACCTCCATCCGAGCATTTCCCGGTGCTGATCCAACATACCCAGGCGCTACTCCAAAGAGAGGCGATGGAATCAGACCCGGAAGTGCAAGCGGATGGCGATGCGCCAGAAGCCTTCGCTCATTTCCGCGTTCTCCGGCGCCCGGATGGTTCGCTGTTCCGGCTTGGTAAAGGAGGTATGGGTGTTACCTATAAAGCAATCGACACGGTGCTGAACCGCCCAGTCGCCCTGAAAGTAATTGCTGCCGAACCGCTGCGTAGTCCCGCTTCCAGACAGCGTTTCCTGCGTGAGGCCCAAGCTGCCGCCCTGATCCATCATCCGCACGTGGCCACCATTTTTCATTTCGGCGAGGAAGGCGATGCCTACTTCTATGCGATGGAATTTGTCGACGGCGAGGACTTGGAGCGCTACGTCGCGCAGCATGGTCCACTGCCACCCGCGACCGCGCTGCGAGTGGTCTTGCAAGTGGCGCAAGCCTTGGAAGCGGCGCAGGCCCATCGGTTGATCCATCGTGATATTAAGCCTGGTAACGTGATGGCAGTGACCAACCGGGCCGGCACCCTCGATGTGAAGCTGATCGATTTCGGACTGGCTACGGGAACAGGCACGGAGGCGCTAGATGCGGCCCGGATCACGCGGACCCAGGATTTTGTCGGCAGCCCCGCCTTTGCGAGTCCGGAACAATGCCAGATGGAAACGCTCGATACCCGGTCCGACATCTATTCTCTGGGCGTGACCCTCTGGTACCTGCTTTCGGGCAAGCGACCCTTCTCCGGAACAGTCGGACAGGTCCTAGTCGCACAGGTCGTGAAACCACCTCCGTTTGAGCAGTTGGCCCAAGTGCCCCAACCAGTGATCGCGATACTGGAGCGAATGCTGAGAAAAGACCGTGACGAGCGGTTTCAAACGCCGGACGAATTGCAAGAGGCAGTTGAAGCGGCGGCTGCCAAGCTGGCTGCCGAATTTGGTGCGGTGCCCGAACGACTTGCGGCAGAAGTCGGAAAGGCTCAATTGGACGGCCAAGCTGAGCCGTCGATGGAGCGCCAAGCTGAACCGGTTTTGCTGACCTCGCCGGCTTCACCATCGCTTGACATGTATCTAGCGGTTGAGGTTGGCGCGCTGGCCGCCAACCGTTACCGGCTGGTCTCTGAAGAACGGGAAGGCAATGGTGGGCGTCTCTTTCATGCCAAAGACGAGAGAGCGACGGCCGGCCGGCCCAGCGAGGTCCTACTCAAGTTGGTTCATCCGGGCATCGCTGCCGACCCGGCGCTGCTCGATCTCCTGGAAAACGAGATTGGAGTGATTCGCCAGGCGACTCACCCGCATCTGGTTCGGTATTGGCGAGTGGAGCGCGGTAGTCCCGGACCATGGCTGGTGCGGGACTGGGTGCATGGGTTCGTGCTGTTTGACTTGCTGCGGTGGCGGCAATCCTTGCGTGCGGATGAGCTGCTGGCGCTGCTCGGACCGTTGGCATCCACGGTCGATTTCGTTTCGAGCCAGGGGCTAAGACTTGTCGATCTAAGCGTCCGAAAGATCCTTGTGGCATGCCCATCGGAGATCACTCCAGAGAAGTTTCCCGAGTTTGCTCGTGACGATCCCCGGGAATGGAGCCGTTGCCGCCTCCTCCTAAATCCTTTAAGCTTGGCGCCCCTGCTGTTCCGGAGCCGGAATGGTTGGGATCGACAGACAATTGTTCCGGCAAGCCGGGTGCTGTCAATGACCCGGGCCCAAGCGGGAATCAGGGGAAGCAAAGCGGTGCGACTTTACGGACGGCTGGCGTACGAGCTTTTGAGCGGTCATGCTTCGATCCAGGATGCCAAATCTCAGAAGTACACGCCGTTGCCGGAGCTGGACCAAGCAGGAAACGAGATCTTGCGCCGGGCATGTCTCGCTACCGATCCGGCGCATCCCAATTGCGAAGCGTTTTGGAAAGCGCTCAAGGAGAACTTGGCGGGCAAGGAACGTTCATTCACGCCTGCGGCGCAGTCACTGGTGAACATATCCGCTGTAGCTTCCTCTCTACCACCCGCCCGGTCCCCGAAACGAAATCTGGTCGTCGGTGCAGTCGTGGGTGGCGCGCTGATTATCGCTCTGGCGCTGGTTAGTGCGACGCGCTTCGGCGGCCCCGGACCGGAACCACTGGTAACTCCTACGCCCTCCGCCGAGGCCGTAACGCCGGTCTCGACTCCGGCGATCACGCCGAATCCGACCGCGTCCATTGCCGTCGCAACACCAAGTGCTGCGCCGGTCGCGGCCGCTACCCCTACGCCGATTCCGGTCGCAGCGGCCATCCCCAGTCCGACGATCAGCGCAACGCCTCTCCAGGAGAAAGTGACCACCAAGACTTGGTACAAAGCCACCTTCGATGCATCGCTGCCACTTGTTCAAAAAGCGGCCACCGCAGGCGACATAGATGCCATGAACAACTTGGGCGTGCTCTATCAGAACGGAAAGGGCGTCGCTCAAAATTACGACAAAGCCCGCGAATGGTTCCAGAAAGCCGCAGACGCTGGCAACGCGGATGCCATGAACAACTCGGGCGAACTCTATTACTATGGCCGGGGCGTGGCCCGCGATTACACCGAAGCGCGCGACTGGTACGAAAAGGCCGCAGCAACGGGCAACGCCAACGCCATGTACAGCTTGGGCTGGATGTACGAGAAGGGCAACGGAGTGATCATCCGGGACTACATCCAAGCGCGCAATTGGTACCAAGGGGCAGCCGCCGCAGGCAACACGGAGGCCATGTACAATTTGGGCGTACTCTATCAGAACGGACAGGGCGTCGCTCAAAACTACGACAAAGCCCGCGAATGGTTCCAGAAAGCCGCAGACGCTGGCAACGCGGATGCCATGAACAAGTTGGGCGAACTCTACTCCTATGCCCAAGGCGTAGCTCGGGACTACACCCCAGCTCGCAATTGGTACCAAAGGGCGGCCGCCGCAGGCAGCACGGAGGCTGTGTGCAATTTGGGCGTGCTTTATCAGAATGGACAGGGCGTCCCTCAAAATTACGACAAAGCCCGCGAATGGTTCCAGAAGGCCGCAGACGCCGGCAATGCGGACGCCATTAACAAGTTGGGCGAACTCTACTACCATGCCCAAGGCGTGGCCAGGGACTACACCCCAGCGCGCAATTGGTACCAAAGGGCGGCCGCCGCAGGCAACGCGAAAGCCATGTACAATTTGGGCGTGCTCTACGAGAACGGACAGGGCGTCGCCCAGGATTACGGCAAAGCCCGCGAGTGGTACCAGATGGCCGCCGACCTCGGTGACCCGGATGCCAAGCAAGCGCTTTCGCGCTTAGGGCAAGGCGCTCTCTCATCACCGGAGAAAGCCAAGCGATCAACAAGGGAGTAAGCCTAAAGCGGTTTCCTTTGCGGAAACTTCACCCGCGTCTCTATCGGTTCCTCACGCGTAGAGACAGCCAGCAACCACGCGTCGAGCCCGAATTCAAGGCCGCTTGCAGGTTTGCTCTCGCCGAACACTTGAGCGGCTTCTAACGCCACGGCTCCATGGAGGAACGCCCAAAGCGCGACAGACGCCTGCGCAGCTCGGTCCGACCCGGCAATTCGTTGCACCTGCTCGACGGTGAACGTCCAGAGGCTTTGGCGGAAGGTCGCATTGTGCTCCGGCGCGTGGAGACTCATCATCACCTCGTAAAGGTGACGGTTGTCCCTGGCGAACTTTATGTAAGCAGATGACATCTCGCGGATTGTGGTAACCGGTTCGCACCCCTCGGCTGCCTTCCTCAGCGCCAGTTCCAGTTGCCGGGCAGCTTCGTTTGCCAGCGCAGCTTCCAGTGCTGAGCGATCGGAAAAGTAACGGTAGATTGCATTGGGCGCGAGGCCGAGGGAGGCCGCGAGATTCCGTAACGACAAGCTGCGGATACCCCCGTGCGCCAGATCCTTCACCGCGGCTGAAAGGATGGTCTGGCGGTTTGTTTTCGACGGATAAGGCATGAGAAATACTTTACACCTTGACGAGCAAAGGTGTACAGCGAACATGTTGAAGATAAACAGTGATCATCTTAGGAGAAATGCGATGGCGAACCACAAAGATGTCGTGGTCACCGGGGTCTCCACCGGAATTGGTTGGGGAACCACCAAGGTGCTGGTTGCAACTGGACTCTGCCCAGACTTCTTCCTGTGAGGATGCTCGACGCCGGGCTCGCAAAGGCGCTCGGACTGACAAAGCCGTAGCCAGTCTCGAATGGCGGACTCTCACCTGTGCGAGCAAGTAAGCGCGTTCGCCCGATTGAGGCTCACAGGCCGCCGGCGATTTCCTTGCCTTTTGGCCACTCTACCGAGTAGCTAAATTCGATGACTTTTTTAGCCTTAGGCCCCAGCTCGATATTCCAGCTGAGCTTACCGGAATCCTTGTCGGAAGTGGTCGGTTTATCCGAAAACGGCCCCTGATTCACCACGATGTCGGCGGTTTTGGAGACAGGGAGCTGATCGTACATCAGGAGCTTGATCGGATTGGCGCGAAAATTCTGCATGGAGATTTGGTACGTCCGATCCTCGACCGCTCTCTTGTTCAGAATCCCGGTTTCAGAGCGCTTATGTACCGTTTCCTTGCGTTCGGCTTTGATCGAATCGTCCTGGCCGACGTATAGATCAAAGTCGCCGCCAGCCGGCAGCAAGCTCAATGGAATAGTACCGGTAAACTCCCCGTCCCGGAAAACACTGACGGGGCCTGGCAAGAGCAACGCAGGACTGGTATTTACCAGGTGCACCCGCAAGAATACGCCCGGATCGAGCTTAGGGGTCGTTACATACTCCGGGCCTCCTTGGAGGTTTAGTAAGGTCACGTTGGTACGATGAGGCTGACCGTCAGCAGGAATAACCACTGGCAGCTCAACCTCGTAGGCGACAGCAAGGCCCGTTGTCTGCACGGCGGCCTCTGCATTCGTGCTCTCTAGTGAGAGCTTGTCGGCTTGGGCCGGCGCCTCCGCCCGCATGGGGGCGGGCATGTTTGAAGCCCGGGCTGCGGGCATTGGCTCTGGTATTTTGAAGTCCACGAACGCCGGTTCCAGGTCGGGCATTCTTCCGTCGCGCCCCGGCTGAGCAGTCGAGAGAACAAGGCGCACGTCGCTCCAGTCCTCGCTCGTCTTTTGCCGGATCAACGCGTTATAGAGGAGTTCGACTTTGCCGGTAGTCGAATCCACACGGGCGTCGTAACTAGGAGCCCAGGAAGCGTTTCCAATCACGTAAGAGAGCGTGAACTCGGCCTTGGCTGATGCCCCAGCCTTGACGCTCACGAGCACCGCGCGCTGGGATTTCTGCTGGCCGCTGCTAAGGGCCTCAAGTTCTCTTTTCACGCGGTCTATCTCCGGCTCCAGTTTTGCCTCAGAACGCTCCACCGAAAGAATGTTCTCGGCAACGCTCGAGAGCTCGTCGCCGTAGTACGTAAAGAGCTTCTTGATCTCGTCGACATTAACCGTTTCTTTTTCCCCTTTGCCCAGCCCGGTGGCCAAGTTTCGCAAAAAAGCGCGCTTTTCCTCGAGCACGCCTTTCGTGGCAGAAAACGATTTTTTCTGATCCTCCAAGTCCCGCAACTGACCCTGAAGCTCCTGGGTCCTTGGCAGCGCGCTGGCAGCCAGGAACTGATTCCGGATATCAATTCCTTCGATCGTCAGGGCGGCGTCAGACTGGGCGTGCACAACCACAGAATCCTCTTCCAAGCCCTCCGGGAGACCCACAAACTGCAGAACGCTTACTCCTTCCGGCAGAGTCACGGTGCCAGTTCTTGTGACGCGGGCCCGGTCGGGATAAACGGTCACTGCCCGAATCGACGAACTCACCGGGGTCGGCTCCTGCCCATAGAGCGAGCACAGCATTCCCATCATTGAAACTGCCAGGAGCCAGGTCATTCTCATCATACTCCAGGAGATTAAAGAGCTGAATCCTGCCCTCGTCATGCAATCTAGTGTAAAACTAATGTAAAAGGCCGCCGGCGGCTTGGCAGATATATGTTCGTTCCAGTGTTTTCTACCCGATGAGTGCTTTTCCAAGGCAATACCGTGGAAAATAGTGGAAAAGGGAACCCTGAAACCGGGTTCAAGTCCCCCCCCGAGCAGTTTGCAAAGGTGCTGCTACTGTCGAAACACTTCTTCCAGTTCGACAACCAGCCCTGGCAAAAGCGGCGTCGTCACTTTCTCTTTGGCAGCGAACCGCTGGATTGGATTCTCGCGATCCAGCTCGAATGCGAACCGGGAGAGTTCACACGGTACGGGGTCGATGATCCAAAGTTCGTTCAATCCCAGTCTGGCATAAGTTCTCTTCTTGTTTTCCAGATCAAGCGTGCGCGTCTTTGGAGATAATATCTCGACCACGAAATTCGGTGGACCTTCCGCACCCGCGTCCGTAAGGATATGCCTCTTCTCGTTGGGGGCATTCAATCGCTTACACCCGCGCCGATCGCTCAAGCAGGCGGTTGAACTCGGACGAGTTCGGAATGTTTGACAGATCGCATGCTTTGCTTATGACAAAACTGATAACTGGAAGTGTCGTAACGGCTCTGTTGTGTTCAAGTCTTAACGGCTGTAGCCGTGGAGATATAATGGAAGCTATTTCGATCAGTAGTGCTATAGCTGGTGCTGCTACCGTAATTACAATCGTGGCAGTTCATGAAGCAACTGAACACCAGCGCCAGGCTGCCCAGGAACAGGCTCGCTTCGCCCAACAACTGATTGAGCAACACAGAACAAGGGGCGTTAAGGAGTCACGTTACATCGCAGTTACAACAGTACGTGAACCTGACGCCAAAGGGGCTAAAAGCCTGATGATCTTCGATACGCAGACTAACCAAGTAGTGGGAAACCATGTGTATGACGTCAAGACCGAACCGAAAACCGGACAAGTTGGTAAGTTTGAAACCTACTCGGCTGAATATGTTGGCACCGGGCAATACTAGCGACCTGAAGGTAAGGGAAAAGGGTCGCGTCTATACAAAACACAAATACCCATTCCATCTCGAGAATCACTTCCAGCAAATATTTTTCGGCCTCAATGACCGTACTCTTGGATCTGCACATGAGCTCAAGAAAAATCAACTCGTGAACCTGTTGCGCCACTGGCGGAACGTTCGTGGGAGAAATCAACCAGGGCACTAAACTGCGCTTTGCTCGGTGATCATAAGGAAAATCGTGTAAATTCTGGCGGAAAAGGCCTGTGATCGAGCTATCAAGATATGTCCTCGATGTGCTGCGTAAGGATGACGAGTTTATCCTTTATCGGGGGCGGAGTCAGGACGGTGAATCTCAGGCTCTAGTGCTTTCGCCTGTGGCGGAGTATGCAAGGCCGGAAAGTCTAAAGCGGCTAGAGCACGAATTTTCTCTTAGAGAGGAGCTGGATCCCGGGTGGTTTGCCCGACCAATGGCAATTGCCCGCCACATGGATCGGACGGTACTCGCGTTGGAGGATCCCGGCGGTGTGCCTCTCGATCAATCACTCGGTCGGCCATTGGACCTAGGATTTTCGTTGCGTGTCGCTATCAGTCTCTCTAGCGCGATCGATCAGTTACATCAGCGCGGCATTATCCACAAGGACATTAAGCCGGCCAATGTTTTGGTGCACTCTGTCACCGGCCGGTGCTGGCTCATGGGTTTTGGTATCGCTTCGCGACTTCCTCGCGAGCGGCAGGCTCCGGAGCCTCCGGAGCTTGTGGCAGGAACACTCGCCTACATGGCACCCGAGCAGACTGGGCGGATGAATCGTTCCATCGATTCGCGGAGCGACCTGTATTCACTCGGCGTCACGCTCTACGAGGTGCTGACCGGGACCCTGCCGTTCACGGCGTCTGATCCGATGGAATGGGTCCACTGCCACATTGCCAGGAAGCCAGTCTCCCCCCGTGAGCGGTTTAACACTGTCCCGGCCTCCGTCTCGGCCGTAATCATGAAGCTGCTCGCCAAGACAGCCGAGGAACGGTACCAGACAGCGGCAGGCGCTGAAATTGATTTTCGGCGTTGCCTTGCTGAATGGGAAACCCACGGCCGAGTCGACGAATTCGCGCTTGGCGAGTACGACGTACCAGACCGGCTCTTGATTCCTGAAAAATTGTATGGGCGAGTGCGCGAGATCGATACTTTGCTCACTTCCTTCGACCGAGTCGTCGCAAGCGGCAATCCGGAGCTGGTGCTCGTTTCCGGATATTCGGGTATCGGCAAATCGTCCGTCGTCAATGAACTCCACAAGGTGCAGGTTCCGTCCCGCGGCCTTTTTGCATCGGGCAAGTTCGACCAGTACAAGCGTGACATCCCCTATTCGATTCTGGCGAAAGCCTTCCAAGGCCTGATCCGGCCGCTTCTCGGGAAGAGCGACGCCGAGCTGAGCCGATGGCGTGATGCTGTTCGAGAGGCGTTGCACCCGAACGGACAGCTCATCGTCGATCTGGTCCCCGAACTGGCGCTTATCCTCGGCGAGCAGCCGCCTGTCTCAGAACTTTCACCACAGGATGCACAACGCCGTTTCAAGCTGGTGTTCCGGCGCTTCATCGGCGTCTTCGCGCGGCCCGAACATCCGCTGGCACTGTTCCTCGACGATCTGCAATGGCTCGACGCGGCCACCCTCGATCTGATCGAGGATTTGCTGACCCAGCCGGACGTGCAGTACTTGGTGTTGATCGGCGCTTACCGGGACAACGAGGTCAACGCCAGCCATCCGCTGATGCGCAAACTGGAAGCGATCCGCCGGGCGGGCGCGCTCGTACAGGAGATCACGCTAGCGCCGCTTGCCAAGGAAGACCTGGAAGGACTAATCGCGGATTCGCTCCGCTGTGCACCGGACCGGGTCGAGCCATTAGCGCTCCTGGTACATGAGAAGACGGGAGGTAACCCGTTTTTCGCTATCCAGTTTATTTCTGCGCTAGCCGAAGAGGGGCTGCTCAACTTTGACCACGGCTCGGGGCGATGGTCCTGGGACCTCGGCCGCATTCACGCCAAGGGCTACACCGATAATGTAGTCGACCTCATGGTTGGAAAGCTGAACCGTCTGCCTGTCGAGACCCAGAAGACACTCAAAGAGTTCGCCTGTCTCGGTAACAGTGCCGAAGTCGCCACGCTTTCCATCGTTCATGGGACATCGGAGGAGGAGGTGCATTCGGATTTGTGGGAGGCTCTGCGGCTGGGGTTCATTGTGCGTTTGGAGGACTCCTATAAGTTTGGCCACGACCGTGTCCAGGAAGCGGCCTATTTACTGATCCCAGAAGAATTACGCGCCGAGGCCCATCTGCGCATGGGTCGTCAGCTCTATTCAAGTATGACGACGGAAGAGATCGCCGAGAATATCTTCAGAGTTGTGAATCAGCTGAATGCCGGCGCTGCCCTCATTTCCGAACGGACAGAGAAAGAGCGAGTCGCAGAGCTCAACCTCGCGGCGGGGCAGAAGACCAAGGCCTCGGCAGCCTATGCTTTGGCATGCAACTATTTTGGACTTGGAATGGCCATGGCCGGGCGAAGTGGTTGGAAAAGGCGCTATGACCTTGCGCTAGGCTTGTGGCTGGAACGAGCCGAGTGCGAGTTTTTAACTGGAAACATTGAAACGGCTGAGCGCTTGATTTCCGAAGTGCTCCAGAAAGCCAGGTCGAAACTCGACAAGGCTGCGGCATATCGATTGTGGGTCCAACTCTGCGTGTTCAAAACGCAGAACGGGCAGGCTGTTGAGATCGCGCTAGAGTGCCTTGGCCTTTTTGGAATAGAGATGCCGCCGCATCCCACCCCCCAGCAGGTACAGAACGAGTATGAAGAAGTGTGGAAGAATCTGAAAGAGAGATCGATTGCAAGCCTGATAGAGCTTCCCAGGATGAGTGACCCGGAGATGCAGGCGGCAATGAGTGTCCTGTCTACACTGTCTGCGCCTGCAATGAATACCGATAATAATCTGTTCCGGCTCCTCATCTGCCACATGGTGAACGTAAGTGTCAAATACGGGATAACAGCCGCTTCGACGCATGGTTACGCTTGGTTTGGCGTAATCCTGGGTCCTGTTTTTCACCGTTACAAAGATGGGTATCGATTCGGAAAGCTGGCCGTCGACCTAGTCGAGAAATACAACTTCCTCGGCTGGAAAGCGAAGGTGTATTACGCGATGGAGACGGTGCTTCTATGGACACAGCCCCTCAACTCCGCCATAGACTCTGTAAGAGCCGCCTTCCGTACCGCGCTTGAGACTGGGGATCTTACGTTTGCATGCTATAGCAGCCACCACCTGGTGACCGATCTGCTTTTGCGAGGAGAGCACCTTGACCTGGTCTGGCTGGAGTCAACCAAAGCGCACGATTTTGCCCAGAATGCCAAATTCCGGGATGTAGCAGACGCTGTCCTGAGCATCCAGCGTTTCGTTCAGAACGTTCGGGGGCAGAAGGGAGGTTCCTCCACTGACGCCGATGATGAACGCGCCTTTGAAGCGCGACTGCTTGAGAGCCCGATGCCAACCAAGCTTTGCTGGTATTGGATTCTAAGGCTGTGGGCGCACTTTATGTCTGGCGATTATGCGGCTGCCATCGCAGCAGGCCAAAAGGCAAGAGCACTTCTCTGGGCATCGGAGGGTCACATCCAACTGCTCGACTACTGCTACTACACCGCACTGTCAGCTGCCGGGTTCTGGAAAGAGGCACCGCCCGACAAACAGAGCGAATTGCTGGATCTACAGATCCAACACCTGGCGCAGCTTAAAGAGTGGGCGGAGAATTGTCCGTCGACTTTTCGGGACAAGTACGCTCTTGCGGCGGCCGAATTTGCCCGCGTTGAGGGCCGAGAGCTCGATGCTGAGCGTCTTTACGAGCAGGCGATCCGCTCAGCGCGGGCGAATGGTTTTGTCCACAATGAAGCGCTTGCCAACGAACTCGCCGCGCGGTTTTATGCGGCTCGAGGCTTCGAGAAGATCGCGAATGCTTACTTGCGGGACGCCCGATACGGATTTCTTCGTTGGGGAGCCGAGGGCAAGGTGCGGCAACTCGATGACCTATACCCACAGCTTCGGGTGGAAGAACCGGTCTCTGGCCCCGCCGGCAGGATCGGGGCGCCGGTGGAACATCTGGACCTCGCGACGGTACTTAAAGTGTCGCAAGCCGTGTCGGGCGAGATCGTCCTGGAAAAGCTGATTGACATGTTGATGCGCACCGCGATTGAGCATGCAGGTGCTGAGCGCGGCGTGTTGATTCTCCGCCGAGATGTCGAGCAGCGGATCGAGGCTGAAGCCACGACCAGCGGGGACGCAATCATCGTGCGTTTGCGAGCAGCAGTCGCATCCGATGCTGCGATGCCAGAATCAATCGTCCACTATGTTGTTCGTACCCAGGAGAGTGTGATTCTCGACGATGCGTCAGCGGAAAATCCGTTTTCAGCCGATCCGTATATTCGTCGGCATCATGCCCGTTCAATTCTCTGCATGCCGCTGATCAACCAAGCCAAACTGATCGGTGTACTCTACCTTGAAAACAATCTGGCTCCTCATGTCTTTACGCCGACGCGGATCACGGTATTAAGATTATTGGCGTCGCAAGCCGCGATTTCCTTGGAGAATACCCGTCTTTACCGTGAGCTCGAGGTACGCGAGACAAAGATCCGTCGCCTGTTCGACGCCAACATTATTGGGATCTTCATCTGGAATCTCGAAGGCGAGATTATCGAGGCTAACGAAGCATTTCTCCGGATGGTCGGCTACAGTCGCGCAGATCTTCTTTCGGGTCGCGTGCGTTGGACCGAACTGACGCCAGCGGAATGGCGTGACCGCGATGAACAGGCCGTGGCGGAGATCGCGACCACGAGAATCTTTCAGCCGTTAGAAAAGGAGTATTTTCGAAAGGACGGCAGCCGCGTGCCCGTCATGATTGGCGGCGCGACCTTCGAAGGAAGTAATGACGAGGGCGTCGCTTTCGTGCTCGATTTGAGCAAACAAAAACACGCCGAAGAAGCGTTGCAGAAAATGCAGACGGAGCTGGCATACGTGGCGCGCGTGACAACGTTGGGCGAGCTGACTGCATCGATCGCCCACGAAGTTAGCCAGCCGCTAGCGGCCATGTCAACGAATGCCAGCGCCAGCCTGCGATGGCTGGCTGGAGATTCGCCGAATCTCGCTGAAGCTCGCGAAGCGGTTCGCCGTATCGTTCGCGATGGAAGTCGGGCCAGCGGTGTGATTGCACGCATACGGGCTCTCTTCAAAAAAGCTCCCGCCGCGAAAGAGCCGGTGAATATCAACGAGATCATCCAAGAAGTTCTCGCGATTACCCAGGCGGAATTGCAAAGGAATCGTGTGTCACTCAAGACTGAATGCGCTGAGGATCTACCAATGGTGATCGGGGACAAAATCCAACTCCAACAAGTGATTCTGAATCTGGTGGTCAACGCAATCGAGGCGATGAGCGGAGTCATCGAGGGTTCGAGGGAACTGTGCGTCAGTTCACAAAGAGTTTCAGACATTCCGGGCGAAGCCGGGACAAACGCGGTCGAGGGTAACACTCTGACCGAATCGGAATCAGCCTCTGTAGTAGTGGGAATCCGAGATTCTGGGCCGGGGTTGGACTCAACCCAATTACCGCGTGTTTTCGAGACCTACTATACGACTAAATCTCAAGGGATGGGCATGGGACTCGCCATCAGTCGTTCCATTATCGAAGCCCATGGAGGACGGTTGTGGGCCATGGCCAATGCGCCTCGGGGCGCTGTCTTTCAGTTCACGTTGCCCATTCCTGGAGAGCGGACGTTATGAAGGAAACAGAAGCCACGCAAGTCTTACCTTTGGAGGATGTACGCCCACGCTTTCGCTTGAGATACATATTGGCCTGCCGTGGGCGGTTCCAGCAATGTCGGTCGAGTCGTTCCGATATCGTGTCAGCGTCCGGCCAAACCTGGCCAGTCCGATCATGCCGCTCCCGGCATGATCGGAAAAAGCCGCATGTGCGCCGCCCATTACCCGCCGATCCGTTCCATCCATGCAGTTCGCACGCTTCACCAACGTCGGCGGATGCTGCTTGGCGTTGGGCCAGATGGCAATTGTACGAAAGGGCAATTTATTTCGCACCAAAGTGCAATAGCAAAGTCACACCTGACTTTGCTATCCTACCCAAATCCGAATTCGTGTCTGAGCGGACGGCAAGCATCGATGAAATTGCCCCCAACCTCTTCTTACACCCCATAATGGTGCAAGAAAGAGAGGTGACTTAGCCTCCGACGCCTTTTTGCCCCAGCTAGGAATGATATGACTGAAAAAAACAAAACAACGGCCATGACGGAGGAGAGCAAAACCCTATGCGCACTTCAGAACACCAAAGGAATGATGGTTGGTAAGGACCGTATCGAACCGTTTCAGACCACATTTCGAGGAGAGGTTATTCAGCCGACTGATTTTGGCTATGAAAGAGCGCGGAAAATCTGGAATGCCAGCATTGACAAGCGCCCTGGTTTGATCGCCCGATGCGCAGGCGTAGCCGATGTAATGGCTGCCGTGAACTTCGCACGCGAAAATCAACTACTGGTCGCGGTGCGCAGCGGTGGTCACAACGTATCCGGGAGGGCTCTCTGCGATGGCGGGATTGTGATCGACCTGTCTGGCATGAAGGGGATTCAAGTCAATGCGAAGAACCATACCGTCCGAGTGGAAGGGGGAGCCACTCTAGGTGATCTGGATCGCGAGACTCATGTCTTTGGCTTGGCTGTTCCAGCAGGAATTATGTCCAAAACAGGAATCGCCGGGCTCGCGCTCGGGGGCGGAGTCGGCTGGCTAGTACGAAAATACGGTCTGACTTGTGACAACGTTTTATCGTTTGATATCGTGACCGCGGATGGAAAGCCCCGCCTGGCAAGCGCCAACGAGAACGAAGATTTATTCTGGGCTCTTCGGGGAGGAGGTGGCAATTTCGGGGTAGTCACTTCATTCGAATTCCGCGCCCATCCGGTGAGCACCATTCTGGGGGGCTTGGTCGTTTATCCAAGAAACCGCGCGGCGGAAGTTCTCCGATTTTATCGTGATTTTACGGAGTCGGCACCAGAAGAACTAACCGCCTATGCCGCTCTGATACACACGCCTGAGGGCGTTCCCGCTGTGGCGGTCGTTGCCTGCTATTGCGGAGACCTGACCGAGGGTGAGAAAGTGCTCAAATCTCTTAGAAATTTCAGCTCACCGATTCTGGATGCGATTCAACCCATGCCATTCCCGCAGATGCAAACCTTACTGGATGGGGCCTTCCTGGACGGTAACTATAACTATTGGAAATCTACCTTCCTGCGCGAGTTGAGCGATGATGCGATCGCCTTGCTTGTAGGGCAAGCGAACCGAGCGACATCCCCTCTTACCGGGGTAGTTATCGAGTACTATGGGGGAGCTGCGAGTCGGGTTGGGGTCTCCGAAACTGCTTTTGCACAGCGTCAAGCCCAATATTCCCTTATCTTTCTCGCGCAATGGACGAATCCGGGAGAGTCGCAGCTCCATATCGATTGGGCTCGAGCTTCGGCCGATTCGATACGTCCTTTCTCCAGCGGTGCGTATTATTTGAATTACCTGGGAGAGGAGGGCGAAGATACGATAAAAGCCGCGTTCGGTCCCAACTACGAGCGGCTGAAGGCCGTCAAGAAGAAGTACGATCCTGAGAACTTCTTTTGCTTGAACCAGAATATCAAACCGCAGGTTTCCACGAGAACCTAAGCCAGCTATAGTCTTTTATTCCCCCCGACCGGCACGTGCAGATCCGGATCATCAATACAAATGGGGGTATCAAGGGAATCTCGCAGAGATCGGAGCGATGCCGTCACGGTGCTCTGGGAGGAGTGAAAACATGGGGGGGACCATACGGTAGCGGTCCTTCCTGCGGTGGCGGGGGAGTCGGTGGGGGAGGCACCGTCAACGAATTCGACAGTGTGTTGTTACTACCGAACCGGTTAAGCGGCCCGGGTATAATCAACGCCCCACTTGGCGATTACGCTCGCCGGACCGGGAGGAGCCACAGGAGCGCTCAAGCTATTCGACAGCGCCGAACTCTGGCCAAAGCTGTTTGATAGTCGTATCTGCCCCAAGCTCGAAGCTGACATTTATGACCGTATAATCGGGCGCATTCCAGCTAGCGGTCAATTTAGTAGGCTTATCCGGTGAAATTGGTACGTCCGGCGGCGGCGGGGGCGGTGCGTTGTGTCCGGCAGATTTCGTCGTACAATTTATGCCGGGTTCAGGATTCTGGTCGTCGGGATCCCCGAAGGTCCGTCTGCGTAATGGACAAAGACAAGGGTTCAAACCCGGGATCGACAGAAGTCAGATCCCATGAAACCCCGATTGCGGTGGAACTCTGGGCAGTAGCTGAGTATAACATATCGCTTTCCTTTAGATACGCACTAGTTTGAAATGCTTTACACCCTGATCACCGTCGGGCGAGGCTTTCCAGCCTTGTGAATCATGGGGACGTCTGGCGCGGTCGTATGGAATGATTGTTTGATTTGGGTCGCGACATACGCCGCCAGCTGGTCGTATGTGGTGTTCGCTATCTCTTGCGTAACAAGACCAGTGGTGACGCAACCGGGCTCCTTACTCGAAACGGTAAGAGGCTTGGACGCGGAGTAGGTTATGGTCCCAGCCCCAGATGATAGGACCACGCTCTCTCCGTTACCCGGTCCTACGATGTCAAGCTCGAAGGCGATGACTGGTGCGAGATCTTTTGATGGGTCTGTTGAAACACTCGTCACCGGCACCGTTGCCAGGACTTTTTTGTTATCGTCGGTAACGCCAAAGATCGCCCCAGTGACGATGCCACCCTGACCATATTCGAGAGAAATAGTAAGCTTATAGCCTTTCGGCAGTACGTTTTGTACCGGCACCGACGCTAGATTGGCTGTTTGGTTGACCAACGGTGGGCTGATGGCGCTGGCGCTATGCCAGTTTTGGATAAGGCCGATTAGTTCGTTTCCCCAAAGAGCCAGAACGTATTGCTGGGTAACGCAATAAGAGCTTGAGGGTGAATACGCGTTTAACTGGAAACTAAAACCTTGAATCTGCGAGCCGGATACCGGCAATCCGACAGATTTGAGGACCATCTTCTCCGTCACATCGATCGTGACAGACAGATTTTCCAACGGGATTTTGCAATCTCCATTGGCGATAAGGTAGTTCGAATTGCTCCCAAGTCCCGCAGCCGGGGCCTGCACTGCATTGAATGCTTCGGTTGGAATTACCCACAGGTCCGTAGAGTTCGCATCTTTCCAGGCCAGCAACATGTTGGTTTCAGCGGACAGCTGAGTAGCCAGCGCCGGCTGCAATTCGGTTGCGACATCGTCCGGCAACTGCATCTTGGCGGACCATCCTTCAACGATAGACGACCCGATATCCCCAAATTGCGCCACCCGTACCGCCTTTTCGGACACCCCGCGCCATGCCAAATGAACAATGCCCGAGTCGCCAACCGCCAGGGTCGGCGGATTGCCGGTTTGAAAGCCGTCGGAAACAACTGACGACGATGCCCATCCGTCGTTGCTGTAGAGCGTGAATTGAGAGTCCGCTTGTTCGGCAGGGTTGAGGGAATTCCACCAAATGTTATCGTCGTCTGCTCCCTTCCATGCCAAATAAGCTATACCTTTGAAACTCGCCAGAGCGGGCGAGTCGGAGGTTAGAGCGTCCGCCGGCGGTTGTACGGACGGGCCTGTGCCGCCGACGGCGGGAACCGGCGTCGGCACGCTCCACACACTGCCGTCGGAGGATTGGGACCAGAAAATTCGGTCGTCATGTTCGCCCTTCCACGCAAGAACCAGCGTTGAAGAGGTGGCCGTAAGTGCAGGGGAAACCTTTGTGCCGCTTCCTGAAATCGGGCCACCAGGGATCCAGGTGGACCCGTTTAGCCTGGCAACAAAGATGCGAGTGTCGGCGCCTTCACCTTTCCATGCCATCCATACCATGCCGATGAAGTTAGCAAGAACAGGCGGCCCCGAAGAGAAGCAATCGGGGATATTTTGATTTTCGCCCCAAACGTAGCTTGTCGTGCCCTTGGTATTGGTGGCCGGAAACTTCGTCCAGCAAATGTTGTCATCGGCCTGCCTCCACGCTAGCACATAGTCGCCGCCTAAAGTCGTTGCCGCGGGCGAGCTAGCTGTCTTCGCCCCGGGAACTTTCTGTGGATCGATAATCATTGTATTTGTGTCCCGACCAGAGGAGTTTCCGGAAGGCATTCGCTGATGACGGGGGGAACCCCGGTCCCCGAAGGTTGAATTGATGCCATAATATTTCTTCTCATACACTGTTCTTGTACTTCTCAAACCGGTTCGCCAAGGTTTGTCGCCTACCACGCGTAAGTTGTCACTCCCCTAAAGGGGGGAACCGCGACGGTATGGTTATTGCTATCAGCGATGTTTTTTGCCATCCTGGAGGTCACCCAGTGCGAGCAGATCAACGATGGGAGTAGCATGGAAAGTATCAGCAGCGCGGATCAGCAAAAGATTTCCGTTTTTGTGCGGGAGTTGTATTCTCTGGGCTCTGTCAACGCGATCTTGGACCGAGTTGTTCAGAGCCTTAATAGGCTTATCGCAGTGAACAGTATCTTCGTGCCGACCTTTGACCTGAGAACGAAGATGATGTCCGTGTTGGCCGACAACATAGGTCCTGAGCTTCACAGATTGTGGCCGACATTAGTTGCTCTCCGGTACGACAATCCTGCGCTTATCTACCATTTGTCTCATTCGACGGCACCAGCTTTTACGATGGGAGATCTTCTTCCGCGGTCTCAATGGAAGAAAACAGCAGTGTTCAATGAATTCTATGCAAAACTGGGTATGCAGGAGCGACTTAGTGTGAGCTTGCCTTTCGCTAGACCTGATTCTGTGGCGGTGGTCGTCCACCGAAGCCGCGGCAGTTTCACTGAGCGGAATCGGAGGGTGCTAAACCTCCTACAATTTCACATTTCGGAAGCGTGCCGAACAGCGAAGCTGCATGTCGTTCCTCCTTCCGCTTCAATAATCGATGCGATTGAATCGCTCGTGGGTGGAAGCATCGTCACACTGAACTCTAGTGGCACAGTCCAATTCTGTTCTGACCTCTCCCAAAAGTATTTTGAGAGCTTTTTCCCACGGGAAAAGTCATTTCGCGCGGGCCTTCCCGAAACAGTTGAAAGGTGGGTTCGACGAGAAATGTCAGCTTTTTACACTGACGAATTGGCGGTCCGGCCGCCGCATTCTTTAGACGTGAGGCTTGGCGAGAGAAGTCTTCACATCCGACTCGCAACGACAATCGACAGAACCGTGCACATTCTTTTTCTACGAGCCGAAGATCCAACATTGGAACTAGCGAAATTGGGTACTTTCGAGTTAGGCGCTCGCACAACTGAAGTTCTCTATTGGTTAGCGAAGGGTAAGAGAAACGAGGAAATCGGTATCATCCTAGGAATGGCACCCGAAACGGTGAAAACTCATCTGAAAGCCATTTTCTATCGTCTGAAAGTAGAGAACAGAGCAACAGCAGCCTCGATGATTTCAGAGCTTCTGGCTCGCACTTAGAGAAACTTGGAGCGCTTACCGTGCGGTCAAAAAAACCATCACCGGAGGCTGGATTTTCAGACGGTATAAGGAAGAAAATCAGACAGTCTGTTCAGAAAACTGAACGCCTTAGAGACGATCTCTAAAACGGCCATGTCGCTGTCTAGAACCGATTGCGATTTCTGGGCTAACAGAAGCTTTGCAAAGCAACTATGGTGACGGAGGGATGGCTAATTATTACTCCTCGTTAAAGTCGTGAGGAGGAGGCTGATGCACGAATTTCACGGGTACCGGGCGAGTTAACAAGTCGACATAAAACGCGTAGAACGCGGCAGTATTGATGGCAAAAATCACCGTTGATTCCTGCAGCAGACCGATGGCAGGAAAAGGATTAGATGTGTACGGGATGGACTTTCCGTAATTCGCATCGAAGGTGTTGTGCATGTCGACCCATATTCCTTGTTTCCTCGTGGCAAACTCCGGGTGAACAAAAAACCCCAAAGCGTTAGTATCGTAGATAAAGGTCCCGGGACTGACAGAAGGCCCAAATTCCTGCGTAAATAGCTTGGTAATAATCGTTTGAGGTCGGTGAGTGGCAATCTGATTAAACACAGCTTGGGTTAAGGGGACGTTGTTAGTGCAATCCAGGGGAATTATAAAATGCGGGACTACCGCGCGCAGCACGATCTGAGTGGCGTCAGGATCGAACCACCAGTTAAATTCCGCATTGTCAAGATACGCGTTACCCGGCACAAATATCTGTCCCGCCATCGTTACGATCTGCTTAATCAGCGGAACAATGGTCGGATCCTTTCGAATCGCCAGCGCCACGTTGGTCGGCGGCGCAATCTCTAGAATGGTAACTTCGTGAGGATAGCGATGGATTGTTTCAATAATGAAGTCGACAGCATCTTGCCTTGCAGGCTTGGTGTGGGTGGCGAACCCATCGGGCGGTGGAACCAATTGATTGGGACTCGGCTGGGGGTGCTCGTAAGCACCCACATAGTCAATCGGCTTCCCAAACAAGTGTACTTCGTAAAGGTACGACTTATAATCGTGGAGGAGCGGATACTGCGCACCGACATAAACCCTGACCGTATTTTCAATTCCCAGACGTTCTACCGCCTTGAGACAATCAGAGACCTCTTGATCTCGCCACTGGTTTCCCGAGGGAATGGTAAACCCAAGTAGGTCGATAGTGCCCTGAGCGTAGAGCTGGGCAGCCATCGCGGCGACTTGTCCGTCATCACCTATGGTATTGAAATCGGTGTCTATGATTACCTTTGCAGGATCTGCGAAACAGGGCATCGCTCCAAGAGATAAGCAAAATAGAAAACTACTTAGAATGAGGGGAAGCTTCATGCGATTACTCTCCTTGACGTCAACGTTAGTGCGCCTTTGCTCTTTTATTATCTGGCATCGAGCAAAAGACCGAACGACGCCGTAGAAACCGCCGTCGGACGGGAAAATATCTGATGATTTAGTACAGATTACGCTACAAGCATGCAATATATTTCGTTACCAGAGACTCAGATTTTTCCTGAGTTTTTTGTCCTGTCAAAGTGTGCAGGCACGGCAACCTTGGCGTCCGATCACTCTCCAGGTGCCTGGCGCTCAAACTCAGCTGCTGGTAGGTTGGGGCGTGCCTCGTTCCTCTTGGGCCCGATACCTGTATTGCATCATGCACGGTCAAAATCGACCTGCGCCGATCGGAGGCTGCCTTGTCCACCCGCAAACCGGACAATGAGCGCCAAGAGGAGACGCGACTCAAAGTGATTCACCTGCCTGAACCTTCCATCCTATAAAAAGCGGCAACTTTGTTGCTCTAAAAAAGATGAAAAAGACCTAACACTCCTTTCGGTAGCTTGACACACACCACGGGAGGGCGAGGCCTCATCTCCGGAAGACAAAGCAATTGTGGAAACTTAGCTCCATTCTGTATTAGAATCCTTCACCACATTTATGAAACCTAAATTTCCCCAGAGCATCCAGACCTTGGCCCTTAGCCTCCTGGCCTTGGCGTTTCCATTCAGTTCCGCCCACGCGGAAAATGCAAAGAAACCGCGAATTGCACTCGTGATGAAGTCTCTGGCCAACGAATTTTTCCAAACCATGGAAAAAGGTGGCCGAGATTATCAAGCAAAGAACTCGGATAAGTTTGACCTGATCTCCAATGGCATCAAAAATGAAACCGATGTCAGCAAGCAAATTGACCTCGTCGAGCAAATGATCAACGAGAAAGTAGACGCGATCGTCATCGCGCCGGCTGACTCCAAGGCTTTGATCCCCGTCTGCAAGAAGGCGCAGCAAGCGAAAATCCTGGTCGTCAATATCGACAACAAGTTTGATTCAGATGCGTTGGAGCAAGAGAAAGTGAAAATCCCGTTCGTCGGCCCCGACAACCGCAAGGGTGCGAAAGAGGTTGGCGATTATCTCGGCAAACAATTGCAACCGGGAGCCAAGGTTGCCATCCTTGAGGGTCTCCCTGGCGCCTTCAACGGTATCCAGCGAAAACTTGGGTTCGAAGACGCCGCCAAAGAGTACAAGTTGGATGTGGTAAGCTCTCAGTCCGCCGACTGGGAAACTGCAAAGGCAAACCAGGTTGCTTCAGGAATTATCACTCAACATCCTGAAATTGTGGCCTTGATGTGTGCGAACGACAGCATGGCACTTGGCGCTGTTTCCGCGCTGCGCTCGGCCGGCAACGGAGACAAAGTGAAGGTTGTTGGGTTTGACAATATCAGCGCCGTTCAGCAGCTGATTAAAGAAGGAAAAGTGCTTGCTACCGCGGATCAACACGCTGACCAGCTCGCCGCCTTCGGCATTGAGTACGCACTCGACGGATTGAAGAACAATGAACTCCCGACTCAAGACAAAGAAACCAAAGTTGATCTGATCACGGCGGAAAACCTAAAGTGACTGCCCGTTGGTTGAGTCCCCAAAGAGCGCCGGCCAAATGCCTGGGACGTCACCGCAGCTCGAACCGGCACGTCTCATGACTGTTTTGTTACAGACGCAGGGCCTCGCGAAATCCTACGCAGGCCCTGTTCTCTCTGACGTCAATTTCGATCTGTACGCCGGCGAGGTTCACGCGCTCGTGGGCGAAAACGGCGCCGGCAAAACCACGCTGTCTCATATTATTGCCGGTTTGCGAACTCCGGACGGTGGCGAAATGCGTCTGGACGGCAAGCCCTATGCCCCGGCCGATAAGCGCACTGCGGAGGAGCAAGGCGTCCGTATCGTCTTGCAGGAACTCAATCTCATCAATAATCTCAGCGTCGCGGAAAACCTCTTCCTCGAACATCTCCCTAATCGAGCCGGTTGGATCCGGCGATCCCAGTTGGGGAAAAACGCCCAGGCTGCGCTCGACCGAGTCGGACTTTCTGATCTCGATCCCAACATCCTGGTGAGGCGCCTGGGCATCGGTCAAAAACAGCTGGTCGAAATTGCCGCCGGTCTATCCCGTCGGTGCCGCTTGCTCATTCTGGATGAACCGACTGCAGCGCTTACCTCGGCTGACACCGAACGTCTGATGGCTCAGATCGAGAAGCTGAAACTCACTGGCGTCGGGATTATCTACATCTCACACCATCTGGATGAGGTTCTGAAGATCTCCGACCGCATTTCGATTTTGCGCGACGGAAAGCTCGTGACGACCCGAAAACGGGGAGAGATCACCATTGAAGAGACGATTCGACTTATGGTTGGACGCAATCTCGAGGACGCGACGGCGGCAGATCATCGTGAAATGGGTTCCGTTCTTCTCCAGGTGGATAAGCTATCTGCGCCACCGTACGTCACGGATGTCAGTTTCGATCTCCGCGCCGGCGAGATTCTGGGTTTTGCGGGGTTAATGGGGGCCGGGCGGACAGAAACCATGCGCGCTCTTTTCGGAGCCGATCCGCGGGCTTCCGGGCGTCTCGTTCTGGATGGGAAGGATATATCGGCGCAAATTCGTTCGCCGTCTGACTCCGTACGGCTTGGGATAGGATTTCTAACAGAAGACCGAAAAGCACAGGGTCTCCTTCTGCCCACGCCTGTGCGAATGAACGTCACACTCGCACGCCTGGGAGACGAACTATGTGGTCCGGGAGGTTGGTTACGGCGAACTCGCGAAAACTCTGTCGCTGAAAAGTGGGTACAACAACTGGGGATTCGTTGTTCGTCGATTGAACAAACGGCAGGCAACCTCAGTGGAGGTAACCAGCAGAAGGTCGTCTTGGCGCGATGGTTGTATCGAGACTGCCGCGTTTTGATTTGTGATGAGCCGACACGCGGCATTGATGTCGGAGCAAAATTCGAGATTTACCGACTGCTGAATCAACTCGCTAAAGCCGGCAAGGGCATCGTGGTCGTCTCATCGGATCTGAAGGAATTGCTCGCCCTTTGTGATCGCATCGCGGTTCTCTCGGCAGGACGTCTCGTCCGGTTTTTCAATCGCGGAGAATGGACGGAGGACCAGATCATGGCGGCCGCTTTCAGCGAACTGACCGCTTAATCCAAAAATCTCCCAAGCCAAAGCGCTTTTGAAATTTTTATGGATAAAGACTCACCGAAACTCCCACCGTCAGTCGCCGCAACAGCCGGGAAACTTGTGCGTCGAAGCAGCCAGACACGAGAAATTCTTGAGAACTGCCTGGGACTCGTTGCAGTACTGATCCTCCTGATCGCCGTCTTCAGTTTCGCGACGAAACACTTCTTTTCGTTCACCACCTTCACGACGATTGCCAATCAGATTCCCACGGCGGTGCTGATTGCGGTTGGAATGACTCTCGTTCTGATTATCGCCGGGATCGATCTTTCGGTCGGCTCCGTTCTCGCGGTCAGTGGCGGTGTCCTCGGTATTGCTCTCGTCCATTGGCATCTGCCGCTTTTCATCGCCGTGCTGCTGAGCCTCCTGGTTGGCGCGTTCTGTGGATTTATTAACGGAGCAATTACGGTTCGATTCCAGCTCCCCTCCTTTATTGTTACCCTCGGCGTGCTCGAGGCCGCTCGAGGGGCGGCGTATCTGGTGACTAATTCCCAAACTCAATACATTGGGGCGCAGATTGAACAGGTGAATGATATCACCATCTTTGGTTTATCCTTCCCCTTCTTCGTGGCGATCGTTGCGGTCGTGGTTGGCCAGTTGCTTCTCACGGGCACCGTTTTCGGCCGGTATCTCATTGCGCTCGGCACCAACGAAGAAGCGGTTCGGCTTTCAGGCATTGACCCTCGTCCGATCAAAATCGCCGTGTTTACCCTCAGTGGCGCACTCTCCGGGCTGGCCTCGGTGGCCTACTGTTCGCGTCTCGCCTCGGTTGATCCTAACGCGGGAAGCGGCTTCGAGCTGGAAGCCATCGCGGCGGTGGTTATCGGCGGCACCAGCCTGATGGGTGGCCGCGGGTCGGTCGTCAATTCACTTTTTGGGGTGCTTGTTATATCCGTCCTGGAAAATGGGTTGGCGCAATTGGGGGCACAAGAGCCGGTCAAAAGACTGATGACGGGCGCTGTGATTGTAGCAGCGGTTATCGTCGACTTTTATCGCAGCCGCCGTGCGGACCGCAAGGCCCAGGCGGGGAATTGACGGGTTCGGTGTCCACAGATGCTCGTGTAAAAGCGTTGACGTCTCATTTTGTTTCCCTTTACGGATGCTCAACCGCCGGCACCATTTGCACGCAAACCGGTGAACCCACTTCCACCGATTTGCCGGTCGGCGTCAGGGTGCCGGTCTGCAGGTCCCGTCTGAAAATCACCACGTTGTCGCTGTCCTGATTGGCGACCAGCAGAAACCTACCCGTCGGGTCGATGCAAAAGTCCCGAGGTTTTTTTCCTAAACTGACCTGGTGACCCACCGGAGTAAGCGTCCCGGCTTGCGCGTCCACCGAGTAAATCGCCAGCTCGTTCGCGTTCGCGCGGTTGGACGCGTACAGGAATTTCCCGTCCGGCGAGAGGTGTAGGGCGGCTGCCCCGATGTCCCCCGGCCAAGGTTCGTCGGCCACCCGAACCGTCTGGATTGGCTGCAGGCGCGCTGCGTCGCGTTTAAACGCCACGACCGCTTCGCCCATTTCTTCAATTAGGTAGGCGAACCGGCCATCCTGGCTGAACGCCAAATGCCGTGGCCCAGCGCCTGGGGCAACGACGGTAAACGGCGGCTCCGCCGGGCGCAAGGGAAACGCCTGGCTGCCCGGCTCGCAACGGTAGGAGTACACCCGGTCCTCGCCCAGGTCCGTCGCAAAAAGAAACTGGTTATCCGGGGAAGGCAAGACCATGTGCACGTGCGCGGCTTTCTGACGTTCCGGGTTCGGCCCGTGCCCGACGTGGCTAAGCGTTTCGACGGGACCCGCGAGCGAGCCGTCCGCCTGCACGGCCAGCGCGGAGAGGCTGCCGCTGCTGTAGTTCGCCACAAAGAGGTTTTGGCCGTCAGGGGACAGGCTCACATAGCAGGGATCCTCGCCCACGGACGGCACCTTGTTGATAAACGTTAAGGCACCCGAGGCGGCATCGAAACGGAAGGCGCTGACCGCGCCTTGCTCATTGCCGCAGCCATGCAGTTCATTGACGGCGTAGACGAACTTTTCGTCCGGACTCACCACGAGGTAGGAAGGGTTGACCGTCTCGGCCGGTGCGGCGAGCGGTTGCAAGTCACCGGTCTCGGCGTCAAAACGAAAGCTGTAGATGCCTTTGCTTTTACCGGAGGTGTACGTGCCCACCAGCACGTCGAAGCGGCCGGTGGGTTCGGCACCTTGGCTGTCCGGCACGCCGCTGAGCCAAGCCCAAACGAAGCAAAGAACGGTGACGGCCCTTGTAGGGTAGAAATTCGCCGAATGAAAACCTCGACGCTGCTTGTTGATAGTTGGGGGAGTTGGTTGCATAGCAAATCTCATAGGTTTTAACAATTCCGAGATAACTGCTTAAGGATGGTAAAGCGGTGAGGTTAAGCTGCCGAAGCCTTTCCTTTTTTGGGTGAGGATGATCTCTAGGGGATTAGGTATATTAGCATCACGCTGTCCAGTGAAGCCTTAGCACAAGCCCACGGCGCGCCAAGGCCCAAGGATTGTCTGCACGGTTTTTTAGTTACATAGAGTTTTCCGCACGATGTCGATCTAATTCTTAGCCCTATTTTGCGCTCGCCGGTATGCTTGCAGGCTCACGGGTGGCGACTGCACATCACCAAACGCCGGCAGCGCGCCTTCAAGGTGGGCCTGACTTGGATCGTGGAGCGCCGCACGTTTGGGTGGCTGGCCAGAAATCACTCCTTCCTCCTTCAGCATCACGATGAAATTGAACTTTCAACACGTCAGAATTTCCCATCTTGGCTAGCTGGGCAACGGATGGGTTGCCCCTAAATCGAGGTGCGTTCCAAAATGCCCAGCAGCCAACGAAGAACCCTTTTGAAGCCAACGGTATGCCTCCTACTTATGAGACGATGCACTAGTCGCCCGCAACCGAGCCAGACCCAGCACGCCATCAATGAATGGCGTGGGCACCCCGACGGGCAGGCCGATGTCATGGGTAACTGTCAGCAGTGCGTCAAGCTCGACCGGATTGTCCCGTTCCATATCCTGCAACATGGACATCTTGAACGAGCCGAGAGCCCGGATCATTCCGATCATTTTCTCAATGGAAGTACTGGCCGGCGTGCTCGCTTGCATACCAAGCGCCGCGCCTATCCGTGCTGCCTCTTCCATCATCGAAACACAAAGCCGACGGACCAGTGGGTCGTCTATGATACGATCGGAGGTCGCCGAGGTCAGCAAACTGATTGGGTTCATGCTAAGATTGCCCCACAATTTGAACCAGATGTCGTGTTGGATATTGGGACTCTCCCGGGAATCGAAATCGGCGCGCCGAAGCCAGTCGGCGAGACGTGCCAGCCGAGGCGTTGGCCGGTTGTCAGGCTCGCCGACCAGAAGTTGGCGGCGGATGATGCCTGGCTCGTCAACGGAGGCGGCAATGTGCAAGACGCAGCCGAGCACTCGCCTTGTCGGGATGGCCTGACTGATTGTACCATCCGGGTCAACCGCCTTCAGATGGTGTGCGGCGAGCGGGCGCTTGGTGTTGAGGAAGAACCACCAGGGCACGCCGTTCATTGCGGTAACGACAGCTGTCTTAGGGCCGAGCAATGGGCCGATCCTCTTCGCAATATCCGGCAGTGAAGGCGCCTTAACCGCGATGATCACATAGTCTTGCAGTCCAACGCAATCGTTGTCCGAACGATCACCTCAGATGGCCTATAAATCTGCAGAAGCCTGGCCCGGTCTCATCACGCCTTTCTGCAAGGAATGTCATCAAGCTGCCCATGTACCACGTCGATGAATCTTGCGATGGACTCTCTCGGATATTATTGCTCAATGCCCTTTCTATCGCATCTGCCGGATTACACGGTAAATCGTATCTTTCTTCTCGCACTGATAGTATTCTGTGATAACAGAACATGAAGAGCGTGGGCCCTAAAATCCGTCATTTATCCTGTCAGCCCTGGGCGATCCAATAGCCTGTCTCTCCCCCGTTCCGCGACACCTCCAACCACTCCTCTTGATGAGGAAGCATCGGGGCTACGGCGTGCGTCCCTGCGGCTGTTTCTTTTCTGACGGGCTTGCCTCCATCAATGCACGGATCGCCTCTCGCTCACTCTGCACGAGTTCTCGAAAAGCTTCTACCGTGGGCGACGATGGCACGCCCCGCCGCCAATTCAATCGCAACTCGATGGGCGCCGAAGCTGGCTGCAAACGGCAAAATAGAAGACGGCCACCTGCTCGGACCAAGTGACGTACACTGCCGGCGACAATTGAGACACCGATACCCGACTCGACAAGGAGCAGGACCGAGGATGTGCGGTCAGGCTCGTTGACCACGTGCGGAGAGAACTTGCCCGCGCGGCGGCATAGTGCGAGCACTTCGTCATATACCCCCGGAGCTTCTCGCCGGTGAAGAAGCACAAACTTCTCACCGGACAGCCGCTTGATGGTTATGGTCCCGCCAGCCGCCAAATTCCGAGCCAAAGAATGCGCGGGGGCCAACACCAGCTGCAAGTAATCTGTATAGACAAGTTCCTCATGAAATTCTCTGCTCAGCTCGGCGGGCAATGGTCGTGAAAAACCGACGTCAAGCTGCCCTCGGTCAAACGCCTCGATTTGCTCAGTGGCCGTCAGCTCGAGCAGCGTTAATTCCACATCAGGGAAACGCCGGTGGTACTCCTGCACCAAGGCAGGTAGGAACGCCGCGGTGGCGGAGCCGAAGAATCCGATGCGAAGTTGCCCTACTTCTCCCAACGCGGCGCGTTTGGTCAGGCGAACCGCCTCCTGGTTCCGACGCAAGATTTCGAGGGCTTCAAGCCGGAAGGTCTCGCCGGCGGCAGTGAGACGAACCGTGCGTCGGTCCCGGAGCAGCAACCGCACTCCAAGTTCCTCTTCCAGATCAAGGATGGTTTGACTGACGGCGGGCTGGGCGACGTGAATCCGGCGGGAAG
>Ga0210393_10000682_pt1 | contig 29778 bp, 30 predicted proteins | sample IncBWC27OmetaG_FD_160068 | JGI IMG/M metagenome (GOLD analysis project Ga0210393, IMG submission 160068) | Forest soil microbial communities from Barre Woods Harvard Forest LTER site, Petersham, Massachusetts, United States - Inc-BW-C-27-O ...
TACACGCTAGCCGTCGAGCCGATGCTGCCGGAGATCGTCGAGCGCTTCCTCGGAACGAAATAGAAGGCAGTCAGTCGCGGCGAGGCCCGGAATTTGTCGGACACCCAAAACAACTAGCGGTGCCAGACTTCCGGCCCGTCACCTTCAGAAATTGTGGGTAAGCTGGAGTGGAATGACCATTCACTAAATGCTGATTCGGAATGGCGGGGACGACGAGACTCGAACTCGCGACCTCCGCCGTGACAGTGCACCATCTTTTGGTAACTGCTTGAAACTACGCGGCACAGATGGCTATCAAAACCGCGCCTTGGAACCCCACGTAACAATTATTGGACCATGAATGGACCAAGAAATGGACTCTGCCGCTGCAACTCATTCCGCGCGATCAATGACAGCGGCTGGTCCAGTTCTGGAGCTTAAGTCCGGGGACGCGCTTGAACTCGCGTTCATTGTTAGTGACGAGAGTGAGCCCCGCGGATGTGGCATGAGCAGCAATCCAGAGATCGTTGCCGCCGATCATCTCACCGCGAGCTTCCAACGCTGCGCGAATCTCGCCGTAGGCTGTCGCCGCTTCCCCCGGCAAGGGAACCACAGGTAAAAGAGATACAAGGCGCCCGAGAGATTCCAGAGCATGTGTGCGTTGCTGGCTTCGCTCTGCGCCATAATGTAGCTCGCCATATGTAATCACCGATATAACGGCGTCGCCATGCTGCATTTGGCGGAATCGCGTGGTCACTTCTGGAGGCCGGTTCTGCCGCAAATAGATGCAGATATTGGTGTCAAGCATATAACGGGCGCTCATCAGAGACCCTTGCGGCGCTGTGGATGAGGGTCTTTGCGCTTCTTTGGGAACATGTCCGCTGGCAACTCGGCTAGCAGATCCAGTACGCGGACCATTCCGCCGGCTTTCTCGCGCAATACGATTTCGTCGCCGCGTCGGAAAATCTCAACTTCCGAGCTTTTGACGCGAAACTTTTTCGGCAGCCTCACAGCTTGGCTGTTCCCGGACTTAAATACGCGAGCGATGGCCATGTTGTGCCTCTCGAATATATATACAGCAATGTATATACATTTGCAAGCGCCAATTTCCGAGCTCTGGCCCGAGCAGAGGTCGAGAGGGGGGGCACGATGGGTTCAGTGAAGCTCTGGGAACCTTAAAGGAATGGCGGGGACGACGAGACTCGAACTCGCGACCTCTGCCGTGACAGTACAGCGTTTTGATGTAATCGCTTGATATCAAACGGTGTCGGCGGACATCTTTTGATACCGCAAGGTACCGTAGGTCACCTCTTATCGTCCCCTTATTGTACCCGGATCGTGCTTTGTCCGTTCGCCCGGCTATTGTCGGCCTTCTTGACGTTTCTTGCGCGCGGCATCCTGCTCTAGCATGCTCACCATGAGCCGAACCGGTGATCGGAACGTGGTCGCGCGCAACCGGTCGAACATGCTTTGCAAGTCAACGAGTCCATGGGCTGCAGCAAGGTCCAACGCTGCGAGCGTTCCCACCACCTTCAGTCCACGATGCCGAGCTATAGTCACCCGTCTCGTTCATCCATCAACAAAAGGATGGCTTGGAGTTCGGACGCAAGCGATATCGCTTCGCGCTCGCCTGCGTCGAGATGTTCCAGAGCCGAATCGACGGGCTGTTTCAGGCTCACAACTTCCAACCATGCAGGAGGCTGCGAAACCCACTCGCGCACGACGGCGGGAGTGTTTGCATGAGTCAGCTCGGCCTTCACAGCGGGAGGGATCAAAACCGTTCGATACAGTTGTGGAAGAATATCGGCTGCTTGGATGAGTACGAGATAGTTTAGAGGAGTTGTGTCAGCTACGATCGATTGCATCTACATGCCGAGCTGTCGGTGTGTCTCGCGATCCCGCTCAATGTCTTCTAGAGTGTATTCCAGTTCGACGCCATGACTCTTCAGAAAGGCATCGACTTCCATCCGTGTCTCGTATCCCAGCAACTGGCGCAGTTGGGCAGCCGAAATCTTGCGTTCGCGGTACGCTGCTAGAGCCAAGGACTCGAAGGCCGCGCGGGACAAATCTTGACCGGGAGCAGCCAAGGCTGCTGAGAGTTCGTCAGGAAGGGCAATCGTGACGTGTCGCATTATTTAGAAATTATAACATCATTCGGCAAGGGAAATACGGTGGGCGGCCCGCATGGTCGTTAGCAGTGAGCGCTATTCAAAGAAAGAATGAATGGCGGGGACGACGAGACTCGAACTCGCGACCTCTGCCGGGACAGCGCAGCGTTGTGATGTAATCGCTTGATATCAAACGGTGTCGGTGGACATCATTTGATACCACAAGGCACCGGATGTCACTTCTTATCGTCCCCTTATTGTACCCAGATTGGTCAACCGGTTTGTCGGTCCTAAGACGTCAAATTCTTCCTGTACTGCTTGACATTTAACGCGACGCAGTATAGTGTTTGGATTGTGATTCAGTCCTTCCGCTGCGCCGATACCGGGCGCCTATTTCATCGAGAGTCTGTCCGCCGGTTTAAAGCTATCGAGCGCCAGGCTCTTAGGAAGTTGGACATGCTAGATGCTGCGCAGGACATCCGGACTCTCTCAACGCTGCCAGGAAACAGATTAGAGCGCCTGACAGGGGACCGGAAAGGGCAGTACAGCATTCGCGTCAATGACCAATGGCGCGTCTGTTTTGAATGGCGCGATGGGCATGCCTACGAAATTGAGATCGTGGATTATCACTAGGAGACAACAAGATGACGAAGAAAATTAAGCCGGTGCATCCAGGAGAAATTCTCCGCGAGGAGTTTATTGTCCCTCTTGGGCTGAGTATGAACAGAGTTGCTATAGACTTGCGCGTCTCTGTGACGCGAATCGCCGACATCGTCAACGAGAAACGCGCAATTACTGCTGATACAGCCCTGCGTTTCGCGCGCTACTTCAACAATAGTCCGACGTTCTGGATGAATCTCCAAACGCGCTATGACCTGGAAGTCGCCGAAGATGAGATTGCTGATAAGGTTGAACGCGATGTCCGCCCTCTGGAAGCAGCGCCAGCCAGGTAGTTCGAACGAAGGATGAAGGATGGGCCAAGTACAAATGGTTTCGCCGAAATCTGCGTAAGTGTTTTGAAAAGAATGGCGGGGACGACGAGACTCGAACTCGCGACCTCTGCCGTGACAGGGCAGCGTTCTAACCAACTGAACTACGTCCCCAACCGTGGAATCAACAACTTAGCCTAAAACCTTGCAAATAAGGGCTTTGCAAGTTTCGCATACAGCGCACTGTTCGCCTGGATTGCCTACGATAGCAGTCCTTCCTGGAAGAACTGCCCATAAACTGCCAGTAAAAAATAGTGCGCTCATGCGAGTTTTATCCTAACACAGATGCGTGCAAGAGGCGATGCAGCATTCCTAGTCGATTAATTCGAAGAGCCAGTCGCGCACCTCCTTGGTTGCCGTTCGGTAACCCAACGTGTTCCCCCGTTGGTCCCACACGCGCCGCCTCTCAATGTGTGCAATATTGAACACCTAGCGTGAGACCCGTGGGTCTAGGATTTCGGGACTCAAACCCGGGCAACAATCTTCTCGGGGGGACCTTATGCCTGGAATAGATTCGGAGGCTGGGCGAGCCTTGCAGTCCAGGGACGATTACCAATAATCGCTAGGTCCACAGACGGAAAAATCCAAACTATTCAAAAGGAGGACACCATGACCCAAACCACTGGTACACAACGAGGCAGCGAGCAGGCAGATGCTATTCGTCCTTTTCGGAAGGTGAATTTTCCAGAAGCGGAGCTCACCGAATTGCGTAGGCGCATCAACGCGACAAAGTGGCCTGAACGAGAGACCGTCACAGATGCGACCCAAGGAGTACAGCTCGCGACGACTCAGGCGCTGGCACGCTATTGGGCGACAGATTATGACTGGCGCAAAGTCGAAGCGAGACTGAACGCGCTGCCCAATTTCGTCACCGAGATCGATGGGCTGGACATTCATTTCATCCACGTCCGCTCGAAACACGAAAACGCGCTGCCCCTCATCGTCACGCATGGATGGCCCGGCTCGGTCACCGAACAGTTGAAGATCATCGATCCGCTAACCAATCCCACCGCACACGGCGGAAATGCATCCGACGCGTTCCACATCGTGGTTCCGTCGATGCCCGGCTATGGTTTTTCCGGCAGGCCGGCCACGACCGGGTGGGACCCCGCCCACATTGCGCGTGCCTGGACCGTGCTGATGAAGCGCCTCGGCTACAACAAATTCGTAGCGCAAGGCGGCGATTGGGGTGCAGCCATCACCGAGCTGATGGGCGTGCAAGCGCCTCCGGAGTTGCTCGGCATTCACACCAACATGCCCGGCGTCTTCCCGCCCGAGATCGACAAGGCTGCTTTTTCAGGAGCGCCGGCGCCATCGGGTCTCTCCGCCGACGAAAAGGTCGCTTACGACCGTGTACAGTTCGTCTATCAAAAGGGAATCGCCTACGGGTACCAGATGGGGCTGCGCCCTCAGACGCTTTACGGAATCGCTGATTCCCCTGTCGGCTTGGCCGCTTATTTTCTCGACCACGACGCGCGCAGCTACGAGATGATCGCGCGTGTCTTTGCCGGAGGCAGCGAAGGCCTCACACGAGACGACGTCCTCGACAACATCACGCTCACTTGGTTGACGAATACGGCGCTCTCGGGGGCTCGTCTCTATTGGGAAAACAAGGGTTATTCGTTCTTCGGCGTCAGAGGCGTCGTTGTCCCGACCGCCGTGAGCGTTTTTCCCGACGAACTCTATCCTGCTCCACGAAGCTGGGCCGAGAAGGCCTTTCCCAAACTCATCCACTACAACAAGCTCCCCAAGGGCGGGCACTTTGCGGCATGGGAACAGCCGAAGCTCTTTTCTGAAGAGGTTCGCGCGGGTTTCCGATCGCTGCGGTAGGGTTCTTCAAAAAGGAGGCATTATGAAGCTCACAGGGAAAAAGGCTCTTATCACCGGCGGTAACAGTGGCATCGGTCTGGCCACAGCCCGACTTTTCATTGCTGAAGGCGCACTGGTCGCCATTACCGGTCGCGACCAGAAGACGCTCGATGAAGCGATCGCCGAACTTGGATCTAGCGCGCGTGGCTACCGCGTTGACGTCACCATTGCGGAAGATCGCAAGCGGCTGTTCGCAGCCCTGGCCAAAGATTTCGGGAAGCTCGACATTGTCTTCGCCAATGCCGGCATCTCCGGCCGGACTCCTACCGGTTCGACCGACGAGGCCATTTTTGAGAGCGTGATCCGCACCAACCTTAATGCCGCTTTCTTTACGGTGAATTCAGCGGCGCCTCTGCTGAACGACAACGGCAGCATCATCTTTAGTGGGTCCGTACAGAACTATCTCGGCCAACCTGGCGTCGCCGCATATGCAGCCACCAAGGGGGGTCTCGTCTCGATGGCGCGTTGCATCGCCGCCGACCTTGCACCGCGCAACATTCGCGTGAACGTTGTCGCACCAGGCGCGATCAAAACTCCCATTTGGAAGCGCGGGCCCGGCGCCTCTGCTTCCGCAGAGGATTCCGCTAAGTTGGCAAAGTTCTTTTCTTCTGCGGTTCCGCAGGGCCGCTGGGGCGAGCCGGAAGAAATTGCCAAAGCCGTGCTCTTCCTTGCGTCGGACGATTCCTCCTACGTCAACGCGGTCGAGCTGATAGTGGATGGCGGATTCACGGGTGCCCCGTTTGGAGCTCCCATTTTTCAGGACGTATTTAGGCCGCTTGGTAGCGAGGCGAAGTTGGCAAAAGCTCATGCGGATTGAACGGCTAATTGAACTTCGGCCGGTACCTCCCTGCGTTCGGGCGGGCGAACGTCGATCACACGGATACGCAGCCCGGCTGATCGTTGCCATGGATTTCTGAACTCGGTACCGATGTTCGACATCCGCCGGCTCCCCATTAGGATTTTTGAGTCGCAGCGAGTCGCTTATATTGAGCAGAATTCCAAGTCCTGGTAAGTCGTGCCGGCTCGGGACAGGAAGGTAGACATGAAACCTTGGAAAGCAGTTTCACTGATTCTGTTTGCGCTGGTGGCTGCAGCCGCGGTTTACGGAATCACTCTCGTGCGACGAGGCTTCAGCGCACTTGGGACACCATCAGCGCTTGAGGTGTTCGCGGCCACCACGGCACGGAAAATAGCCGTGCCATCTTCGTCTCGTCAACTTCGCAATCCCATCGTGGCTTCCACGGAGAACATTCGGGGAGGCATGGAACATTTCTCCTATCATTGCTCGGAGTGCCATGGGAATGACGGAGCGGGCCAGACGGTATTCGGCAAGGGCCTCTATCCGAAACCGCCCGACTTGCGCGCCGCCGAGACCCAGAACAAGAGCGATGGTGAGCTCTACTACACCATTGAAAATGGTGTTCGTTTGAGCGGCATGCCCGCCTTCCACGGAACGCACACTGAGCCGCAAACCTGGCGCCTGGTTTTGTTCATCCGGCACTTGCCTCAGATCACGCCCGACGAACTCAATGACATGAAGGGGTGGGACCCCAAGAATCAGGCCGATCCAGCGCATTTCTGAAGGGCTGATACTCCAAAGGAGCACCCGATGAGAGAACCAGACGGCAGATCGCGCCGTTGCTTTCTCAAGGCGAGCTCGATGTTGGGCCTGGGAGCCGCGTTCATGCCGCCAACAATCGGCGAGGCGTTCGCAGATTCCAGAATTGCTGGAAAGCACGACACCATGACCCGAACCAGTGCTACTCAGGCAACCGACAAGACGACTATTCGTCCGTTTCAGGTGAATGTTCCGGAAGCGGAATTTGCCGAATTGCGCAGGCGCATCAACGCGACAAGGTGGCCTGATCGGGAAACGGTCACGGATGAATCGCAAGGCCTGCCGCTTGCGACAATTCAGGAACTCGCGCGCTATTGGGCGACAGGCTACGATTGGCGCAAGATCGAAGCGAAGCTGAACGCCCTGCCGCTGTTCATCAGCGAGATCGATGGGCTGGACATTCATTTCATTCACGTTCGTTCGAAACATGAAAATACGTTGCCGCTGATCGTCACCCACGGATGGCCCGGCTCAGTCATCGAGCAACTGAAGATTATCGATCCACTCACCAACCCTACGGCACATGGCGCGAGCGCGGCGGACGCCTTCCATCTGGTGATTCCGTCGCTGCCGGGGTTCGGTTTTTCAGCAAGGCCCGCCACTTCCGGCTGGGGTCCGGAGCGCACCGCAAGTGCCTGGCTAGTGCTGATGAAGCGCCTTGGATACGCAAAATTTGTGGCGCAAGGCGGCGATTTGGGCGCGGGCGTTTGCACCATGATGGCCAAACACGCACCTCCAGAATTACTGGGAATTCACACCAACTTCCCTGGAACTATTCCATCTGACGTTGCGAGGGCGCTCCAGTGCGGCGATCCCCCGCCATTTGGCCTATCCCCCGACGAAAGACAGGCTTACGAGCAGCTGACCAATCTATTTGCGAAGAAACGTGCCTACGCGCAAATGATGGCCACTCGCCCGCAAACGCTGTACGGATTGGCAGATTCGCCCGTCTGCCTGGCAGCTTGGCTCTTTGACCACGGTGACGGTTGGGGCCAGCCCGCGGCACCGATCACCTCGGCAGTACTCGGGCGCACGATTAATGGACACTCCGCAGGTGACCTGACACGAGACGACGTACTCGATGACTTCACACTCTACTGGATGACGAACACGGCGGTTTCCGCGGCTCGTTTCTATTGGGAGCTTCACCTCAACCTTTACAACGCGGCCAATGTCTCTATCCCAGCTGCGGTGAGCGTCTTTCCCGGCGAGAACTATCAAGCCCCGCGCAGTTGGACGGAGCGGGCGTATCACAAACTCATCTACTACAACCAAGTTGACAGAGGCGGGCACTATGCGGCCTGGGAACAGCCACGACTCTTTTCAGAAGAAGTTCGCGCGGGCCTCAAATCACTGCGGTAGGGGTTCTTCACACGAGAAAAGGAGATGCGCCATGCCTGGCCATTCGCAGTTCACCAGTAAAATGTACAATTAGCGAGGTAACTTTCAGAAGCAAACTCATACTCGTGCAAATTGAAGAACAAGATCGCATCGACGACAAGACGGCCTTAACATCAAACGGAACTAAGCGGCATAACATGCCAGCGCAGGTGGCAGTACGATGAAGACACTACTGGAAGTCTTACAAGATGCAGAGAATCGGCGAGTAGCGGTGGGGCACTTTAATTTCTCGGAGCTAACGGTATTGAAGGCTGTAGGCGAGGCCGCGCGTGATCTGGATACGGCCGTTGTAGTGGGCGTGTCGGAGAGCGAACGTGAGTTTGTGGGGGTGCGCGAAGCGGTCGCTTTGGTTAAAGCGATACGCGATGAAGGCTTACGCATATTCCTCAACGCGGATCACACCCATTCCCTTGAAAAGGCCGAGGAGGCCGCGCGGGCTGGATTTGACATGGTTGTTTTTGACGCATCCGAGAAACCGATCGAAGAAAACATCAACTTGACACAGCGCGCAGTCGAAGCAATAAAGTCCATCAACGGCGCAATCCTCGTTGAAGGTGAAGTTGGCTACATCGGTTCAGGTTCAGAGTTGCATGATAAGCGCCCGGAGAACATCCATATGACAGAGCCGGCAGATGCGCGAGGTTTTGTCGTGGAGACGCGCGTCGACTTGTTGTCGCCGTCTGTGGGCACGACGCACGGGATGATTCCGAGCATGGTCCGGGGCGCTGAGCACAAGCGATTGGATGTCCCGCGGATTGCGGCGATAAAAGATGCGGTCCAAATCCCGCTGACATTGCATGGTGGATCCGGAACCGATGCGGAAGACATTCGGAAAGCGATCAAGGCAGGAATCACCATGATTCATATCAACACCGAACTGCGTGTGGCATGGCGTACCGGACTCGCTGAAGCCCTTAAGAGGAATTCCGACGCTGTTGCACCTTACAAGCTGTTGCCGGATGTTGTGAAGGATGTGAAGGCGGTGGTGCGTGGCCGTCTTGAATTGTTTGGCGGTTACGCGGCTGCGGCGGGACGGTGAAACCAAGGTCTTTTTTTCTCAAGGACTCGGGTAGCGAAAGCGAAGAACGTGCTGAACCTTTAGAGTGTGACGTGGAGCTGCTTGCCTTTTCACTCACACCCACCGTAAGGTCCTGAACGATCGCTCGGGAGGCGAGTGGTCGGGTCGATCCCGGCCCGAGTCTGGGGTTGGACAAACGGACGCACTTTGAAAGCCGAATCGGAGGAATTATGAGCATCGCCACCGGGTCCTCTCTCCTGCCGCGCGAAGGGCAACTTCTCGGCAAAACCGTCGTTGTCATCGGCGGTAGCGCAGGCATCGGCCTCGAAACCGCTCGACTGGCCCGTGATGGGGGAGCGAAGCTCGTCCTCGCCGCCCGTAATCCTGAGGGCCTACGGCGCGCAGCGAGCGAGCTTGGCGCACAGCACACCGCGGCCTTTGACGCTACCGACTTCGCTCAACTCGAGCGTTTCTTCAACGAGCTGCCGGCTGGGATTGATCACGTTCTTCTCACCGGTCCCGGCCCTTACTATGCGAAGTTGGCCGAGTTCGACTTTGACAAGGCACGCCGAGACGTGGAGGCCCATCTTTTCCTGCCCATGCAGGTGGCTCGCATGGCGAGGAAAAAGGTTCGTGCCGGAGGAACGCTGCTCTTCATGGGCGGCACTGGCGGCCGCCAGACCGCGCCAGGAATGGCGCTGGTTGGGGCTCTGACGGCCGCAATGCCAGCGTTAGTGAGAAACCTGGCACTCGAGATCGCGCCGGTTCGCGTCAACCTCATCGCCGCTGGGTTTGTCGACACACCATTGTCGGCATCTCTGCTCGGCAATCAGCTTGATGCCCGCCGCGAACAGCTCCGCAATACGCTGCCGATCAGGCGCGTCGTTGGCCCGGCCGACATAGCCGCGCTCGCCGTGCACATTATGACTAACACAAGCCTTACAGGCGGCACTTACGACATCGACGGCGGGCAACAGCTCGTCGTCGAGCAATGAGCCCTGTCTAAGGAGACGAAGAATAATGTCTGAGATAGAGCATTACGAGATCCTTGTTATCGGCAGTGGCGAGGCGGGCAAGCACCTGACATGGAATATGGCACAGGCCGGCCACCGCACGGCTGTGGTGGAACGAAAATACATCGGCGGCTCGTGCCCGAACATTGCCTGCTTGCCCAGCAAGAACGTCATTCGCAGTGCGCAAGCGAATTGGTTCGCTCGTCACGGCACAGAATACGGCATTCAAACTGGACCCGTGTCTACCGACATGAAGGGCGTCCTGAATCGCAAGCGCAAGATGGTCGAGGCCGGAGTTCAGGTTCATCTCGATCTCTTCAAGGCGACCGGAGCGGAACTGATTAGAGGAGAAGCCCGGTTCGTGGCTCCCAAGACGGTCGAGGTGCATCTTAACGAGGGGGGCCGCCGGACGATCACAGGTGATCGTGTCTTTCTTGATCTTGGATCGCGCTCTGTTATCCCGGACATTCCGGGCCTAGCGGCTGCAAAACCCATGACTCACGTCGAAGCTCTCGATCTCGACCGTTTGCCGGAGCACGTCATCGTGCTCGGTGGAGGATACGTTGGCCTCGAACTCGCGCAGGCCCTGCGCCGCTTCGGGTCTGAGGTGACCGTCATTGAGCGAGGCCAACAAATCGCCGCCGCTGAAGATCAAGACATTGCGCACGCCCTTTTGGAGAATTTCAAGAGTGAAGGTATCGAAGTGCTGCTCGACACGCGAGTGCACGAAGTGGGCGGACTCTCGAGTCAGAAGGTGCGAGTCGTTGCCGAAGACGGCCACGGGCAACAAAAGATCGAGGGAACCGACTTGCTGATCGCTACCGGACGGGCGCCCAACACCCAGGGGATCGGGTTGGAAACAGCAGGGGTCGAACTTGATGCGTGTGGGTATATCATAGTGAACGACCGCTTGGAGACCAGCGCGGCGGGCGTTTGGGCGATGGGCGATTGTGCGGGCAGCCCGCAGTTCACGCACGTCGCCTTCGACGACTTCCGGCTGGTCCGTGACAACCTGAATGGGGGCAGCCGCACTACGCGAGACCGCCTCATACCGTTCTGTATGTTCACCGATCCCGAACTCGCACGGGTCGGCTTGAACGAATCTGAAGCGAAGCGACGGGGCATCGCATACCGCCTAACGAAGATGCCAATGGCCGCGGTACTGCGAGCCGTCGCTCTTGGCGAAACCCGTGGTTTTGTGAAAATGCTCATCGACGCTCAAAGCGACCGCATTCTGGGATTCACCGTGCTGGGCGTTGAGGGGAGCGAGATGATGGCGGCGGTTCAGACGGCGATGGTGGGCGGATTGCCCTACACAGTGCTCCGCGACGCGATTTTCACCCATCCCACCACTGCGGAAGGCCTAGTTTTTCTATTGGCGAGTGTTCCCGCCATAGCTAGGCAACAACCAGCCTAGGCTCCTCGGGATAAAGCCCGATTTTTATTCGTGGATGCCGCAATGGCCCCCGGATAGCAAGTCGATCGCATTTTCCAGCGTGCGAGAGATCTACATGGTATCGACGGACGGCGGCGTGGCGGAAAAGTTGACGACGGGCAACCCATTAGTTATGCCGAGCCTCAAGTCCGCTTCCGGGAAGACAGGCTGTATTTCGTGGATATCACGGGCAAAAGGGAACCGATTGATTTCTTGCGTGGTACCTGTTTTAGTTTCCATCTAGTTTCCAACTAAGGCTGTGATTCGGAAAGCTAAGTGCCGCCAGATCAATCGTTTTCAGAGTTTTATTTCGAGCTTCCCAAGCTTCAGTTCAATCGGCCGCCCACGCATTAAGAGGACTCGCGAAAAGCATCCTGATATATATGTATGTATGCCGATTTCCCGCGCGTTTTGTCGAATAGGGAGGAATTGGCCGTGACAGTGTGGGATTCTAACCAAGCGCACAAGTTGGCCGGCCTGAGATAGAGAGTCTTCCTCACAAAATCGCAAGATCGACTGCAAGACGCCTGCAAAACTCACCGTGTTCATGCGAGATTCGTACTACCAGAGATAGGTGCAAAGGAGGCGTGGAGCACCATGCGAAGCGCCGACTGGCCAAAGGTCTCCCGCCGAAACTTACGCCGGGCCGGCCGAACAGGGTGCGACTAGAACGAAGACACTCCAGCCAGTGCTCCTCCCCACCTGGCTGGTCCGGAAACAGGGCAAACTTGCCTCGTTTACGCACTTAATGGATGACGCCAACGCAGCCCCTGGAACCTAGCAAAATCGCTATCTGTGGTGATCAATTCACAGCCGTGCTCGATGGCCAAGGCCGCCACATAAGCGTCGCTTACCAAAGGGCCCTCAATGCCGTCGCACATTTTCACAAACAGCTCCCAGTGTGTGCGACTCGGCATGACGAAGACGGCTCGTGGCCACTCGACGAGCCTGCGGCAATACGCCAAGGCTGTTCGCATCGGCGTCGCCGGCCGAAAGATCTTGGGATTTGTCACGATTCGCAGGAAGCCGGCGAGCACGATCTCCGCGACCGCGAACGGCTCCGGCGCCTCGACCAGGGCTCTAAGCCACGCCGCGTATCGATCGTGCTCGGGCGCGTCCTGCCGATGCGCGTAGATTAGAACATTGACGTCCGGCAGTTGCATCGGCTAGCGTTGCTTCCCAAAACGCTCGACGTCCTCGGGTTCAAGCAGAGCGGCGGTCTTATCAATATTCAATGTCGTGAACTTACCTCCCTCGCCGAACGTCACCAAATCGAAACGGTCTGGGCCCTGCGCCGCAGACGCCTGCAACAGCAGCCGCACCGCACGTTCGATCAGCCCGCTGACGCTCGCGCCGGATTCCGCCGCGCGCTTCTTCAACCGCTCCAGAAGTCGATCATCTAACGTAATCGTGGTGCGCATGATGCAGAATCATACCGCACTTACATCACTGCATCAAGCCCGCAAGTGTAGCCGTGTGTAGCCGTGTTAAAGGCAGGGTCTAGAGGGGAAGATGTGGGGAGCGGGGGAAAGGGAATTGGCCGTGACAGTGCCGGACTCTAACCAACGACAGGGCAGCGTTCTAACCAACTGAACTACGTCCCCGCTGATTGTTTCCAGTAACTTGCGAGCATCTTAGGAATGCGCATAAGTCGCTGTGTCACTTTTTGTGTCAGTTTTGGACTCAAAAACGGGTAGCTGGCTGCCAGCCTCAATCAGCCGCGTCGCTTCGGCAAGGTCACGCTCATCGGTAATGTTGTACCGACGGAACACGCTCGCCGTCTTGTGACCGCTGATTTTCATAGCAACCGAGTCATGCACTCCGCGTCGAACCATATTCCAAATCGCCGAGCGCCGGAAGTCGTGAAGGTTCAAACCGCGATAGGCTTTGAACTCTTTACCATTCTTGCGCTTTGCAGGAATCCACTGGCCGAGGCCGGAACTGACACAGAGAGAATACCATTCCTCACGCGGGTCCACAACCTGGCTGCCAGCAGGCCTTGTAAATACGTAGTCGTCGGCTTTCTTACCGCGCAGGCATTCCGTCATCAACTGGAACACGAGGTCATGTACACCTTTCGCGGGTCGGCGTTCTTGGTGTCTTCGGCATCGAGCCTAATCCAGCGGTCGATTAGGTCCATCTGGCGCACGCGTAGGTTGAGCAACTCTCCCTTTCGAAATCCGAAAGAATACGAGCAGGCAATCAAGCATCTCAGCCACAAGTCTTTCGCGTTCGCTCCAAGTTTTTGGGCCTGTTAATCCGCTTTACCGAACGTATTGATAGGTAATTTCCAAATCGTGCAGTTGGAAACGAAATCGTCGATATAGACGAACTGGGGGACGAGACGATTGTTGTTGATGTCCACAGCAAAGGCACTGCCCGCATTGGGGTCAATCGAGAACTTCCGCACGAAGGTACCGTGGGGCGTGATTTCGATAATTTCGCTTGGATCCGTGGCGCTGGGCGGGAAGTGGCTCGGGTCGGCATTGGCTGTAATCAGGTCGCCGTTGGGTGCGAAGATCAAACTAAGGGGTCCATGCAGCACAGTTTGATCGTTATAGATTACTTGCCCTTTGCCGAGATCGCTGGTTGTGCGTCCCGCGCCTTTCAACTTATAAATTGCGTTGTCCCCCTCCGCGGCCACGTACAGAATATCGTTATATCTATCATAGGCGAGGCCCGCCGGCCCGACGACTGTGCCCGCCGCATCCGGTGCGGAGGTGTAGCCGCTCGCGATCGTGATCTTGTTCAGCACGGTAATTCCTGATGGCGACACCAAGACGTCCAGGCGCGTAATGGAGCCCGAAAAGTTACCCGAGGTATCGAAGATATTCGAGACGAATAGCTGAGCGGTATTGTCGATATCGTTCAGCGCCATTCCCCACGGTCCGTCTACCAACTCGCTGCTGTTCAGTTGCTTCAGCAGATTACCGTTACCGTCGAACACATCGAGCGGACCCGGCTCGGCCGTACCACTCGCGGTCGGCAGGGACCCGGCGAAAACGAGTCCTGCTCTTGCAATAGTCAGAGCATTTGTAAATCCGATCGGGGATGCACCTCCGAAAAACAGGCCAGTCTGTCCAGTGTTTGGGTTAACGGTGATAATCGTAGTACCCTGTCCGGCAGTCGAACTACTGTTGAAATTCGAAACGAGAAGTTTGCCTGTTGAGATGGCTGCATTTTCGGGAAAACCATCTGGAACAAAAGCCAGACCGTAAGGGGTCGTGTCTCCGTTAAGAGGGACTGTGGAAACTTGGAGGGGCAGAAACGGGCCGAAGAGACCATCGGCGAACGCAGTTCGCACCGTTCCGAGATGGCCGAATAGGACCATACTGGCGGTAGCCGCAATGCACACTGAAAGCCCGAAAGCTAAGCAGAGTCGTGAAGTTGTTCGCATGATTGCCCCTTTCATTTATGGGTCTTCGTGCCTGAATGTCCTTATTTGACTTCAAGCACAGCCCCGCGGTGCGCACATAATCTCCGAAACTAACATTGGCGGCAATAAGCTAAATTGCAAAGTTTTTGTCATGGATTTGTCATGGAATTGTCCTATACGTGTGGTTCGCCAAAACTCTGGCCGACTTTGAAATCAATGACATAGCCGCGAACCCCCGCGGCCTTTGCGATATGCCAGATTCAGCCAACCGCTCTTTGTCCTTAAACTCCAGCGCTATCCCATGGTCTTTGAACTGGAACTCCTCGGCAAAGCCGGCGAGCGCTTCTTCGATCTTGCCGTTCTTCAGTTGCGACAGAACCGTCAATACAACTCCTTCCGAAGCCGACTGTGGAATCCGAGTCTCTCCTACCGCTGTGTTTTTTTGCATTTCGTCCTTCCGATGATTCTCGCGTCACACTACTTCCGGTCGGCGCTGGCAGCGCTTATCCGACCTTCGCGAGTGTCACGACTTTATTTGTATGGAATCGGGAGAACGGAGTTGTGTCGCTATCTCGGCGGTTGGGCCAAATCGCGGGCATTCTTCAATTCGTCGCTTGGCTGTCCGCGCGGCACGGTGATGTCACGTATGGGAAGGGCTCGATCCAAACTTCGGCCGCTTCTTTCCGAAAAGGGGTAAACTCGCCGGACCTGCAGGACTGGAGTGCCGTCAGGACCAGAGCGCACACCATCGATCGGCTGCAAGGAACGCTCAAAAAGCTGTTCGAGAACGTGGAAGTCCCGCAACACAACACGGTGGGGTTGTTCGTAGCTCGGAAAAATCGCCCCGCAGCGCGGTAAGGCCACAGGGGCGAAGGGAAGTGGATGATTGATGGAACTGTTGGGATTGAAGGCCCCGCCGGAGCGGCTGAGACAGTGTGGGATCCTAACCAATGACGGAGCAGCGTTCTAACCAACTGAACTGCTTCGCCGCTGAAGGGTGAATGGTCACATGTGCGGCATTACCGAGTGTTGCACGACCAAGTGAAGCACGGCAATGGTGGGCACTGTCCGATTTGAACGGACGACCTTTCGGGTGTAAACCGAATGCTCTAACCGCTGAGCTAAGCGCCCCTATTCAAGTGATCGTACAGGAAGCAGCCACTAGCGTCAACGCGGTCTCGGCACAGTTATTTCAGAGCACGGCGTGCTGAAGTCTCCCGAAATTCGCGGCTGGCATTTGCAGCTGCTCTTGCAATTTGGCTGCTCGTGATTTATTTTTCGGCAGTGGAGTGAGTATTTGCAACAAAATCGGCGTCTGGGTTGATGCTATAATTATTGCAATCATAAGGTCATCGTGCGGTATCAATAGCTTACGAAGACTCTAAACGGAGTAAATAGGCGATAACAGGACAGTTTGGGTACAGTTTTGGGTATAGAATTTGGCTACAAGAGTTTGGGGCGGCGATGCCGAAGTGGTCGAGGCGCCGGTCTGCAAAACCGGTCTTAGACGGTTCGAGTCCGTCCGCTGCCTCCATTTTTCTTTTTTCGCACTGGAGTTCGCTCCATGATTGAACAGGTGATTGACTTGGTGAGGGATGGAAATGAGCAGCCACAGTTTTTAGGCTAATTATCAGGAATCCAAAGCAGGGCGCCGGGCTACACAGGAAGAAGCATATTTGGCGCAGAGCCGATCTGCGAGCTGTGCTAACGAACGGCGGAATTCCAGAAGGCGTAATTAGTAATCTCTTTGCAGACCTCCCGCCATTGTAGTGACCATTCAGGCCGCTCAGCATTATTAAGTATCGTCTATTCGTCGTTTCCTAAGTTTACAGCGCCTCTCGCTCCCTCCCAACCTCGGCGCTTCTATGAACTGGCGAACCAGCGATCGGTTATGGGTAGTATGAGTTGGCAACAGAAACTCACGGACATGCTTGTCATTAAAGAAAGACCGGTTCTTTTCGTTCCGAAGGGAGTTGTTTCCTGCGTGAAAGAACTCGATTCCAGTAAGTACTACCGACATCGCGCACTCGAATTCCTCCAGGAAAATCATTTACGGCGTAACGCTAGTTTCATGCAGAAACGCTGAGCCTTCATACCTTGGCATAAGTGATTTTCCCGACTACAAAGTAGAGTCTTTACCTGCTTGTTCGCGCACCTCAGCTCGTTATAAAACGCCAATGTAAGTGCATCGTCGCGCTCGAGGAGACGTGGCGAGCGCGTTCCCGCCCATGCCTATTTCTGCTCATGCGTACATTGTTTAAAATAGCTTTTCCTTTTTTGATCTGGCCCCTCTCGGTCGTGGCGCAAAACCCTCCGCCATCCGGGCAAGCTGACTCGCCTGATCAAATCCCCACCGCGTCACAAACTGCCGCTCCAGCTTCAAACGCTATGGCGCCTAGCGATCCCGCCCCGATACTTAATCCAGCTCCCGTGCAAACTGCTCCGTTTCTTAACTTTCAGCCAATGAAACAAACTCCCTTTCCCGCCGGATACGCTCCTGTATTGAAATTCGACGCGGGGTATTCCGTTACCAGTCTCGGCTTGCCATCCTCAGCCCGCATCGCTCTCAGCGGTGCGAACGTCGGCATTTCCGTCGATTCGGGTTATCGCTTTGGAGCAACATTGGATCTCGACTACGCTCTTGCCCCGAACGTCTTCAGCAGTGGCCGCCATATGGATATGATCAGCTACTTGGTTGGTCCCGTGCTATACCCTTCGCACAGCAACTCGTTGAGCACGTTTTTTCATGTTCTTGCCGGTGGAACTAGGGTTTCCGGACCATTTCCAAACGGAAATGGCGGGTTGAATGCTGGCCACGTCCAATATCCTGCTTGGGCGGCTGGCGGTGGTGTTGAATACCGTCTTTCCTCTGCCTTTGGGCTCCGCGTCAGCGTCGATTATCTGCGGTCTCATTTCTACAACCCGTCCGAAGCCGTCCGCGCGCAAAACGACTTCCGCGTCGTTAACAGCATCGTTTTTTATCCCGGAATGCCATCATTCAGGAGGCGCCACTAACCCCTGTTTCAATCCGGCTTTCCTAGCTCGTTATTTGGGTCGAGACGACAGATGCATGGCCCCGCTGTTCACAGATTTGCGGGACAAAGGATAATACGCTAGGCATAGAGGGGCAGGCGCCGAACACCGAGGCACCAGCAGCGCAACCCGGATAGCGGTCAGGATCGCGCGACGGCCTTTGGTGCCGATGTCTTGAATTCGAAATAGAGTGCGGTTCAAATCATCAAGCAGGAGTGCATTTGTAAAAAGTTGACAAAGGTCTGCAGAACCTTAATCGACGGTTCGATTCCGCCCTGCGCCTCCAACCCCAAATCCATGTAGTTCAAACAACGCACTTTAGCAGCCTCAGTTCACTGGGCCTACCGCTGGCGTTGCAGAATCGTTGCAAGATTGGCCAGCCGGTCCCGGCAGCGTCAATCGACACGTGTCAATTCCCATGAATGGAGGTCGAGAGGAAAAAATTTGCCCCAGTGGGTACTAGTCCTCCACTGAGCGGCGGCGGTAAGGAGAAAGGCATCCTATATCCTTTGTTTTCAATGCAGACTGCCTAGGTCTATGTCGCACGGTTTGGCGCTGAGAGTGCTTTTGTTACACACGGAAGCACGCAAACAAGGGTCGCCGGGAGTCGGGATGAGCCGAAGTAGTGCCTTAGTGACTGACGATGCGTTTTGGTCAAAAGCGGCAGGGGAACAGCAAACGGAACCGGATTCCGGCCAAACCATCCGGGTACTCGATTTTATGGAGGCGACATGGGTGGGGGGGCCAGCCAAGAACCTGATTGAATTTGCCCGGCGAACCGACCAAACGGACACGTCCTGTCCCCGCGTGTCAGTTCAGGTCGCAACTTTTGAGAGAGGCGCTTCAGAAACTAATGAATTTGTTTGTTCCTGTCGCCGTGCAGGAATACCGGTACACGTGATTCGAGAGAGATTCGCGTTCGATCCCGCAGTCGTTCGAGCTGCATCCCGGCTGATAGAGACATACGATCCCGACATTGTGCAGACCCACAGTGTGAAGTCGCATTTTCTCATGCGCCTCAGTGGTGCATATCGGCGTTACCCATGGGTAGCCTTTCATCATGGATATACCCTGGAAAACTTGAAGATGCGTTTGTATAACCAGCTGGACAGGTGGTCGCTGCCTGCTGCGAGGAGGGTAGTCACGGTATGTCAGCCGTTCGCCGCCGATCTGCAACGAGTTGGTGTTCCAGGCGAGCGAATTAGCACGCAACACAATGCCGTTCGCCCGTTTCGTCCAGCGCAACAGGAACAAATAGCCGCCCTACGGGTGGCTCTTGGCGCTCCAGATCACGCACAAATTCTGCTTAGCGTTGGGCGTCTCTCGCGCGAAAAAGGGCAAGCGGACCTCATCCAGGCCGCCGGACTGCTGAGAGATCAGCAGCCCGAACGCGTATTCCGTTTGATCCTTGTCGGTGACGGTCCAGATCGCCGCAGGCTGGAGGCGATTGCACGCCGTTGCGGTGTACACGACTGGATCCATTTCGCAGGGCACCGGGCAGACGTCGCTCCTTATTACAGTTTAGCCGACGTCGTGGTCCTGCCTTCTTGGACCGAAGGATCCCCAAACGTCCTGCTAGAAGCCATGGCCGCCGGACTCCCAATTGTGGCTACGGCCGTTGGAGGCGTCCCTGAAATTGTGTCCCCTTCGAGGGCGGCCCTGCTGGTCGGAAGAAAGCAACCCGCATCTCTGGCGCGTGGCATCGCGGAAGTTTTGGGCGACGAAAATCTCAGAAGCGCGCTGCGTGCCGCCGCTCGCAGCACGGCATCAGCACACTCTCCCGAGCGCCGTTACGGTTCGCTGCTCAAGGTCTATCGCAGCTGCATGACAGAACCAAAGACGTCGCCGAAACCGTCGCTTTCGGCGCGTCACGAGTGGGTCCGAGCGCAGCAAAATTCGGGTTAGAGTTCTGCGCGAGAGGAATAAAGACCTCCTGCTCATTTCTAAGCGATTTCTCAATTACTATGAGCTATTAATAATGGTGGTAACTAGAGTTCGATGAAATCGACTTTGGAATTTTCGCAACCAGTTAAACATATTGATCTGCTCTCGAAGATTGAACCACCATCTGACGTGCAACGATGGCAAATCAGACCACGCTGCAACACCAAACCGTGACCGGGGCTGCAACACCGAAGGAAGAGATCTGTCAGAAAATGGGCCCCCCGCTGCACTCGGCGCTCGAGCAAAAACCCGCCCTCAATCCAGGCTCCATTCCCCGGCGTCCTTAATACTTCCGAAATCGCTGGGAAATCGGTGTTCCTTGCACTTTGGTGGTGCAGACAGTAGACTCTTTCTCTTGCTTACGCGCAAAGGACTCACTCTGGGATGCTGATCGCACGAGATTACGTCGGATACATGGCAACGGAAGTGGTGAAGCGGCTGGTGGAAGGGAAGTTGATCGAGACGAAAGCCGCGGATGCGGTTGCGCAGCGGCTGCGGCAGCGGATGATGGAAGAAATCACAGTGGAAGACCGCTTGAACGAAGAAGTGCGCCAAATCCTCACTGAACATCAAGACGAAATGCGGCGGACGAGCGTCTCGTATCAGGAGATGTACAAGAAGGTGAAAGCGCAGCTGGCGCGCGACCGCAAGCTGGTTCTGCGGTAGCGCGTAAACGCTTTTCAGCAAACTTTGTTTCATCGTAAGGCGCTTGTTGGCAGGCGCGATAAGAAGAAAGACTCGAGGGTAAGCGAACGGAATGCGACTGAGCCGCGAAAAGATTGTCCGAATCTCTCACCAGCTCACCGATGTGCTGGTTTCGAGCGACGACGTGGAATTTGTCGAAGACCGCGACACCATTCGCCAGCAGGTGGTGCAAATCCTGACCGCGACGCTCCACGAAGAAGAAAAGGCCGATCTGGAAGTCCGCAAGAAGATCACCTCGCAGAAAAAAGAGATCCTCGAAGGCAGCGAGGAGTGGGATGTTCTCTACCGCAAATATTACGCGGACGAACTTCGCCGCCTGGGTATCGCCGCCGCTCCGGATGACCGCGACCGCCGCCGGTCGTGAATTGAGTTTCTTGCCCGCCGCTGACTGATTGCCATTCCTAGTAGGCTCCTCGAAAAGAACTCACCAGTTTATTTTTCGTCGGCGGCGGATTTTTGCGCGCGGCGAGCGAGTCTTGAGGCCATTTGGAGAAGGAGCCTGCGGTTTGGATCGTCGATCTTGCGGAGCAGGCGGCGGAGTTGCTTGAGATAGTCGGCATCCTGGACGGAGCTGCCCCAGAGGGTTTCGTCGCGCGGCTTCCACGGGCGAAGGTCGCTTGCTTTGGGAGGCTCGGGGCCGTCGTAAAAGATCTGGTAGATAGGGACTTCGAGGGCTTTGGCCCATTTTTCGAGCGTGTCGATGGTGGGAACGGTGTGTCCATTCTCGACGCGGGAGAGATAAGCGCGCTGCAAGCCCGAACGATTTTCGATTTCACGCTGAGGCAGTTTCTTTTGTTCGCGGAGTTCGCGAAGGCGTTCACCGATAATCATGCATGTATTATTACATTGAGATAATGGTGTTGCAAGTAATGTAGGTAGGGCTATAGTGCGAGAGAGTTGCCGCACGGTGGCTAAGGGAATGCGGTGGCGAGAGACCGGGCTCTCGGACCTAGAAATTTCTGCTTAGGAAATCCTTGAGCTGATCTAGGCGAAAGGTGGCATCGCCGATCTCGATTTGGAGAACGAGCTTAGCGGTGCTGAGCTGATTGCCGAAATCGAGAGCAGCGCTGGTTTCCGCGCGGCCCAGGAGTTGGAGATTGTTTTCGATTTGTTTCTGCTGTTCCTGGAGAGCTTTGAGCCGGTTGTCTTGAACGGAAATAGTGTCGACGAGCTGTTGTTTGAGGACATCGGCGTTTCGGATGACGTCGCCTTCCTGGACTTTTTTCCAGTCGTCGTAAGCGGCGGCAGACTGGTCGAGGTGCTTGTTGATGGCGTGGCTGGCGAGATTGTAGCTGACGGTGACCTCGCCGTAGGCGCCGGGGCCGCCAAGCAGGGGATTGACTTGTTGGTGGGCGCCGACGGAGAGAGCGACGTCCCAGTCATTCTGGCGATTCAGTTTGTAGATGGCGGTACGTTCGTTTACTTCGCGGGCCTGTTTTTCGGCAACGAGATCTTTTACGGGCTTGTCATTGAGTTGCGGAGTGTAGATGGCGGCGATTTTGGATTGCGTGTCGGCGCGATCGGCTTCCAGCTTGATTTTGGTGGTTTGCAGGGCGAACGCCATGGGGCGGGTCATGTTTTGCGCGTCAACCATTTTCGCGGTGGTGGCGACGAGCGTGTCGAGATTTTCGGAAGCTCGTTGAATTAGGGTGAGTCTATTTTGGAGGGCCTGCTTTTCGAGATTGGGGATGGCGTATTGGATGGCTTGCTGGGCGGAGGCGGTTGCGGAGTAGAGTTCGCAATCTTTGCGAGCGGCGTCCATGGTGAGCGTGCCTTTGCGAACGTTGGACAGGCTGCCGGTGAGTCCCCAGACGACTTGCGTGGGGAGGCCGGTGTTGGGTTGCGTGAAGCCGCCGATCGCGTCGGGTGTGCGGAGAAGATCGCGCTGGGCGGCGGCTTGTTGCGTTACGTATTTGCAATAGGCTTGCTGATCTTCGTCGCCCGCCCTCGCGGAGGGGATGAGGGGCGTAGCCAGTGCGAGGCCTACGAAAAAGATTCGCAGAAATTGTTGAGGCTTGAGAGGGAACGAAGGCATCGGGCGTCTCCTTAGAGTGATTAGAAAATTGTTAGAAAAGAAGAGGCTTCCGGTTGAGGAAAACGGTTTTGGATTTGGCGGATTCGGGGTGGTCGAGCTGTAGCTGGATGAGGAAGCCGCGCATGTCGGTGCGGAAGATGGGATGGATGGCGTGCTCTTCGCCGGCGAAAATCTGTTTCACAGTGCCGACTTTTTCGCAGAGGACCATGTTTAGGTAGCAGTCGTAGACGGCGGCGCCGAGAGAGACGTTGTTGCGATTGTCGTAGGGGACAAAAGCGAAGTAGACAGTCGAGTCGCCGGAGGCGGTTAGGTAATAGGGGGTTTGCTTGGCGGTAGTGAGAGCTTGTTTGAGGCGATCGAGCTGCTTCGTTTCTTCGTAGGCCTGTTTTTGGGCGACGCCAATGGCGATATCGAGCTGGGCGATTTCGGAGATAAGCTCGGCCTGTTTGTCGAGGACGTCGAGGGACTTGGTATCGGTGGTGGTTTTTTCGAGGATACTGTCGGTGAGGAGGACTTCGCCGATTTTGCTGTCGGTGTAGGAGCTTTGGGCTTGGTTTAGGGCTGCGCGCTGGGTGGCGGCGTCGCCTTTGGTGATGAGGCCGGCGGCGAGATCTCTGTCGATGGTGGCTTCGACTTCCTTGACTTGGGTGATGACGGCTTGGGTTTTAAGATTGTCGGATTGTTTTTGTTTGTCGAGGGCGAGGAGCTCGGGGCCGGTGGCCTGGTTATGTTTCTTTTCGCGGAGGATGGCGGCTTGCAGTTCGGGTTCGAGAGAGAGCAGGGCGGCTTTGTGCTTGTTCATTTCATCGATGCTTTCATCGAGACGTTTCTTGTCGACGTTCAGCTCTTCGAGCGATTGTCTGCTGGTGACGAGCTTTTCGGTGAAGTCGAGGCTCTTGTCGTCGACAGGAGAAAGGATTACGGGCGCGGCCCACGACGTGTTCAGGGCATAAAAGCCCATGACGAAACCGTAGGCGAGAACGCCTCCGAGGACTACATAGAGCGTGACGATAGCGAAGATGCGGTAAATCGTGACGACCGATTTATAAAGCATCGGCTGGAGCACGGGAGATTTTGGATTAGCTGACAATTTTTTGATCGGTGGTGTGGCCATCGGTGGCCTCCTGTTCTTTTGTACGCGTACCCCAATCCTTCGAGTCGAGAGTGCAAAGAGCAAGCGTCGTAATGAAAAGGCTGCTGACGATTGACCATGCTAAATAGGCGCCAAAGGCCAGCGGGTTGTTGACGGCTTCGCGGGCGCTATATTTTCTGATGACCCAACCGAGGACGGCTGCGAGGCCGAGGTACAACATGAGCGGCGCGGGACCGGCCCACTCCATGGGATTTCCTGAGAGCATGGTGAGAGCGACCAGCAGTCCGAGGAGAGCGCCGAGGGGCGTAAGTACGAGGGTAAGTACAGTGTTGGGATGAAGCTTCCAGACGTGCTGGGGAAGAGTGCGCAACGTGTAGAAAAGATCGCGGACAATGCTACGGCGCCAGCGGAGTTGCTGCTTGAAAAGATTGGGAAGAGTAGAAGGGACCGTCGTCCAGCATAAGGCATCGTTATTGACATAGGTGCCGTAGCCGCGAAGAAGAGTTTGATGAGTGAGAAAACGGTCCTCGCCCTGGTTGACGGGGATGCCGAACCAGTGGCGGCTGCGGATTTTCGGCTCGATCTCGAGAAGGAGTTCGCGGCGAATGGCGAAGAGGCAGCCGCTGATACAGCCGACGCTGCGAGTCCAGTTTTCCGGAACTTTATAGACCTGGAAGGCGGCGTAGTAGATAAAAGTTTGGATGGCGGTGATGGCGCTTTCGTTGGGATTTCTGACGCCGACGCGGCCGCCGACGGAGCCGATTTTGGGTTCGGAGAAGCAGGCTGCCAGTTCGCGGATGGCGTCGGGGTGAAAGATGCAGTCGGAGTCGATGGAGATGACCATGTCGGCGGTGGAGAGCTGCAGCGCATTGCAGACCGAGCGGGCTTTGCCGCTGTTGACGGTGTTGCGGCCCACGCGGACGCGGATGTTGGTGAAGTCGCGCTGGGCTTTGAGCATCCATTCGTAGCTATCGTCGACGGAGCAATCGTCCTGGGCGATGACTTCGAACTTTGCATTGGGATAGTTGCTCTTGCTGATACTTTCGATGGTTTCGTAGACGGTTTTGCCTTCGTTGAAGCAAGGCATCAGGACGCTAACCGTGGGCTGGTAAGTGTAGTCTTTTTTCACCACGGCTTTTGGAACGGACCATTTGAGAATGAGAGCGAGCGTGTACTTGACGACGGAAATCAGCAGACACAGGACGAGGATGAGACAGACTAGAATCGGCGCCATGGCTGACTCGCTTCGAATGAATTGAGGCTATCGCGTGGAGATTGCTTCCGCGGTGTTGCCAGGCTCGGGGCAGCACGGTGGAAAAGAACGCGACTGGGCCTGTCTGCGAACATAGTTCTACCTTAGCGCTTAGCTGCTTGAGTGCACTTCATAGCACGGTGCCCCGTGCTTATTTGTATATGTGACGAAGGAAATGGCTTACAGGTTTCGGTGGCGCGACATTTGACTCTTTGCAGAGGCCTGCGATGCGGTTTGCTGGAGCTGCTGCAGTTGCTCTTGTTGCTGAGTGTTTTTTTTGCGCCAGTTAGGAATAGAAATTCGGATCACTCGTAATTTTGCAGTGGCCAATTTTGTTGATGTCGGCGTCGGACTTGTTTTTTGTTTACGGGAAAGCGGTGGCCGGATGGAAACCGCAGGTTGCGAAAGAAACGCAAACGATGAGAAAGGCCAGGCCTGGACGATGGCTGGGCATTTTGCTTTTTTCACCGGCATCAAAGAGAGCGGGCGGCCTGAAGGCCGCCCGTTTTATGTCCAAATATCCATGGTGAAGACGAGGGTCAATTATTCGGCTGATCGGGACGCCGCTTGAGAGTTGGCCGGTCGTCGTCGCTGCCGTCGCTTGTGGTGGCGTTCGGATCGGTGGTGGAAGTCGGCTGCTTGGTGGACTGCGCGGTCTTCGTTCGCAGCGTGGGCTTCCCGGGCTGATTGTCGGTAGCTTTGCGCGCGAACATAATATTGCGGAGGCGGGCCTTCACGGAATCGAACTCGGAAGTCGTGACGATGTATTCCTGCTTCGCGGGAAGGATGCGCGCGATTTCCTTTTGCGTGGCTTCGATGCGATCCGGCGTAGGAGGATGCGTCGAGAAGACTTTTGGAATCGTGCCGGGACGGCGTTTCTCGTCGGCCTGGATGCGCTCAAAGAAGGTTACGTAGGAATTGGGGTCGTAGCCGGCCTTGTACATGTATTCGACCCCGAGGTAGTCGGCTTCGCGCTCCGAGTCACGGCTGAACTTCAGGTAGGTGACGGGAATCGCAAGGCTCGCGGCTTCATAGATGCCGTAACCTGCCCAGCCGCCAGGACCGAGAAGCATCAGAGGAATCATGGCGAGCTGCATGGCCTCGCCTTTTGTGGCGTTTTTCGTGCCGTGGCGCGCGCAGACGTGAGAAATTTCGTGGGCCATAACGCCGGCGAGTTCGGATTCTTCCTCGGCTCGCAGGATAAGGCCGCTGTTGACGTAGAAGAAGCCGCCGGGAAGAGCGAAGGCGTTGACTTCGTCAGAGTCGATAACCTTGATCGTGAATGGAACCTTTGCGTCGGAGTTGCGGACAAGATTTTGACCAACGCGGTTCACGTATTCGGTGACCACTGGATCATCGATGAGCTTCGAGGAACGTTCAACTTCCTGGGCAAGCTGTTTGCCGAGGGCGATTTCGCGTTCGAGCGAATAGAAATTTGGGCCCTTGCCGATGTTGCGGTTGCCGATGGCGTCGACATCTTCCTTGGAATTCTTGGGATGCACGGTGTCTTGCTGGGCAACCGGCTGATCCTGAGGAGCTTGCGTCTGTGCCGGCGGCGGAGGCGCGGGCTGAGGCGGAGCGGGCTGTGCGGGGGCTTGCGTTTGAGGCTGCGTCTGGCTCGGATCTTGGCCAGATTGTGCAGTCGGAGCCGGCTGCGTCGAAGCTGGCTGTTGCGTGCCGGGCGGCTGCGATTGCGTTGGAGTGGGGCTTTGGCTTGACTGCTGAGCCTGCGGACTTGCCAGAGCCACACTCGCGGCGAGGAGGCCTGCCACCGTAAGACCCAAAGTCACTCTCGGAATCTGTATCATGGCATCTACCTCCCGCTTCGGTCAGTATACACCCATTTTTGAATACTAGGATGCAATGGCGTCTGCGCCCTTAACCACTACGATGTAAGACTTCCAAGGAAGGTTTCCTATTCCCCTTACGCTCGAGCAGGTCTTTTGTGGGATGAGCGGAGAGAGGCTAGTCGGTAGGAGATGGGCAACCGGCTACTCGGGCGAAGCAGCTGTTCCGAACTGAAAAGCGTCGTGAATGGTGTGCAAAATGCTCGATTAGAAGGGTTGACACGTTTGGCGGAGGCCTCTAGAGTCATGAGCAGACACATGAGCGTAAAAATGAGCGTAAAAAAGATTCAGATCGGGCAGCTTTGGAGGAAGAATGACACCGGGGATGTTTACCTGGTGACGCGCGTTTACAGCGAAGCCCTGAGCACGATCGTGGTGCTGCGGAAGTCTGGGGCGGAGGATGAGGCGCTGACGCGTCTGCGGGCAGAGAGTACGCCCAAGGGACCAGGGATACCGGGGTATTCGCCGGCGCAGGATGAGGAGAATTTTTGAGGAACAGGTGAAAAGTTGGTAGTGAACGGTAAGCAGAGGTTCAAAGTGATTCCTGCCGACCTCTGAAACGAAAATCATTCCGGAAAGCGAAAAATCAGATGGAACGGACGTCCATTTTGACGACGTCGTGGACTTGCATCAGCTCTTTGATCAGGAAAGGCTCGCCGTACTTTACGCCAATCATTTCGCCGTAGTGGCGGGCTAGGAGGTTCATTTCGTCTTCTAGCCGGTCGATGGCCAGGAAGACGTTTGTCTTCTTGAACTGGCGCGGGGATTCGCCCTTTTTGGGATGGAATTGAGAGGAAAAAGCAAGAATGGCGCGGCGGCGCTGCTCGAAATGTGGCGTGATATCTACCACGAAGGTGGGACGGACTTGAGCGAAGGCGGTGGAATAGAGGATTTTGAAAGGTCGGTGGGGCTCGCCGTCGATGGGCAACTGCTTGAGACCGGAGAGGAAGCAGCCTTCGTAGCCGAGGGTGGAGGCGTGGTAGTGGTCGGGGTGCCGGGCTTCCCAGTAGGGGAGGATTACGCTTTTGGGGCGAAGCTCGCGGATGACGGCCGCGAGACGGAGTTTGTGCTGGCGGCTGGGCTGGACGTCGGAGTCGGGTACGCCGAGAGTGCCGCGCCAGCTCACGCGCAGGAGCTTAGCGGACTTGGCGGCTTCCTTGGCGCGGGTTTCGGCAGTGCCGCGAGTGCCCATTTCGCCGGCGGTGAGGTCCAGGATGCCGGTTTTGTAGCCGGCGTGGGCCATCTTTAGGAGCGTGCCGCCGGAGGTGAGCTCTACGTCGTCAGGGTGGGCGGCGATGGCTAGCAGGTCCAGGTTCATTCGCGGGCTCCTTCTACAATTTTGACTGGTTGATGATAGCACTCCCTGACGGCCGCCTTGGCGGGGCGCGGCGATTACAAGCTGTGGTAACGTTTCGTGCGGCAGAATGGTGATGGCAGAGAACACAGTACAACGTGCGGCATCACTGGCCGGGAAAGTGGCGTTAGTCACTGGCTCGGCTAAGAGGCTTGGCAAAGCGGTAGCGTTGCGGCTGGCAGCTGAAGGCACGGATTTGGTGATTCACCACGGCAATTCGCATGCGGAGGCCCGGGAAACAGTTGCCGAAATCGAGAAAATAGGGCGGCGCGCGGTGGCGCTTTCTGCTGATTTGCAAAAGGTGGACGAGATTCGCAGGCTGTTCGTCGACGTTGCCAAAGAATTTGGGCGCTTGGATATTCTTGTGAATAGCGCGGCGAATTTTCTGCCTGCGAGCATCGTGTCTACGACCGAAGAGATCTGGGACGCGTCACTAGATACCAATTTGAAGGCGGGATTTTTCTGCGCGCAGGCGGCGGCGCCGCTGCTGCGACGCACGAAGGGCGTGATCGTGAATTTTGCCGACGTTGGCGGGTTGCAGGGATGGCCAGGGTACATTCCTCATTCCATTTCCAAGGCAGGCGTGGTGATGATGACCAAAGTGCTCGCCAAGGCCCTTGCTCCCGAGGTGCGCGTAAACGCCGTCGCGCCAGGAACGATTACCATGCCGGGCGATCCGCCGGAGTGGGAAGCCGATTTTGTGAAACTTGCGCCCTTGCAGCGAACTGGTGCGCCGAGCGACATCACGGATGCCGTCTCCTATCTTGTGCACACCGAGTTTATGACTGGCCACACGCTCGTTCTGGACGGAGGGAGAAGCCTGGGCCCCACAAAGGAAGAATTTCGCTAAGAGTTAAGAGTGCAGTGTGCAGAGAATCGCAGGGCGGTGTATTCTATTTCCCTTATAGTGTGAATAGGTTTGGGAAGCGCGCCGACGCGCGTGCCGGAATCCGACAAAAAGAGGGGCCAGCCTAAGTTATGGACAATGAGACTTACACCCACGTTGACAGCCCGAGCGAGGCCATCGGCGTACCGCATGGACTGGAAGACACACAGATTCAAGAATGGCTCGAATCGCTCGACTCCGTACTGGATTCGAGCGGGCCGGAAGTAGCGGCGGAGATTCTCGAAAGGCTTCGCGCGCACGCCACCGTTTCGGGGATCGATCTCCCGTTTTCCGCGAACACGCCTTATGCGAACACGATTCCCGCGCGGCTTGAGCCGCTTTTCCCTGGCGATCAGGAACTCGAGCGGCGAATCAAGAGTTTAATTCGTTGGAACGCGCTGGCGATGGTCGTGCGAGCGAACCGCGTCGAGCACAACATCGGTGGACACATTTCGACATACGCTTCCGCGGCGACACTGTATGAAGTCGGATTCAACCATTTCTTTCGCGCACGTTCGGACGAGTTCGAGGGCGACACGGTTTATTTTCAGGGACACGCCGCGCCTGGCATGTACGCTCGGGCGTTTCTTGAAGGACGGATTTCGCCGCAGCAGCTTGAAAACTTCCGCCGTGAATTGAAACCGGGCGGGGGTTTGTCGTCTTATCCGCACCCGTGGCTGATGCCGAACTTCTGGGAATTTCCGACGGTGTCGATGGGCTTGAGCCCGTTGATGGCGATTTATCAGGCGCGGTTTAACCGGTATCTCGAAGATCGCGGATTGAAGCCCGTAACGGACGCGAAGGTTTGGGCTTTTCTCGGTGA
>Ga0210393_10000683_pt1 | contig 29778 bp, 24 predicted proteins | sample IncBWC27OmetaG_FD_160068 | JGI IMG/M metagenome (GOLD analysis project Ga0210393, IMG submission 160068) | Forest soil microbial communities from Barre Woods Harvard Forest LTER site, Petersham, Massachusetts, United States - Inc-BW-C-27-O ...
GGTTATGTCAGCGTCTGCGGCGTTGGCCGATGAAGGCAATCATCACGAAGACCTGACCACGGATCAACTTGGAACGGTCCACTTTCCGGTTTCATGTGCGACAGCGGTGCAGAAACCGTTCGAACGCGGAGTCGCACTACTGCATTCATTCTGGTACGAGGAAGCGGAAAAAGAATTCGAACAGATCGCGAAAGACGATCCGCGCTGCGCGATGGCGCACTGGGGTATCGCCATGAGCATCTGGCACGAGCTTTGGAACCAGCCGGACGCAGCGACCATCGCGCGAGGCCACGCCGAGATCAAGAGCGCCAGATCCCTGCATCCGAAGACCGACCGAGAACGCGATTACATTACTGCCGTGGACGAATTCTACCGTGGCAAGAAACGGGACTTTCACGATCGGGCCAACACCTACTGCCAGGCGATGGCAACAACTTACAAGGATTTCCCCGACGATCGCGAGGCAGCCGCTTTCTATGCGCTGTCGCTGCTCGCCTCTGAGCCGGACAACGACACAACCTTTGCCAATCGAAAGCAGGCAGCCGCGGTCCTGGAAACGCTATTCAAAGTAGAGCCTGACCATCCCGGAGTGGCGCACTATTTAATCCACAGCTACGACAAGCCTCAACTGGCTCAACTTGGTCTGCCCGCGGCGCAACGTTATGCGAAGATCGCTCCAGCCGCTCCTCACGCGCTGCATATGCCATCGCATATCTTTGCGCGGCTTGGCTTGTGGCAGGACGACATCAACTCCAATCTCGCCTCCATTGCTGCCACGCGCAAAACCGCGGCCATGCATATGGGCGGCGAAGGTCACCAGTTCCATGCTATGGATTTCCTGGTCTACGCTTATCTGCAGTCCGGGCGCGAAGCGGATGCGCAAAAAGTGATCGAAGAAGTTAAGGCCATGCCTGCGAAAAAAGACGACATGTATGGCATGGATTTCGACCCTCGCACGAGCGCACTGGTAACTTTCACCGCAAGATACGCACTGGAGATGCATCATTGGAGCGATGCTGCGTCCCTTGCACCGGTTCCTGGAGCGGAAACCGGGGATAATTCGATTACCTACTGGGCTCGCGCAATCGGCGCGGCACGAACTGGTAATCTGCCCGACGCACGCAAAGATGTAGCTGAAATCGAAACCATTCACAGCGCTTTGGTGAAAGAGAAGAAGTCGGGCTTTGCGGACGCTGTCGAGCAGGATCGTCAGGAAGCCGCAGCCTGGGTCGCATACGCCGAAGGCAACAAGGACGAAGCGATTAAGGCGTTACGGGCCGTCGCGCAGAAAGAAGAAGCTGAGGGCGACGAGCCCTTGGCGATTCCCGCGCGCGAGATGCTGGCCGACATGTTGATGGATATGAACCGCCCGGAACAGGCTTTAGCGGAGTACGAGGCGGATCTGAAGTTCAATCCCAATCGCTTCAATGGTCTGTACGGCGCGGCCCGAGCGGCGGAGGTGGCAGGTAAGAGCGAAAAATCGAACACATACTACTCCCGGCTGGTCAAGGTATGTGATGGATCAAATTCGGCCCGGCCGGAACTCAGTCGGGCAAAATCTCTGCTGGCTCAGAAATAGTTAGCCAGAAATCCGTTACTTTTTTTCGATCCTTTGCAGGCGGAAAAGCAAAGTCCCCCATCCCAATTTTGATCGCATCTGCACCCCCGTGTGATTTGCGTCATCGGTGAACCATGCCCACACCGTGCCTTTGCCCTGCATAGCTCCGGAAATCGCTTCTGCTTTGACGCGCACCGTTTGGAATGTGCCAGCGGGCACTTTCAGCTGTTCGCGGGCCTCTACCCGGGCAGTGACTTCGGTCGTTTTGTTTCCGTCATTAATGGGGAATGTATAGGTAGTGCCTGGTTGGAGTGGCAACGACGCCAGATAGTAGAATCCGCTAACTACGTCTGTAACGCAGCCGGGGATGTCGTTTTCGACGTGCTTCTGTTCGCCGGTCTTCCGGTTTTTCTCATCGAGTACGCTTTTGTTTCGGGTGTAATCGAAACGCAGCTCGGTTTGCCGCGAGTGAGAACCCTCTTCCGTATCTTTTGAAACTCGCAACGAGCAAAATGTGTGCGGGTCGAAAAATGCTTCAAAATGATCTTGAACCTTGTACAGCGCGTTCACTACTCCGGCAGAGTTGGCGATCGCGGTGACGTGTTCCCGCCCGCCATCGAAGGCCAGCGTCATCTCAGACGTTCCGGCATTGAACAGATGCCATTCGATCCCATACACATAGGTTTGCCCGTTGGGAAAAGCATAATTCGGCGGCAGTGGAATAATTCGCGCCGCAGGCGCCGAGCTAATAGTCGGGAGAGGCTGGCTGGGCGGCGCTGAAGGTTGAGTCTGTGCGTGCAGCGACGAGACGAAAAGTATTGCGATGAAACACAACGAGCGACTGGATCTTGAGAAAGTATGCATTGTTGATTCAGTAAAGGATTCCAGCGTGGTGAGATACAAAATGCCAGGCCGGGGATGTCCCACAATCTTATCGGCTATAAAGCCACTTGGCCATTAAAGCTGCCATGATTAGTGCAGATCCTACTGTCGCATTGTACTCGCGATGCTTCCAGTAGAGGTCCCAGGAAAACAATCCGCGACTGGTGCTAAAGGAATTGAGCCTTGGCCAGAGCCGTGGTACCTGCCGCGCGTAGTCTGCAAACTCGGCGAAATGTTCACGCAGGAATGTTTCTTCTCCACGAATTACAGGCAGATAGATCGCCAAAAAAATCAAGATCAGCCCGAAACCGATCCACAAGTTTCGCGCACTGATGGCAAAGCCAACTGCTAGAATCAGCGACCCCAGATACAGCGGGTTCCGAGTGTAGGCGTAAGGCCCGGTCGTGGTGAGTTGCTCATTTTTCTGTATATGACCGGATGCCAGCGCACGAACCGCGAGTCCGGGAATGATTAGAGCCGCGCCGATTAGCATGGATGCTGCCGTGGGTGTTGCGAGCCACAAGTAGAGTGCCGTGAAAACAAAACCCAGAGGTACGCGGATGCGCCGTGCGATCTTGGCCCAACTAGCGCTAGCCATGGACACTCCCTAGCAACTTTCGTGCGGCAGCAAGCACCTCATCAGCGCTAATCTCCATCATGCCAGGATCGGGTTGTGCGCTGCGGGAATGCGTGGTCGGACTGATCGGGCTGCGCAATACGATGCTGCGAGTCCCGAACGGCCCATTGCGCGCCGGATTCGTAGGTCCGAAGATTGCGACCACGGGAACGCCCAGCGCTGAAGCCAAGTGCATGGGGCCGGTGTCGCCGCCGATGAAGATACGCGCATGACGCGTGAGGGCAATCAATTCCGTGAGGGAACAGGCAATGCCTTTCGCCGCGCCGGCGCTGGCCGACTCGACCGCTTTCATCAAGGGCTCCTCGCCGGGGCCGAAATTAATGAGCGATTTCAGGCCATCTTCCGCCAATCGCCTCGCAACTTCTCCGTAGCGCTCCGCCGGCCACCGTTTTGCTCCCCAGCCTGCGCCCGGATTCACCAACGCAAACTCGCCACCCTGCTGCAATCGAGCGTCGTTTTGCTTTTCGATTGCGTCGTCGCGCGGAAATTCCATTTTCGACACTTCCAACGGGCGGGATGCTACCGCTTCCGCCAACGAAAGATTCTGCTCGACAATGTGGCTGCCACGGGCAATCACCTGGCGTGAATACAACATGCTGGCAACATTTTCGCGTGGCTGCACAAATCCATATATTGTGGGCGCTCCAGACCAACGCGCCAACAAGGCGGATCGGGCTGCGCCCTGGAAATCCACTGCCACTTCGTATCGTTGAGCGCGGAGTTCGCTGAGCCCGGCTGCAATCTGCTCCCATGTCTGGGTAGAAAACAGAGACCTTCGCCAGGTCTTCGTATTCACGGCGTGAACTCGCTCCACCAGTGGCCTTCGTGGCGAACGCGGACCAGAGCGTGGCTCGGGCAAAGTACATAGCAATTCTGCCCACCGTTCCTCAACGATCCAGCCAATGCTGGCCTCAGGAAATGCTCGACGTAACGCAGTCACGGCGGGAAGCGTGTGAATAATGTCCCCCATCGAACCCAGACGAACAATGAGCAATCTCCGAGGAGTCAATGAAACGGAAGTTTTCAAAGCACTTGTGGCCGGCGATCGCATGCTCAGGGATGTCGCGGTCCGATCCGCGAGCGGATAATCTCAGTCGCCGAATGATCTTTGGGATCGCCGACGATTTCTACCCGGCCGCCGCACTCGGCGACCGCATCCCGCTCGGGAACGGTGTCGGCAGTGTAGTCGGTTCCCTTCGCATGAATGTCAGGTCGAACTTCACGGATCAAGGCTCGCACGTCGTGTTCGGAGAAAATGACGACGGCGTCCACATCGGCCAGCGCAGAGAGAATTTCCGCTCGTTCTTCGGCGGGCATCAGCGGACGGCCTTCTCCTTTCAACGCGCGCACGGATTCATCTGAATTGATGGCCACGATCAATTGTCCACCGAGTTGCTTGGCTGCGCGCAGGTAGCGAACGTGGCCGACGTGGAGCAGATCGAAGCAACCGTTGGCGAGAGTAATCGCTTCGCCGGCCTGCTTCCATGCGGCAACTCGCTGCTTCAGTTCTTCGCGGCTGAGAATTTTCTTGGTCGACATTTCAGTGGGCTCTGGTCGCCGGTGGTGATTTATCAAGCGCATCGAGCAACTCGTTTCGCGATACAGTTGCGGTTCCGCGCTTCATCACCACAATTCCGCCTGCATAGTTCGCCAAGTGCGCAGCCTCCTCCGTGCTGGCGCCGGCTGCAAAAGCGGCGGCGAAAGTGGCGATGACCGTGTCCCCAGCTCCGGTCACATCCGCGACCTGATCCGAGCCGAAAATCGGGATGTCCACCGGTTTGTGTTTGCCGGCGAATGCGGCCATGCCATCACGGCCGCGTGTAATCACGAGCGATTGCAATTTCATGCGAGACATTACTTGCTCGGCCGCTGAGCACAAACGCGACCAATCGTTGCCGATCCGTAAACCCAACGCCGCTTCGACTTCCGGCTCATTGGGCGTAGCTGCGATCGCGCCGGAATATTCCAGCATCCGGTAACGCGAATCGAGAATGACTGGGATTCCATCGAGACGTCCGCGCTCGCGGATCGCGTTGAGAATCGCAGGACTCGCCGCGCCATAACCATAATCAGAGATGAGCAGCGCATCCGAGGCGCGGGCATACTCTCGCGCCGCCAGCACAAGCTCGCGTCTCAAATGATGGTTGGGCGCGGCCTCCGGTTCGCGGTCGACGCGCACAACCTGCTGTCGGGCAGTATGCGTCATGCCCGCCAATATGCGCGTCTTGGTCACCGTCGTGTAGCTCTTGTCTTTCAAAACGCCACTCAGCGGAATACGTTTGTGCCGAAAAGCTTTTAGCAACAGGCGTCCAACTTCATCGTCGCCAACCACCCCAACCGGCAGGACGTTGACTCCTAAGTCCGCGAGATTATTGATCGCATTGGCGCCGCCTCCCGGCACGACGGTTCGCTCGCGATGTTTCAGAATTAGCACCGGCGCTTCCCGAGACACGCGCGAGATTTCGCCAAAGACAAACTCATCGGCCACCAGATCGCCAACCACAGTGACGGTTATTTTAGGGAACGACTCAACAATCTTTCGTAACCGTTCATTCTCTTTGGGATGTTTAGTCATTTAGAAATCGCGGTCCGCCGAATCGGATACAGGTGGACCAGATACAGGTTCTCAGGCACCGATTTTCTCACGCCTTGCCCTTCGCTCCGCGATCATCCGTAGCATGGTATCGACTGCGTTAGCCGCATCCATCAAATCCATCTTGACCGGAATCACAGCCAAAGGTTGCAGTGCGTCCAGATACTTGCCCAGGTTGACGGCATCTTTTTCGGTAGTGATAAATCCTTCTGCTTCGCTCTGCTGGCGCAGGTTCAAGAGATCATGAATATCCTGCTCGCTGTAGGCGTGGTGATCGCGGAACAATGCCTGCGCCGAAGGCTCAACACCTGCGGTACGCAGTTGCAGCAAGAAATTCTGAGGCCGTGCAATTCCGCAGAAAACCACCGGGCGGATAGGAACATCGGTCAACAAAATGCCCCGGCGCACCCGCCACACTAACTTGCCATCCAAAGGAAACGATTCGGGCGAAGCTCCACTGGTCATGACAACCGCATCGGCCCTGGTCAACGAAGAGAGCGGCTCGCGCAGACGCCCCACTGGAAGCAAACGGTCGCGAGAGTCCTCGGGGGTAACCAGGACGATATCGAAATCGCGCGCCAGGGCGCGATGCTGAAAGCCATCATCCAGCAGATGAAGTTGTGGGCCAAAGCTTTTTTCCGCGATGAGTCCGGCTTCGTAGCGGTCCTCGCCGACGATCACCGGTACTTTCAGGCGGCGAGCGAGCAACAAAGGCTCATCACCAAAGTCCTGCGGCAAGCCCCCGGGATCGACGCGTGCTACACCGCGTGTCTTGCGCCCATAACCGCGGGAGAGTATGTCGAACTTTACACAGCGAGCCTTCAGCAATTCTCCGAGAGCCAGGATAAACGGCGTTTTGCCCGATCCGCCAACCGATAGGTTGCCAACGCTTACCACCGGACCATGCAGTCTGTTTGCGCGCGCAATGCCTAGGTCGTACAGCGTATTGCGTGCCCGTACGCCTGCTCCGAAGATAGAAGACAGAGGATTCATTGATTGCGCCTAGGACAAGTTCCGACCCGTCCCTACACCATCACCGACTGGCAACAGCTTCTCCAATGCTTGCAGCGTCCTCTGCGTTGCCCCCATTTGGGCCCGCAGAGTTTCTCCGGCTCGGCGGCCCAGTGCGATCCGTTCGGCTGGGTTGGAGATCAGTTCCATGAGCACCAGCGGAAACTCGGCCGGACCGACCACGCGAACCGCATCTCGATTTTGAAATAAGCTTACGATGTCGCGAAAATTCTCGGTGTGATTGCCTACGACGATGGGGACGCTGTGCAGAGCGGGTTCGATGATGTTGTGTCCGCCGCGAGGGACAAGGCTGCCGCCAACGAACGCGATGTCCGCCAGCGCATAGAGCGCTGCCAGTTCCCCAATCGTATCGATCAACAGAACTCCACCGCCAATCGGATCGCCGTTCCACAGAGAACGGCGCCAAAATCGGATTCCAAGTTGCTCAAGCAGTTTTGCCACTTCGCCGAAGCGCTCGGGATGGCGCGGCGCCAGAATCATTACAGCCCGAGGATGGCTGGCCAGAACATTTACGAAAGCCTGCAGCAACATCGGTTCTTCGCCGTCGACCGTGCTTCCGCAAACAATAACCGGGCCTGTGCTGCCTTGTTGGAACGCCCCACGCAGGCTGGCTATGATCGGCGGCGCAGTCGGAGCGGGCACGTCAAACTTAAGGTTCCCGGTTACATGGATGCGCTCACCGGTCGCCCCAATTTCCGCAAGTCGGCGAGCATCTTCGCCGGTCTGCGCCAGGAAAAGATCCACGTTCCGCAAAACCCTGGCCAACAGATGCCGGAGTCGCCGGTATCCAGAAAAAGAACGGTTCGAGATGCGGGCATTGACCACGGCAATCCGGGCGCCGCTGGCATGGGCGAGTCGCAAAAAATTTGGCCAGAACTCGGTTTCTGCAATCACTACCAGCTCGGGCTGCAGCAAGCGCAAATAAGGCTGAATCGCAAATGCGAAGTCGAGCGGGAAGTAGAAAACATTGTCCGCGCCGAAGCGAGTTCGCGCCAACTTCTGACCGGTGTCAGTCGTAGTCGAAATGACAATTCGATGCTGGGGAAATTTTTTCGTGAGTTCCGTTGCTAACCCATTAATAGCCAACACCTCGCCCACCGATACCGCGTGAATCCATATTGCAGGCCGCGCTGGCTGAGCCGCAAACCGCAGAGGAATCCTTCCCAAACGCTCACCCAAACCGGCGCGGTACTTACCGTGCCGCAACCTTTGCAGCAGCCAATAGGGCAGGCTCACCAGCAGCCCCGCCGCCAGCAGCGCAGTGTAGATCAAATACATGCAGGAAAGAACATTCTACCTGCACACGCGCCAACCAAGGCACCACCGTTGGCGAAGCTTGCATCCTATAATCGATAACAATGCCAGTCGCACGTCCAACTTTGATCAGGCTGCTTATCGCGGCTTCTGTTCTGCTGTTGTCGTCAATCGTCTGTCTCGCGGGGAAACACTTTGTTATGCCTGCTGCGCAACCCGCGAAAACTTATCCAGCGCACGACGAACATCCCAGCGAAGCGGTTACGGTGGCGCTTGATCCTTACGATATGGCCGACAAGGCAAGTATCTTTTCGGTTCACTATGGCGACATGGGTCTGATGCCGATATTCATCGTGATTACGAATGACGGCGATCAACCAGTCGCTTTGGCGGGGATGAAGGCGGAATTCGTCACTTTCAATCAGACCAAGATTCCCGCAGCCACGGAAGAGGATATATACCGGCGGATTTCGCGTCCCGCAGGCAAGATTTCTCAGAATCCGCTGCCCTGGCCCAAGAAGGCCAGCGGCAGCATGAGCAAGGACACAATGGACGAGGTTCAGAACTCCCAATTCGCCGCCAAGGCGGTCGAACCGCACGGCACGCAGGCCGGCTTCATGTTTTTCGATGTCTCGGGAATTTCCACTCCGCTGGCGGGTGCGCATTTTTATCTGACGGGCGTGCGTGATGCCAAGGGAAATGAATTGATGTTTTTCGATGTAGCGCTGGAGAAATATCTGGGCGCGCCGTCCAAGCCTAATTAGCCTCCGGATGAGGCAATCGCCGGGAACCCACTATAATCGAAGGGTATGGCCACGACGCCGGACACTTCCGTAGCGGCCCGCGCCAAGTACGAGCCTGTGATCGGGCTGGAGGTGCACGTCCAGCTTCTGACAGCGTCCAAGATTTTCTGCTCGTGCTCCACACGTTTTGGCGCTCCTCCGAATACGAATGTTTGCCCAGTTTGTCTGGGCCTTCCGGGAGCTTTGCCGGTTCTGAATCGCAAAGCCGTGGCCTTTGCAGTACTGGCGGCAATGGCGCTGGGCTGCCGCATTAACGAGACTTCCATTTTCGCGCGCAAGAATTATTTTTATCCCGACCTGCCCAAGGGCTACCAGATTTCGCAGTACGACAAGCCGCTGGCGGAGTTCGGCAGGATCGACATCACGACTGCCCACGGGTCTAAGAAGATCGGCATTACCCGGCTGCACCTCGAAGAAGACGCGGGCAAAAGCCTGCATGAAGGTTTTGCCGACTCCGCTGAGTCGACGGCTATCGACCTGAACCGCAGCGGAGTGCCGCTGATCGAAATCGTCAGCGAGCCCGACATCGCTTCGCCTGCGGAAGCGCATGAATACCTCACCAGCTTGAAGGAAATCATCCTGTATACCGGGGTGAGCGATTGCAACATGGAAGAGGGTTCGTTGCGTTGCGATGCAAATGTCAGCGTGCGGCCTCGCGGACAGAAACAATTCGGCACGAAGACTGAAATCAAGAATGTAAATTCGTTCCGATTTATTCGGGAGGCGCTCGAGTACGAAATCGACCGCCAGATAGAGATCATCGAATCGGGCGGTAAAATCACGCAGGAGACGCGGCTCTACAACTCGTCGGAAGGTAAAACCTATGGCATGCGCTCGAAAGAGCAGGCGCACGACTACCGGTATTTTCCCGAGCCTGACCTCTTACCGCTTGTGGTCGATGAAAAGTGGCAGGCTGAAATTCGTAGTGCGCTGCCTGAGTTACCTGAAGCGCGACGCAAACGCATGGTTGCCGACTACGGCATCACCGACTACGATGCGCAGGTGCTGACGTCTACGAAGTCGTTTGCCGATCAATTCGAGGCGGCTGCGAAGGCCGCGAAGAATCCAAAACGCGTGGCCAATTTGGTGCAGGGTGAGCTGATAGGACGACTAAAGGCGAAAGGCCTCGAGATTGAGCAGTCCCCGATTTCGATGAAAGGCGTGGCGCTGTCTGCGGATTTGGTGGAGAGCGGAACGATCTCGGGCAAGATGCTGAAAGACCTTTACGACCTGTCGTTCGAGCGCGGGCAGGACTTCGGCGAAGTTTACGAAAAAGAAAAACCGCAGCAGATCACGGATTCCTCCGCCATCGAAAAGATCATCGACGAAATCGTTGCGGCCAACCCTAAGCAGGTCGAACAGTATCGTGCAGGCAAGAAAACCGTAATCGGCTTTTTTGTCGGCCAAGCAATGAAAGCCTCGAAGGGGCAGGCAAATCCGCAAATGGTCAACGAACTTCTGACAAGAAAACTGGAGGGCTGACAAGCCTGTTCAATAAAATTCTTATCGCGAACCGGGGAGAGATTGCAGTGCGTGTGATCCGCGCCTGCCGCGAACTTGGGATCGCTTCGGTTGCGGTTTATTCCGACGTTGATCGCGCCTCCTTGCATGTTCGCAAAGCGGACGAGGCTTATCACATCGGGCCGGCAGCGGCAACGGAATCCTATCTGAACTTCACCAAGATTCTTGACGTTGCGAAACGAAGCCACGCGGACGCGATCCATCCTGGATACGGGTTTCTTTCGGAGAATGCGAAGTTCGCGCAGGCTTGTGCCGATGCTGGCGTCAAATTTATTGGACCTAATCCAGCATCGATGGAAATGATGGGCTCGAAAACCCGAGCGCGGCAGGAAATGGAAAAAGCCGGAGTTCCGTTCGTGCCCGGGACTTCGCGAGGGCTAGAGTCAGCCGATGAAGCCGAGCAGGTGGCCAGGAAGATTGGCTATCCCGTAATGCTGAAGGCGGCAGCGGGCGGCGGCGGAAAAGGAATGCGCCTGGTGCATACGCCAGAAGAGCTGAAATCCGCCCTGGAAGCGGCACAGAGCGAAGCCGAGCGCGCGTTTGGCGACCGCGAAGTTTACATCGAGAAGGCAATCGTCAATCCCCGACATATCGAAATGCAGGTATTGGCGGACGAACGTGGCAATACGGTCTATCTCGGCGAGCGCGAGTGTTCCATCCAGCGCCGCCACCAAAAAGTGCTCGAGGAGTCGCCATCTCCAATCGTTGACGCGGACATGCGGCGGCGCATGGGTGACGTCGCGGTCCGAGTCGCGAGGGCAGCGAGTTATACAAATGCAGGAACAGTAGAATTCCTGGTCGATCAAGACAAGAATTTCTATTTCCTCGAAATGAACACGCGGCTGCAGGTGGAACATCCAGTGACAGAATTGATCACGGGATTGGACTTGGTACATCTGCAGATTCGGATTGCGGCTGGCGAAAAGCTGCCGTTTCGACAGGAAGACATTCAGATCCGGGGGCACGCCATTGAATGCCGTATTTACGCCGAGGATCCCGACAATAATTATTTTCCGAGCCCTGGGAAGATTACGTTGCTGCTGTCGCCCTCGGGACCGGGAATTCGCCGCGACAGCGGCATGTACGAAGGCTGGGCGGTGCCCATCGACTACGATCCGTTGCTGGCCAAGCTTATTGGATACGGGACTGACCGGACGCAGGCAATATCACGCTTGACTCGCGCCTTGCATGAGTATTTTGTTGGAGGCATCAAAACTAATATTTCGCTGTTCCGCCGCATTCTGACCGATGCCGATTTTCAGGCGGGAAAAGTGGACACTGGCTATCTGGATCGATTATTGAAGGCGAAGCCCCCACACGTCCGGCGTGAAGATGAGGAAGTTGCGGCCGTCGCTGCCGGAATATTCGCGATGTTGGATCCGACGTCGGCGGTCACTGCAAATGGAAACTCATTTGCGACTGGGAGCGCACCAGCCAATGGCACTGCTGCCTCAAGTTGGAAGCGAGCGGCACAAATAGAAGGGTTGGGTTAAGAACAATTATTCTGGCTTCTACCGCGGGCAGTCGAGCATCGACGCAGCTCACCCAATTTCTTATGGTCTACGACGTCTCCATCGACGGCAAACGCTACCGGCTTGAACTCGAGCGGAAAGAAACGCGCTGGCTTTGTCGATTGAACGGTCGCGAAGTGGAGATGGACGCAGTGCTGGCCCGGCGTGATGTGCTCTCGGTCTTGATCGCCGGAAAGGCCTACGAGATCAAACGCGAGCGCTCAGCGACGGACATGCATCTGTGGGTGGGTAGTGTCCGCTATCTCGCGGAGCTGCATGATCCACGATCACTGCGCGGCCGTCGAGGCGCTACCGCGGATGACAAAAGTCCGAGGAAACTGCTTGCGCCTATGCCCGGTAAAGTTGTGCGTGTCTTGATTGGCGAAGAGCAACCGATCGAAGCGGGACAGAGCATCATGGTCGTGGAAGCGATGAAGATGCAGAACGAAATCAAATCGCCAAAGAAAGGAACAGTACGAAAAATCGTGGCTGCCGAAGGTGCGAATGTGAATGCGGGAGATGTGTTGGCGATCGTGGAGTAGGAAGCTCTTGGCTGCAGCGCTTGGCTCTTAAGTACACGCTTCCTCTAGTTCTTACTCAATTTGCATTGCCGTTTCCTTCCAGCACTTTCTGTGCATAATAATTTTCCACCTTGGCCTGATCGCGCAAAACTTCGTAATAAGCCGCCTTCAGGAGTTGTTCTCGTCGGTCGCGAAGCTGGGAGCGGATTGCCTCCTGCACGCGCGGATCTGATAACTCTCGCTGTCCCGCACTTTCCTTGGTAATCAGCTTCACGATGCGGAAGCCAACAAGCTGTTTGGTCATCGGGTTCACGACCGTGATAACCGGGGTATATTGGCCGGGCTTTAGCTTGATGACGGCGTCACGAGTAACGGGATCGGTGTTTTTCAAGGATGATTCCGGAGTGAAGCCCAAGTCGCCGCCATTTCCCGAAGTCTCCGTATCTTCGGAATAGTTCATCGCGAGCGTTCCGAAGTCGTCGCCGCTGTCCAGGTGATTCACCAGCATTTGAATCTTCTTGCGCGCATCCGCCTCGTTTTGTGCCTTGTCGTTTTTCAGATTGTGGACTTGGGGATTAGGCGCGACGGTCACGAAGATCTGGGCAAGGTGATACTGAGGCTCGACCAGGTTGAACTCGGCCTTATGCGCGTTGTAGTAATTCGAAATGTCCTGGTCGGAAACGTTGATCTTCGACGTCACTTCTTTATTCAGAACCTTGTCAACTGTAAGCGATCGGCGGAGGTCGCGCTTGAAGTCGTCGAGGGTGAGTTTCTTCTCCTTCATGCGGGCGTCGAACTCTTCCTTGGTGTAAGGCGACTTGATCTCGTTCAGCTTGCGCTCGACTTCATCGTCGGTGGCGAGGAGGCCAAGTTTTTCCGCGCGACGCATCAGGATCTCATTGTCAACCAGTTCGCGAAGGATGCTGAGGCGCAGGCTCGTGGCTTGCTCTCCCACGGGCCGCTGCTGGGAGCCCGCGGTCTGATTGTCGTAGTACTTCTCGACGTCGGCCCGATAGATCTTGCGACCGTCGACCGTAGCGGCAACATCATCGCCCGCCAGTTTGTTTCCGCAGCCCACGCAAAACGCAAGAAGAAAAGAGGCAAAAAGTGCTGCCACGAAGAGACGAAATAGCGGGTTGGTTTTCAATTGATCCTCTCGACACTACTTGCTGGGCGGCTGTGGATCGCTGGCGGCGGCTTGCGCGTGCGACGGCACCGGGACGCCCGCCCGCTGCAAAGCCGCGTCGATGGCTGCCCGCATTTCGCTGGCGGGAAGCGCGCCATCCATTTCCTCCCCATTCACGAACAAAGTCGGCGTGGCACTTACGCCCACGCCTTCGGCTTCGTGCATCGAAGCCTTGATCGCGTCCTCATTCTGTGCCTTGACGCAGGCCTGAAGCTTGGTCTGGTCGAGGTTGTGTTTTTGCCCTTGCTCGAGGGTTAAGCGGTCCAGCGCCGCGAACTGCGCGTCGCGCCCCTTTTCGGAATTAACCTCGTGCTGATTGGCGTGAATGTGGTCGGCGAAATCCCAATATGCATCGTTGTTTTGAGCAGCCAGACAATTCGCATCCACTGCGGCGTGCACAGCCCAGGGATGAATGTCGGTCAAGGGGAAATCTTTGTAGACAAATTCCACGCGGTCTCCGTATTCCTTCAGCAGTTCAGGAAACAGCGTCTGGTGCATGCGCGAGCAGAATGGACACTGGAAGTCGTCGAAGTTGACCACCACTACTTTGGCATCCTTGTTGCCACGCGAGGGGCGACCGTTCAGGTCGATTTTTTTCATGGCCTCGGCATACGGATCTTTGGTCAGGTCCAGTTTGGTCATTCGAGCCAGAGTCTTACCGTCTTTGGAAAGAAGGAAGTCGTAGGTCTGCTTTTTCTGGTCGCCATCCATAGTGATGGTCAAGGCGTCATAATTCGCAAAGTCACTGGGCCGGAGCGGGCCAACCGTGATCTTCACGCTAGCCGGAATACTGTAGGTAACCCGCACCTGCCGCTCGATTTTCTGGGTCAGATCAGAAGGTACCGGTGCCAACTGAGCGGAACAGCCAAGACAAACCAGCATCAGGACAAAGATCGAACGTCGCAATATCGTCACCAAAAACCGCCTGTACATTAGGAATAACGGAATAATTAAGATTATCTCACACGCTGCGCACCAAAGCGGCTAATCATGCGGGTTTTGTGCAGATTCCAAATGTTATGAGGCGTGTGGCGATCCATTCTTACGCGAGAGTTGTTCGGCCGGCAATAAAGAGTTCATCGAGCCGGAGCGGAAGCCCTCCAGATCCAGCGTCACGAATTTGAAACCGAGACCTTTGAATATGCGCGTGAATTCCGCTGCCATAGAGGAACTGAGCGCGCGAGGCAATTCATCGCCAGCAATTTCGAGGCGCACAATCTCGCCATGGTGACGCACGCGGAACTGCCGAAATCCCAGAGCGCGAATTGCATCCTCGCCTCGCTCGACCGTGTTGAGTACCTCGCGCGTAACCGGACGTCCATACTCGATACGCGAGGATAAGCAAGCAGATGCCGGTTTGTCCCAGACTTGCAGATTAGATTCGTGTGCCAATTCCCGAATCTCCTGCTTGGTCAATCCGGCTTCAAGCAGGGGGGCGGCGACGCGATGTTGGCGAGCCGCAATTTGTCCGGGGCGAAAATCGCCTTGATCATCCACATTGACGCCGTAAGCAATTGAGTCGAATCCGTGTGCGGCCCGAAAAGCTTCCATCACGGTGAACAGCTCATCCTTGCAATGAAAACAGCGGGAGGCGTCGTTGCGTATATATTCGGCTCGGTCGAGTTCGCTGGTGTTGATGACCTCGAGCGGGATACGCTGCTCACGAGCAAAAGCGACAGCCTCGGCGAGATGGGTACGAGCCAGGCTGGGCGAATCGGCAATCACGGCAAGCATATCCGAGCTCAGTGCTTTGTAAGTAGCCCACGCAAGAAAAGCCGAATCCACGCCGCCGGAATAGGCAACGAGCGTTCGACCCAAAGCCCGGATCTTCGTATCGAGTAGGTCGCGCTTGGACACGGTAGTGCCGGCAACTGGCATGCACATATCCTAATACGCCAAGCCTTGGGGCGGTAGCACTCTTGCGATCTGTTTCCCAGCATCGCCGGTGCTGTAGAGCAGAATCTTGATCCCTGGAAAATCGCGCTGCACAACCACCCGATAGAACTTCCCGAGCAGGTTGGTGAGTTCAATCGACCTCGCATCTGGCAGGCCCGACTGAGTTTCAGCGTAGGTCAGCACGAGCCAGGCGCGCGGATGCTCGGGAATCGAATGTTCTAGCTGCGCATCGTCAGGCTTCTCGACGAAATCAAGAAATGTTACGCGATCTCCGTGGTGCGGATAAAGAACAATCGGGTCCGTTGACGTAGCTCCGAACACGGAGTGATAAAACTCGTAGGGCATGCGGCCCATAGGAACATGAAACAGCAGAGCGTCCCCGGATTGAGCATGGTCCAGCAGGTATCGGGTCGCGGCTCGCCAGTCGTCGCGTTGAATGTCCACATCCTTTTGGTAATAGCCGACGGTTCCGCTGGAGGAAAGGACAAGGACAATCAGAAGTGCGGGCGCCATCAACACAGGCCGAAGGCGGGCAATTCCGCGAGCCACAAGCAGCAGAAGCGCTGGTAAACAGAACATGAAATAGCGTGCGACGAACAGCGGCTTGACCAATGACAGCGCCAAAATAAGCGCGATTGGAAAAACCAGCCAGCACAAAAGAAAACGGTAACGCCAAGGGTCCCAAGGTACGCGTCGGAATCTAAGCGTGCGCCAAACTGGGAGCAGCGCCGCGCAGCATGAGGCCACGCATGCAATCAGCAACCATGGGCCTCCGTTTCCGGTCAGATGCAGAGCAAACACCCAAACATCCTTCAGACTGGGGCGTTGCACCCAGCGCAGCGGACCAGTTCCGGTGGTGGCGACGAAAGCTAAAACCGGCGACGCCAGGAGTCCGATCCAGCGACAGTCATTTTTGATCTGCCGAGGCACCTGCTCTCGATCCAGCATTTTCAGCGAAAGCCACTGCGCTATAACCAGCAGCAGCGAAAAGAATTGAGCATAGACTGCAAGCACGCTACTGATGACATAGGCGATTCGGTGGCGCCGCGACGGATCACTAAGACACTTCAAGAAATGCAGACTTGAAAGCAAACAAAAAAACACCATCAGTGAATAGCTGCGGGCGTCCTGCGAGTATTGGACGTGATAGGCATTCACCGCAAGCAATGCAGCAGCAATCAGGCCAACGCGCGAGCCAAAAAAACGCCATCCCAAGAGGTAGATGACCGGGATAGACGCGATAGCAAACAGAACTGAAAGAGATCGAACGAAAAACTCGCTTCCTCCGAAGTGAAGCCAGAAACGAAGAAAAAGATAATACAAAGACATGTTGGCTTCGCGTCGCCATAGGATGCGCGCAAAGTTGTACCGATCCAAGCGCGCAATGGCTACGCTTACTCCCTCATCGAACCAGAAGGATTTCGCGGCCAGCGAATGGAATCGCAGAGCAGCTGCAACGGCCGTGATTAGAGCCAGGAAGATCAGTTCGATTGGCGACGAGGCTCGCTGCGGCGAGGGAGTAATCAAGGATTCCGCGCTCTTTTGGTCGGAAGCGCCGCTTTCAGTAGCGTCCACGATCTTCACGATGGAGATCCATGGTATCGCGAAACGAGGCTGCCCGAGCGAAGCCGAAGGCTAGAACAGTCTTTCTGTGCGCCTGAGATTCCCCAGGGCACCGAGATTGGCCAATGCGAAAGTGAAGCGATACTGATTCTCATTCCGCACTTCGCCCAGCGCAAAGCGGCGGAATTCCAGACTGATTCCACAGCAATCCCAGTTATACGTGGTTTGCGCTGCCGCGTACTGCACAAATCCTAACTTGGCATCGAATCCAACATTGGTTGCAACGCTGAAACCCTGTTTGCCCGTGTGCCCATAACCCAGCAAAAGTCGGAACTGATTGAACAGCTGCGGCCAGAAAAGAATATTCGGATCCGTGGTCGTGTTGAACATGCACGTGGCAACGGCGCATTCACCGGACGCTTGCAGATACGCATCGCCGCCGCCCAACGTGAACTGACCGAAGCGGTAATTGGCCAGAATCGTGCTCGCATTGAGGCCGCCTCGCACGAAATCGTAGTCGACGTCCCATTCGATATCGGTTCGGTCGCTGGTCTGAATACGCAGGCGGGAGATCAGAGGCGAAAGGTGACGAGGCGAGGTCAAGAATGTAGTGCCGGTTAGATCCGCCGTGCTGGTAAAGACATTGCTCTGTCCGGTGACGAGGGCTCCGCCAAAGGTTGGATCGATAAAGTATTTCTGAGTGAGCTCCCAAGTCACGACCTCCCGCACTTGCGGTTCAGTCTTGCAGGATGCCCCGGCAGTTTCCCCCTGCCGCTGCCATGGGATGCGGTTGGGAACGGGAGCTCCCCCAATAAACAGAGCGGGCATTCCAGGTTTTTCGCAGTCTTCGGATTGGCGTGTTGCGCGCTTCGTGTAAAGACGATTTACCACGCCATACTCCACTTCATTCGTATTGGTGAGAATGTCGCGCTCGTCAAAACGCAGAATGTTCGGGAAGTTGTTTACTCCCGTCACGTAGCTGTAGGCCACGCGCGGTTCAACCACGTGTTTCCATTTGCGTCCCATGAACTCGCGATCAAAGATGCGGCTTAGAGCAGGCGGGCGCACTTCCACCGAGCCCTCGACAGCCCAGCGATTGATCGGATCGGACTCCGCCACTCTGGCCCCGCTGCTGGACGTTCCCAGTTGCTGCGTGTACTCGGTGTCCCGGAGCGAAAATTCTGGTCGAAACGACCATCCGTCAAGCTTCAGCGGCAACGACACGGTGGGCTCAAAATCGAAGCGTCCGACCAGTGCAGCCGTGCTGAAACCGGGTTCACTGCGCGAAAGTCCCTCGGCCGCGGCCTCGTACGACCAGTAGAAGGGCGATGGGCCGAGTTGCCGATCGACGCTCGATACTTCAAAGCTCGGAGCGTGAAGGATGGTCACGACATCTCCCGCAGTCGTGCTCTCGAAATCCTGATAGCGCTGCGTTGAGACGTTGTAGAAAAAACCGTCTGTCGTGTTCGAGAGAAAAGCCTTGGACTTTACTTCCGAGTCCACTGCCTGGGCGAAAACGTCGTTAAAAGCCAGACGAAAGACGTACGAGCTGAGGTAATCGATGTTGGCGACTCCGCGGAAGTTGTGGCCAAATTCCCCTTCGCCATTCAGACGCACTTCTTCACCGCCCTGATTCACCGTCGGGTTGCCAACGCCTCGGTCGAGCACTTCGTAATAGTTCAGATCGAGAAAAGAGGTACTACTGGGCTGCGCACGAAACTCGGCCTGCGGGGCCCATCCTCGAGCCGAGAAATACTCCGCCCCAATGTGCGCGTCCATGCTGCGATTGATGGCCCAGAATAGCGATTCGCCCAGGATCGTTCCTTTTACAGAGGAGGTCCCAATGTTGGGAATGAGAAATCCGGACTGGCGCGGGAAGCGTTGTGCGGGGAGAGTGGCGAACGGAAAATACAAAACCGGAATGCCTTTTATCCCGAACACACTGTGATAGATCTTGGCAGTGCCCCCGACGTTGACAACCACTTTGTTGGCATTGAATTGCCATCGGGGATGAGGCAATTCACAGGTCGTTACCGTCCCGTCATAGACCATGTAATGATCCGGACCCGTTTTTTCTACGACCTTTCCGGTGAAAAAAAAGGGATTTGAGGACGTCAGCATCAACCGGTTTCCGCGATTCTGCACGCCAATACTTCCGGTTACATTCTCGAACCGCCCGCTTTCCGCGCGCACGTTGTAGGTTCCGTGGCTGGCCTCGATATGCTCGTCGTTTGGGCCGCCCTCCAGCACCACATGACCATCGGCTGTAGAATCACCCGTATCCGCGTTATAAGTAACCTCGTCTCCATGAAGGATGTAGACACCGTAATGAATCTCAGCTTTGCCATGCAATTTATAGGTACGTCCGATTTTCTCCTGCGAAATGGCGCTTATGGTCACATCCTCCTCCCTGGGCACCGAGGGCGTATTAGGCAAGTCTTGAGCGCCACCAGACACGCTGGCGGGAGAACGCAACTGGCTGGTTACTAGGGAAGGCGCGAGTAGCAGATGACAAACGAACGCCGCCGTGATAAGGAATCGTGTGCGGGAAGTCATCGGAAAGCGCACGAACTCCCCGAGTGTGGAGTCCACGCTGGGTTATCGTGAAGTTAGCACGCCGCTGGCCCGAGTGGCAAAGTTGACATTCGGATATCTTCGACCAATTTGAAGGCTCTGGCTTCGTTCTGCTTGCGTTTGCTACTTAGTATCGGAAGACCGGTCCATCCGCTGACTATTCCGCGGTGCGGTCCATGGTTTTGGGCGGAAGTCCGTCCAGTTCGAGATCGTCAAACATGAAATCCAGATTTGAACCCGATGTCGAGTCCAGCTTGAAGCAGCCTCCCTCGGTTCGGTTAATCGACCCTGAAGCATACGATGCCAGCGAACAAAGCTTTGCCGCCAGCGTCGAAGAAAAGTCTGCGCCTCGGCGGTTTGTGTTAGATGCAGCGCAAGAAAATTTCTTCCGGGCCGAAATTTCCGAGAAGGAGCCAGATAGTCCGCCGGTTGCTTCAGCCGATGACGGTATCGTGGTCACGGAAATGGGACAGGACACGCCCCATACGGTTCAGACGGAACTTCTGGAACCGCGGGATTCGGAGTCCTGGCGCAACGAACTGGCAGCTCGCGTAAACAACTACCGGGCGCGAAGGCGCCCGCGCCTGCCTCGTTATCCGTCCTTGCAGTTGAAGTTCGACGCTCCTGAGCCGGCATGGACGGCTCACGTGGACAGCAGCCGGCCTGTGCCCCTTCCAGCTGCGAATCGGCTCGCGGTTGCGAGGCAGGATGCTCTCGGAACCCAAGAAGAACAATCGATCCCCCTCAGGATTGCCGAGACCGAAGCTTCGGCCGTAGCGGAAACTGGCGCAAGAATTCTTGAGTTCCCTCGTTCCTCTGTCCCTCTGCCAGCTTTTGACGAGCTTGCCGAGCCCGTTGTCGATCACCCACGCATCCTTGAAGTCCCAGAGCTTGTGCTGCCGCCACCGGCGCTCGGCGGCATATCGATGGACGCAGTGGAAGAACCAGCGCAGGAACGGCGTCCCGGTTTCGAGTTACCGCTGCAAGCCGCTCCCATGGCAAGACGCCTCTTGGCTGGCACCATCGACAGCCTGTTCGTGATCACGGCATTCACGGGTTTCGCGTACATCTTTTTCCGTATCACCGCGATCGTGCCGTCCTTGCAACAAGCAGCAGGCATTTCCGTCGGTCTGATCGCTCTCTTCTGGATTGCCTATCAGTACTTTCTCATCGTCCATGCGGGAACAACGCCGGGGCTAAAACTGGCGCATCTGCGACTGAGCAGGTTTGACGGCACAGCGGTTCCCAGGAAAATCCGCCGTTGGCGGGTGCTGGCTTCCGTGCTGTCGGGATTATCGTTGGCGTTAGGGTACGCTTGGTGCTTTCTCGATGAGGATCGGCTCTGCTGGCATGACCGCATCACGCGAACCTACATGGCACCCAGACCACCCAAACCGGACAGCCCGTCGTCCGGCTAATATCGCCTGAACTCCCACGGCACGCTGTTACTTGGACCTTCTGCTGGTCCGGTCACAGATTCCGCTCTCCGGCTGTGCTAAATTCGTAGACTTACATTTCCGGCATTTTTTTAAATGTCCTCATCCGTCCCCAACATCCGGCGTCCCGCGGTAAAGGTGTTCGTCGCCACTACGGTGATGCTCACCTTCATCTCGTTCTGGCGTGCGTCGGCCATCGTCCTTGCCGACCTTGCCTCTTCAGCTTATTACGCTGGCGGCGACGCCGAGAAAGTCATCGGCAAGAGCGCCCCCTGGTTCATTCTAGCGGTGATGCTGTTCAGCTACTGCGTGCGCGCTCTCTATATAGAGTCCAGCAGCATGTTCGTTCGCGGCGGTGTGTACCGCGTGGTCAAAGAAGCCATGGGCGGCACGCTGGCCAAGTTCTCAGTGTCAGCTTTGTTGTTCGACTACGTGCTCACTGGCCCTATCAGCGCGGTCTCGGCCGGCCAATATCTCGCGGGCTTCATCGAGGATATCGGCAAGTACGTGCACCATCCTCTGGTCTTTTCCGAGGACCACTTTTCCGCAGTCTTTGCCGTTCTAATCGTGCTTTATTTTTGGTGGAAGAACATTCAGGGCATGCATGAATCCAGCGAGAAGGCCCTGCAGATCATGATTGTGACCACCGTGATGGTTGTGATTCTGATCATCTGGTGCACCATCACCGTGTTCAGCGCGCCAATTCATTTGCCGCCAAACCCGCTGAATTCGGGCGTCGTGAAGCTCAATAAAGAATCCCTTGGCTGGCTCCACGGAACCTGGATCAGTCATCTCACCTGGATCATCCTTTTTGTCGGATTCGGACACTCAGTCCTGGCCATGAGCGGCGAGGAAACGCTCGCCCAGGTAAATCGCGAGATTGAGCACCCCAAGCTGAAGAACCTGGAGAAGACCGGCTTGGTCATTTTCATTTACAGCCTGCTCTTCACGTCCCTGGTCTCGTTCTATGCCGTCATGATTATTCCCGACGGCGTTCGGCACGACTACTTCGCCAACCTCATCGGCGGCATCGCGATGTATTTGGTTGGTCCCACCGTGCTGAAGCTGATCTTCCACGCTTTCGTCGTGCTCGTCGGCGTGCTGATTCTGGCGGGAGCGCAGAATACTTCCATCGTGGGCGCAAACGGGGTGTTGAACCGTGTCGCCGAAGACGGCGTGCTGACCGACTGGTTCCAGAAACCGCAAAAGAGATTCGGCACCAGCTATCGCATCATCAACTTGATTGTTGGGCTACAACTGCTGACCATTATTTTGAGCCGAGGTAATGTGTACGTGCTGGCCGGATTGTACGCCTTCGGCGTGATTTGGAGCTTTGCCCTGAAGTCGCTGGCGGTCCTGGTGCTGCGTTTCACGGAGCCGGAGAATCGACAATGGAAGGTTCCGGGCAATTTCCACGTCGGTAAAACGGAAGTCCCGCTGGGCCTGATCGCCATCTCTGCCGTCTTGCTGATTACCGCGTTGGTAAATCTGTTCACGAAATCCGAAGCTACGATCGCCGGGGTTACATTCAGCGCAGTTTTCTTTGCTATTTTTGCCTATTCCGAACATCGGGTCGCGAAACAGCGGCATGGCAAGCCAGAGAACCTTGATCAATTCAGGGTGTACGGAAACCAGGAACTGGGATCCGGAGCGCTCGGCGTGAGGACGGGAAACATCCTGGTGGCTGTCCGCGATCCCAGAAATCTCTATTACCTGCGCGATATCCTTCGTACCACCAATACCAACCGCCAGGATGTGGTGGTCATGACGGGGCGGCTATACCATCGAGAGCATTCTTTCGGCGGCAGTGCGGTGGTCGAGGCTTCGCAAGTCTTCGATCATTATGAGCAGGAGCTATTCACGGCCGCCGTCGCGGTTGCCGAAAAAGAAGGCAAACCGGTCTCGTTGCTCGTGGTCCCCGCTACTGATATTTTTGAGGCGATCATACTGACTGCGCAACGCTTGGACTCGAGCCGGATTGTTTGCGGACTCTCTAACAAGCTCACCACCGACGAGCAAGCTAAGCTCACCGGGGATGCGTGGGAACGTTTGCCTGAACCTAGGCCGCGACTGATCCTGGAGATCCATGAGCCCAGCGGAAAAGTGCGTGAATACCCACTCGGTCCGCACACCCCGCGCATGCGTGCACAGGACCTAGAACTCATGCATCAAGTCTGGCTCGACATTACCTCCGACCCCAAGTACTGCGGCGCCCATCACTATCACATCGTTGCCCTGGCCCTGGAAGAGTTGCGGCGCGAACTGAACAGCGACCAGCGGGCTGAGGTGCTGGCGAAGTTGCTGGATGAAATGCATCGGGACGAACCGCCGAAAGGTGAGACTAAACCTCCAGATTGCTAAGCCTCAGGCAGTGCCGTCGAAGGTGATGCACGTCCTGCTCTCCTGTTAACATCATTTCGTGAACCAAAATTCTCCCGTCCGTGTGCGCTTTGCGCCTTCTCCCACTGGCCACCTGCATGTGGGAAACGCTCGCACCGCTCTGTTTAACTGGCTTTTCGCCCGGCAAAAGCACGGCACCATGGCGCTGCGCATCGAAGACACCGACATAGAACGCAGCGAAACGCGCTTCGAAGACCAACTCATCGCCGATCTGAAGTGGCTGGGCCTCGATTGGGACGAGGGTCCCGACGTCGGCGGCCCCTACGCTCCGTATCGTCAATCCGACCGACTGGATCTTTACCGTGAACAAGCTGAGCGCCTGCTGACCGAGCACAAAGCATATTTGTGTTTCTGCACCGAGGACGACCTGCAGAAAGAACGCGACCGGGCCCTGGCGGAAGGCCGCCAACCGATTTATTCCGGCAAATGTCGCATGATTGATCCTGCGGCATCCAATCGTCGCCGCGCAGCCCGCGAGGCCTGCGCCATTCGGTTGCGGATTCCCGAGCATCCCATTCGCTTTCACGACATCGTTCACGGAGACGTTGAGTTTTCCAATGAAGTCGTCAGTGATCCCATCATTCTGCGTTCCAACGGCATGCCCGTCTACAACTACGTGGTCGTGATTGACGACGCGCTGATGAAGATCACCCACGTGATTCGCGGCGACGATCATCTTTCGAACACGCCCAAGCAAGTTGCGCTGTACGAAGCACTGGGTTGGCCGGTGCCGGAGTTTGCACACTTGTCGACTATCCTGGGCGCCGACCGCGAACGCCTTTCGAAACGACACGGCGCGACTTCGATCGCGAACTTTCGCGATATGGGAGTGCTGCCCGAGGCGCTGGTCAACTACCTGGCGCTGCTGGGCTGGGCGCCGACGGGGGGCACGCGAGAGATCTTCAGCCTTAAGGAACTGGAAAAAGAATTTTCCCTAGAACGGATCACACCCTCGGCCGCTGTCTTCGATATGGAGAAGCTGTATTGGTTGAACCGCCAATACATCAAGATGTGGCCGCCAGACGACCTGATTGCCGTTGGGGTGTGGTTTTTCGCGAAGGCCGGGCTAATCGAATCCAGCGATGCCGCATGGTTAAGTTCCCATCGACTTCCGATTGTCCAGGTGAGCAACGATTTACGCGATTGGTTGGGACAGATCGTCAGGCTGCTGGTGCCGTACGTGGATCGTCTGGAGCAGTTGCCGGAGCGCGCTTCGTCGATTTTCAACTATGATGCCCAGGCTGCATTGGCCGCTCCGGACAACGCCGAGGTTCTCGCGTGGCCAAACACCAGTGCCGTCTTCGCCAGATTCACCGTCAAGGTTATGGCGGACGAAGCAGCCAGCACAGGCCATCTGACTCCGGAGCAGTTCAAAAAGATCGTCCACGATGTGAAAGCGGAAACCGGAGCGAAGGGCAAAGAACTTTTCCATCCTATCCGCATCGTCATCACCGGCTCTCATTCGGGCCCGGATTTTGACCGGTTGATCCCCATCCTCGAAGCCGGCAGCCATCTGGCTCTACCCAAGCACGTGCTCAGCGTGCGCCAGCGAGTAGAAGAATTTGGCAAGGCCCGAGCCTAATAGTTCGGCCACGGATCGATGCGGAATTTTTAGCTGAAATAACAAGAGACAACCGTGATAAATCCGCGCAAATCCGTGGCCGATTTTTATTTTCTCAAAATGCCCTCTAATGCCCCTGTCAGTTCAGGCTTCTGAAAGACATAGCCACTGGCCAAGAGCTTGGAGGGTTCTACGCGCTGGCTGGCCAGCAGGAGTTCGTCGCCCATCTGGCCAAATACGAGGCGTGCCGCGAAAGCCGGCATCGGCAGAATCGCAGGGCGCGAAAGCACGGAAGCCAGCGTCTTGGTGAATTCCGCATTCGTTAGCGGATTCGGACCCACCACATTGACCGGACCGCGCAGTGCTTCGGTCTTGATAACGTGCTGGACCGCGCCGACTAAGTCATCGATATCAATCCAACTCCACCACTGGCGCCCGTTGCCCATGTTGCCGCCGATTCCCATACGAAAGGGTGGCAGCATCTTCTGCAGCGCTCCGCCGGACCGGCTCAGCACCAAACCAAATCGCACCTGCACCGTTCGGATTCCGGCCTTTGTCGCGGGCTCCGTGGCATCCTCCCACTCCCGGCACACTTCAGGAAGAAATCCAGTTCCCGAAGGGCTGCCTTCGCGTAAGATTTCGTCGCCGCGATCCCCGTAATATCCGATCGCGGAAGCGGAAATCAAAACCCGTGGCGGCTGAGAGGCTTGGGCGAGAGCTTCGGCCAGACGTCGCGTGCCCTGCACTCGGCTTTCACGAATGCGCCGCTTCTTGGCTTCTGTCCAGCGGCCAACAATGGATTCACCAGCAAGATGGACAACGGCGTCGAAGCCGGAGACTGACTTGGGCACAAGAGAGTGCGAGGGATCCCATTGAATTTGCTCTTTGCTTGATACGTCGCCACGAACCAAACAAGCGATTTCGTCTCCACTCGACTTCAAGGCGGAGATCAGCGCGGCACCGATCAGGCCAGAAGAACCGCTGACTAAAATCTTGGCAACCATAAGTAATCCCGCATGCCAACTCTATCAGCTCAGGCAGGCCCTAGGGCCGGAAACGGCTCTGACCCCGATTTCGAGCCATATAATTGAATCAGCAAAGCTGATTCACTTCGAGGTTCTTCGCCCGTCGTTCCCCGGCTATAATCCATTATGGCGACGCTGCGCGAACAGATCGCGACCACCGCCCTCACGGTGACCAAGTTCCGGGAGTTGTTGCGGATTATGCGCGCCAACCGGCCGGGCGACGATCTGGAACTCGTGCGCAAGGCCTACGAGTACTCCCAAAAGAACCACGCGGGTCAGTTACGCGCTTCTGGCGAGCCCTACCTGGTTCATCCCCTCGGAGTTGCCCAGGTTTTAGCCGAGATGAAAATGGACGCGGTCGCCATCGCCGCCGGCCTGCTGCACGACTCCGTCGAAGACACTTCTGTCACCATCGTTGACATTCGCCAAGAGTTTGGCGAGCAGGTGGCGCACATCGTCGAGGGCGTGACCAAGATCAGTCAGATTGACTTCGCTACGCGAGAGGAGCAGCAGGCCGAGAACCTTCGCAAAATGATGCTGGCCATGGTCGATGACATTCGCGTCGTCTTGATCAAACTCGCGGACCGCCTGCACAATATGCGGACCCTCGAGCACCTTACGCCAGAACGCCAGCAGAAAATTGCCAAAGAGACGCTCGAGATTTACGGCCCCATCGCCCACCGCCTCGGGATGGGCAAGATTCGAGGCGAACTCGAAGATCTCGGGTTTCGCTATCTCGATCCCCTCACCTATGAACAAGTCCGCGACGCGGTCGACGCTCGCCGCAAGAAGGGCGAACAATTCCTGGCGCGGGTCGAGCAAACTCTCCGCGACAAGCTGAAAGAAGCTGGAATCACGGCTGAAGTTGAGAGTCGGATCAAGCGCCTGTTCAGCATCCACAAGAAACTGGTGCGGCAGAAAATCAGCGTAGACCAGGTCTACGACCTCTACGCCATGCGTGTGATCACGAAATCCTTGCAGGATTGCTATGGCGTGCTGGGGATCGTGCACAACGTTTGGCGGCCCGTGCCCGGACGAATCAAGGACTTCATCGCCATGCCGCGGCCAAATTTTTATCAGTCGCTGCATACCTCGGTGATCACCGAGGATGGCACGCCTTTCGAAGTGCAGATCCGAACCGAAGAAATGCACCACATGGCGGAAGAAGGCATTGCAGCCCACTGGAAGTACAAGGATGGTCCAGTCTCGGCCCAGGACGAGCAAAGGCTGGCGTGGCTGCGGCAAGTTGTCGAGTGGCAGCGCGATGTATCCGACCCAACTGAGTTCCTTTCAACCCTCAAGATCGACCTGTATCCCGAAGAAGTTTATACGTTTACTCCGAAGGGGAAAGTGGTAGTGCTGCCGCGCGAATCGACACCCATCGATTTTGCGTATTCCATTCACACAGAAGTCGGCCACAGCTGCGTTGGCGCCAAAGTGAATGGACGCATGGTGCCGCTGCGTCACAAGCTCCACAGCGGCGACATTGTCGAGATCGTGACGCAGCCGGGGCGTACGCCCAGCCGGGACTGGCTGGGCATCGTCAAGTCCTCGCGCGCCCGCAACAAGATCAAGCACTGGCTCAACATCCATCAGCGCGAACGCGCCATCGAAATCGGGCGCAAGCTGATCGAAAAAGAAGCCCGCAAATATCGTGTCGCTTTAAAAGAGATCAAGGACGAAGAGCTGCGCAAGATCGCCTCCGACTACGGCCTGGGCCAAATCGACGACTTGATGGCGGGAATTGGATACGGTAAGTATTCGGCCCGGCAAGTGCTGGCTCGCTTGGCACCGGCTTCCGCCGCGCCCGTCGCCGACGGTGACGCCGATAAGTCGGGCGGCATTGCGAGCGTAGTGCGGAGAGTTTTCGGAGGAGACAGTGGCAACAATGCCATCCGCGTCAAAGGCCACGGCGACCTGCTGGTGTATCGCGCGCGGTGCTGCAACCCCATCCGTGGCGAGGACGTTGTCGGCTATGTAACTCGCGGAAAAGGTGTGGCCGTCCATGCCGTGAATTGCCCCAACGTGGTGAACCTGCTGTATGAACCAGAGCGCCGTATCGATGTGGAATGGGCCCGCGACGAGGGAACCCCGAGTTCGTACCCGGTAAAGCTCACGGTGTTCTGTGACGACCGCTTCGGCATGTTGAAACAGATGACAGCCGTGATCAGCGATGCCAAAACCAACATCCGGGATATGCAGGTGCGCAGCTCGAATGGGCAGGCTAACATCGATGTCATTCTCGACATTGCCGACCTGAAGCATCTCGAAAACATCATCAACGGCGTGCGCAAGATTCCCGGCGTGCATGACGTGCAAAGACTGCAAAAGGTCTAGTCGTTAATCGTTGGCCCACGCTAACGGAGAACGATCAACGGACAACTGGTTTTTTCTCGATGTTCCTTCGACCGTTTGACATCGTCAGCGCACATCTGCGTTAATCAGCAGCGGCAATAATTGTGGAGGATGGATGCGAGACGTAATTTCCACGAAAGACGGTCCGCAGGCGATTGGGCCGTATTCCCAGGCGATCCGGGCCAATGGATTCGTCTTTGTTTCCGGACAGGTGGCGATTGACCCGGCCACGCAGCAGGTGATGAACGGCGACGTTGCCGCGCAAACCGACCGTGCGCTCAAGAACCTTTCCGCGATCCTGCAAGCCGCGGGTAGCGGGCTGGAGAAAGCCGTACGCTCGACCGTGTTTCTGAAAAACATGGGGGATTTCGCGGCTATGAACGAAGTTTACGGACGCTATTTCACCTCAACCCCGCCAGCCAGATCGACCGTTGAGGTGGCGCGTCTGCCTAAGGATGTCCTGGTCGAAATTGATGTGATCGCGCTGGCATGATCGTACCGTGACAGAGATGAGCAATTTGCTATTTTGTGTCGCCAAGCTAGAATTCGAGGTTCCACCCGAATGGAAAATCAACCAAGGGAGAGAAAATTGATGCTGAAGAGTGTGTGTTTGATCGCAATCGTTGTGTTCGTGGCTGCAGCCCTTTTCGCGCAGAGCAGCAAGAAGGCCGACAACAGCTCGCCTACAAAGGTCACGGGAGACGGCACCAAGACCGCTGACGGCCTGCAATACTGGGACATCAAAGTGGGCACGGGTCCCACGGCGGCGAAGGGCCAGACCGCGAAGGTCCACTACACCGGATGGCTTACCAACGGCAAGAAGTTCGACAGCTCCCTGGATCGCGGAGAACCGTTCACCGTTGAGCCCTTGGGCACCGCGCCAGTCATCCAGGGCTGGAACGAAGGCATCATCGGGATGAAGGTTGGAGGCAAGCGGCAGTTGCGAATCCCGCCTGAGCTCGGTTATGGATCTCGTGGAACTCCGGGCGGCCCGATTCCTCCAAATGCAACCCTGATCTTCGACGTCGAACTGTTGGGCGTGCGGTAAAGGGTTCAACCACGAAGGACACCAGGGTTCACAAGGAAATCTTCGCGAAGATTTTCCTTTGTGAACCCTCATGTTCTTTGTCGTTACTTGGTTTTAGGCTTTGACAACTTTGCCACTGCGGAGGCAAGAGGTGCAGACGCGCATGCGCTTGGCTCCGCCTTTGACTTTGGCGCGAACCGGACGCAGGTTAATATTCCAGCGCCGACGCGACACGTTGTGGGCGTGGCTGATGGTGTTTCCAAATTGCGGCCCGCGACCGCAGATATCACAAACTTGTGCCATGACGACTCCAGGGAAGTTCAGAACCTAATTGTGCAAAACATAGATTTTACCGGAGTTGATGCGGTTTCGGCAACCCAGAACGGGCGAGCAACCCTCAGCGATCCAATATCCACTCCCCAACCGCGTTCAGCATCTCCGGC